>Ga0209511_1002244_pt1 | contig 16093 bp, 10 predicted proteins | sample SSSSmetaG_FD_184141 | JGI IMG/M metagenome (GOLD analysis project Ga0209511, IMG submission 184141) | Glacier valley bacterial and archeal communities from Borup Fiord, Nunavut, Canada, to study Microbial Dark Matter (Phase II) - ​SSSS... | ecosystem: Environmental > Aquatic > Freshwater > Ice >...
AAACATGTACTGTAAAAAAATTGGCAACTCTGTTTTTTGCTAACTTTTGATTTACATATTGTCACATCTTCATCCCCTCCATCGGATTAGCCCCTTGCTTAAAAATAAATTCACTGTTTAGTAAATACGCTCCCCTGATAACAACAATATCCCCTGGTTGAATACCTGATTTTATCTGAACCCTGTCGCCATCTTCCATGCCAATTTCAACCATTATACTTTTAAAAGAACCCTTCCCTGTTTGTACCCAAACAGATGCACCAGTACCAGTACGGAGTACTGCATCAGATGGTAAGGTTAACGTGTTTACCTGTTTACCTTTGATGGTTACATAAGCTGGCATGCCGGGTTTCAGCAGGTTTCCGGGATTGGCAACATTTACACGAAGGAGATTAATACGTGTTTGTGGATTAATTTCAGGATTCATGAATTCAATCTTTCCAATGGTTTGTTTACCCGGCAAATCAGGAAACTGAACGGTGGCAATTGCATGGTTATTTATTTGCGATAATTGTGAGGCATACACCTGTGCCTCTACCCAAAGCGTTGATAAATCTGCTACACGTACTATTGTTCCACCTTCAGTTGCATATTCACCTTCGCTTAAATCTAATGAGATGATATAACCTGCTACCGGGCTATAAAAAGTGGTAACAGGAGCGGTAGTTTTTCTTACCGCAATCTCCCTGATTTGTGCTTCTGATAAACCCCACAACAAAAGCTTATTTTTTGCACTTTGTACCAATTCAGTGAAATCAATAATTGAATTGTTCAGGGTCTTTTGTTTTTCTAATGCCAGCATATATTCCTGCTTCGAACTATTTAGTTCTTCACTGTAAATATCAAATAACTTATCTCCTTTACGAACATAATCGCCGAGGTTCTTAAAATACAGCCGTTCAATTCTACCCATCACCCTTGCACTCACCGCATTAATTTTTCGTTCATCAGTATTTAGTATTGCAGTAAGTACCATCTGTTCGCCAATCATACCGGTTTGTATTGTATCTGTTAAAATATTTCCCAATTGTATTTGTTGTTCGCTCAGTTGCACCCCGTCGTTTTTAGCTGTTGAAGTCTTTGTAACTTCTATCAGTTTCATTCCACATATTGGGCAGTTGCCTGGCTTATCTTGCATTACCTGCGGGTGCATAGAACAGGTATAATAAACATCTCCATGCCCCGCGTGCTTTGTATCTGGCGTATCTTTCAGTTTGTTATTTTTGCAGGCAGCAAATAAAAATATAAGTCCTGCAGCAATAAATATTTTTTTCATCTTTTATGTTTTATACTCAAAATCAATTTTCTTTTTTTTGCTTTTGTTGTTCCCTTTAAATTTTTGTAATTCTATTCATCAGACCTCACCCTCCATCTCCCTCTCCAAAAGAGAGGGAGCGGTGCTTCTGTACTTTTTCAAAACAGTGTATCTTCCACATCTGCTTTAAATCTTTAATGAACAATGGTAAACCACTCTTTACTCTATTAAACCTTTTGAATCTCTAATCTTGCATCTTCTGTTCACTATTCATCGTTTATTTTATTATTCATCTTTTATTTTATCATCGAATCATTTTTGTTAATCTTTATAAAGCCTTCGCTATCCATTAAAAATTGAGCATTGGCAGCCACGGAATCAGCAGGTGTAATTCCTCCGGTTATCTGAATTAATTTTTTATGGGTTATACCTGTTGTTATTTTTTGTGCTTTGTATCCATTACCAATTTTTACAAAAACCACATCTTCAAGCCCAAGTGACAGGACGGCTTCTTTTGGTAACCATTCCCCATTTACAGGACTGCTGAAAATAGTAGCCTGTACCTGGCTGCCAATAGGTAATTGTAAAACGCTATTATCAATATTTATCCTTGCGGTTAATGTTTTACTTCCTGGTCTGAAGAAGGGCTCTATAAAATAAATTGAACTATGAAACTTTTTACCGGGATTTGCTTCAGGTACAATTGTTACTTTATTACCTACTTTAATAAAAGCTTGGTCTGATGGATAAATATTTAGCAAAGCCCAGACTTTATTGGGATTATAAACTTTAAAAATAGTCTGACCCTTTTGTAAATACATTCCTTCTTTAAGGCTAAGTTCCTGTGTGGTTATTGATGTGGTATTATTCATGATAGGGGCTTCCACCCCAGCACCATTCATTTCTTTTCCCTGGGCTTCATGAATATGGCCGCTGTAGCTGCTGTAAACAGAAACAGTAAACAAAGTTTTTTGGGTATTTATTAGCTGCTGTAATTGTTGAGATGAAAAGCCAAGTAATAATAATTTTTCTTTGGCAGCACTAATTAATGAATTATTAGTCTGATCATTCTTCAAAAGAAACAAAAGGTTTTGCTGTGCGGTAAGCAATTCAGGGCTATATATATCCATAATTTTTTGCCCTTTTTTAATCAATTGATAGCGATACTTTACATACAATTTTTCAATCCTGCCATTAACACGGGCTGATATTGCTCCAACTTCTGTGGTATTGTATGCAGTATATCCAAGCGCATTAATTTCTATAGCTTCTTCTCTTTTTACTAAGGTAATGGCGGGGATGCTAGAGATTGCAAAACCACTGGTAGGTTGCAATAAAGTGTGCAGGTTAACATCGTGTATTTTTGTAGGGTCACTTTCCATTTTCATTTCCCCGTTAGTCGAATTCATAGTGTCAGTTACATCTTTACTATCCATATTCATATTTTCCATGCCCGTTGCTGCCTTTTGTTTTGTTTCATTTTTTGGAAGTATCACTTTAAAATATACCAATGCTGCCGCTGCCAGTAATACCAGCACCGATATTATGATAATTGCTATTTTCTTTTTGTTCATACCTTATAAAAATTTTCTGCCAAATAGTATCTGCCAATTATTTTGTTTCTAATATTCTTTCCAGCTCAACCTGCATAGTTACTAATTGTTGCAATTGATTTAAATATTCAAGCTGCGTCATATTCAATGTTTCCCAAGCATCAAAAAGCATAAATAATTCTTCTGTATTCTGCTCATAGCCTAATTGCATCGTTTTGTAATTATTCCTTAATGCCGGTATGATATTATCCTCATACAGTTTCAACTGTTTTTTCTTCAACTCTATTTCATTTAGCATTCCATAAGCCATCCCACTGTATTCATTCACCATCATTGCTTTTTGTGACTGCAAAGCATTGGCTTTCCATTTCAGGCTTTCAATATTTGCTTTATTCATTTTAGCAGACCATTTAGCCATTGGAATTTTCATCATCCCCATTAAAGTAAATTGCTGCGGAAAACCTCCAAAACCAAACATGTGCTCATAGCGAATACCAAATTGTGGTTTCAGGCTTTGCCTTTCTGTTTCCTGTTTCAGCCAGGTAATGTTGATGTCCTTGTCAATGGCTTTTAAATCGCTGCGGCTATTATAAAAAAGGGTACTGTCAAATACTGCAGATGAATAGTCATTTACATGGTAAGCAGAATCAATGTCAAGATCAGTCATTGGATTTCTGCCCATCAAGGAATTGATACGGATACGTTTTTCTTTAATGTCGTTTTCAAACATCAACTGCATATTCTTTATATTGCCCAATGCTGCTTTTGCCTTGTAATATGCACTAATTTTTTCCAATCCATTCTTATAGCGTATCTCGGTATTTTTAATCATGAAGTCAAGCAGCTTTTCATTTTGGTCAAGCACTACCAATTTCTTTTCAATAATTATCCATTCGTAATAAAATTTTTTGGCATCATTAATCAATTCATTAAGTGTGGCATTCTTTCTTTCCTTTGACACAGAAGACATGGCTTCCATATAAGCAGCATCTGCATTTTGTTTCTTTTTGTTAGGCAACATTTGCTGTCCACCAATCATGTATTGTCCCATTCCTGTAGCTCCCATATCTCCTTTCTTCCACAGGCTGGTATTATAGGGAACCATCCACAAGCCTGTGCTAACTTCCGGTGGCATCCAGCTTTTAGCTCCTTTGGCAGCTTCATCCATTGAACGTATATCGGCATCGTACATTTTAAAAGAGGGGTTACCTGTTTTAATAGAATCCATAATTGAATTAATGTTCATTAATTTTTGTGCGGCTGCAGGAAGGCAGTAAAAAATTATAAGGCAAAAAAATAAACAAATTATTTTTTTCATGAAATATATTTTACTATCAATTATTTTTTTCATTTCTATACATCATTTTTAGGTGTATTATCGTTTACACTTTTTATACTGCTATTAATTGAGCAGGTTCTGCTTTCTTTGCTACCGATACTTTTCTTTTACGCCATTTTATACTTTCAAAACCTATGAGATACACTAAGCTTGCAGCAAGTGGAAAAATCCAGTCCCTGACAGTTAATGGACCAGTATGCAGATAAAGGTTAAAGAATGGCGTATAAATAATGGTGAACATTGCCAGCAATGAAAGCAGCATGCCCCAGAGAAGATTTGGATTGGAAAAAAGAAAGCTGCCAAAGACACTGGTTTTTGTGCGGATACAAAAGATGTTGATGAACTGGGTAAGTATAATGGTAATAAAAGTTCCGGTAACACCAGTTGCATGCTGGTCTGCTTCACCCTTGTGGAAATGAAAGACAAAATTAAAAACAGTAACTGCCAGTAAGCCCCTCACTGTTCCTGAAGTTAGTACCTGTAATAATACCGAGCGGTTGAGTAATTGCCCTTTTTGACGGGGATGTTCTTTCATGATGTTTTCATCACCCCTGTCAAAAGTGAGCATCAGCAACGGAAGCATTTCTCCAATTAAATCAATCAATAAAATATGAATGGCCAAGATGGCTATAGGCTGATTAAAGTAAACACCAATAAAACCATACAATACACAAACCAATTCGGCTGTATTGGAGGCCAGTGTAGCTACTACATTTTTACGGATATTATTAAAAATAGTCCTGCCTTCTTTTACTGCTTTTACGATGGTGGAAAAGTTATCATCCAGCAGTACCATTGCTGCTGCTTCCTGGGCTACTTTAGATCCATTCTGTCCCATTGCTACGCCTATATCGGCTTTCTTTAAACTCAATGTATCATTAACGCCATCGCCAGTTACTGCTACTACTTCACCTATGTCTTTCAGCAGGGTTACAATTTTTAATTTATCATCCGGCGATACCCTGGAGAATACCAATGTGCGCTGCAGTAATGCCTTTTTAATATCCTCATCATTCATGGTAACCAGCCTTGCCTGGGTAATAACTTCGGGCAATGAATTATCAGCATTAGAAAGTCCTATATTCTTTGCAATGGCACGGGCTGTAATCTCGTTGTCGCCTGTAATAATAATGATGCGGATATGTGCCTCAAATGCATCCTGCACCGCCTGCGGCACTTCATCTCTTGGCGGGTCGAACATGGTGGCAAATCCTGCAAATACAAGATTGCTTTCACTTTCCCCAATCGTGTATTTAGCTGCAAGGGTTTTGTTTAGTTCTTTGTATGCAATGGCAATTACTCTTAAAGATTCTGTCGCAAACAATTCCGCATGTTTCAGCAAAGCTTGCTTTTCATCATTTGTAAGTGGTTTTATTTCTCCATTAACAATTTGCTGATCGCTTACTTCCAATATGCTTTCAATAGAACCTTTAGCAAAGCTTGTATGCTTACCAGCCTTATCCCTTATTATTGAAACCCGTTTCCTTTCTGAATCAAAAGGAAAAAGTTGCAAACGTGGAAATTCTTTTTCTAATTCATCCAAATCATATCCACCCTTCATCGCAAGGGTACAGAAAGCAGCTTCCGTAGGGTCGCCAATACCATACCATGTTTTGTGAAATTCATCAGGTGGATTTACAGAAGAAGTAGAAGAAAGAAAACCGGCAGTAAAGAAAAATTCATCATTTAGTAGCTGCGTTTTTTCAATGGGTTGCTTTGTGTCGCTGAGTATCTCTCCTTCGGGTGCATAACCTGTTCCGGTAATAGTATATACCCGTCCATTAAATACACAATTATTGATGGACATTTCATTTTTTGTAATCGTTCCTGTTTTATCAGAAGCAATTACGGTAGCACTTCCCAATGCTTCAACAGATGATAATTGTTTTACTACCGCTTTCTTTTTTGCCAGCCTGCGAACACCCAATGCCAGTGCAATAGAAATTTGTGCAGGCAAACCTTCTGGTACCATAGCAGCTGCTATACTAATGGCAAATACCAGCGCCGCTGTAATTTTTTCTCCTTGTGCCATACTAAAAGCAAACAGTGCAACAGCGAGGAAAAGGGTAATGATGGTAATTTTTTTAGCTAGTAAGTTGATCTCTTTTTGCAGTGGGGATATGTCTTGTTTTATTTGCTGCGATTTGCCAGCTATTCTTCCCAACTCTGTTTGCATACCAGTACCAACTACAAGCCCTTTAGCCTGTCCTTTTGCTGCAGATGTGCCCATGAACAACATATTAATTTGCTCCGCAACAGGGGCACTTTCTTTTATTGAAGCTGTATTATTTTTTTCGCTTGCCTGTGATTCACCGGTAAGAATAAATTCATTTACAAACAATGAATGGCTTTCTAATAAACGCATATCGGCTGCAATACCATCGCCTTCGTTAATAATAACCACATCACCGGGAACAATATCTTCTACAGGAATTTGACGTGATTTTCCACTTCGGATAACAGTACATTTTTCTGCTATTAAATTTTTAAGTGACTCTAAAATATTTTCCGATTTCCAATCCTGGTAAAAGCCGATGAAAGCATTTAAAATAACAATAATTCCCAGTACTATCCCATCCCGGTAGGAACCTAACTGGAAGGAAAGTAAACTGGCAACTATTAATAAAATAACCAACAGGTTATTGAACTGCCCTACCATTATCTTCCACCATTTTCGGGAAGCTGTACCCGTTATTTTATTGGGGCCAACTGTTTGAAACTGACTGGCTGCTGATTCATCAGATAAACCAGCAGAAGCATCCGTTTTAAACTGTGCCAGTAATTCGTTTATATCGTTTTTATAGAAATCCATATTTTATTCTTTATTCAGACGCATCAATCAGCTCTACCATTCCATGTTTTTTTAGTTCCCGTTCTTTTACTATTTCAAAAACAATTGGCGTAACCAGCATTACATAAATAGTGGCGGTTATAGTTCCCCCAATTAAAGGAATGGTGATAGCTAGCATCACATCACTGCCTGCACCGGTAGCCCATAAAATGGGTATTAAACCAAAAAGCGAAACAGAAACCGTCATCATAAAAGGACGAAGCCGTTGTGTTGCTCCTTTAACAACATACTCTCTTAATATAGCCGGAGTTATTGCATCTTTTGAATTGCCATGTTCTGCTACCATATTTTTCATGGACAAATTGAGGTAGATGGTCATCAACATAACGGTTTCTATTGCCATACCGAACAAGGCAATAAAACCCACGGCTACTGCTACAGACAAATTGACCCCAAAAAAATAAACAGCATACACACCACCAATTAGTGCAAAAGGAACTGTTATCATCGACATTAACGCTTCCTTCATGGACTTATAAGTGAAGTATAATATCATGAAAATAATTACCAGCACAATGGGCATGATGGTCTTTAGTGTTTTGTTTGCCCTAAGTTGATTTTCCCATTGCCCACTCCAATCCAAAAAATAACCTTTGGGCATTTTATCAATCATAGTATTCAGTTTTTTTTGTGCTTCGGTAACGGTACTGCCTAAATCTCTTTCTCTTACATTAAATAATACCGTACCTCTCAACATCGCATTTTCAGAATTGATCATTGGTGGGCCTTCCGCTATCCGCACCCCGGCAACTGCTTCCAATGGTATGGGGCCATAACTCATCGTTTGAACTTGTAATCTTTTTAAGGATTGTATATTATCCCGGAAGTCCTGTGCAAACCTTGCATTAACTGAAAACCGTTGCCTGCCTTCAATTGTAGTGGTAAGCCGCATGCCGCCCAATGCACTTTCAACAACTGCATTTACATCATCCACACTCAATCCATATCTGCCAATTTCATCCCGCTTTACTGCTATCTCAATATACTTACCGCCTGTAATTGGGTCTACATATAAATCTTTTACGCCCGGGGTTCCATCCAATGCCTTTTTTATTTGTTGTGCGAAAGCATAAATCGTATCCAGGTTTTGACCATATACTTTTATCCCTACATCGGTACGGATACCGGTGGAAAGCATGTTAATACGATTGATGATGGGTTGTGTCCATCCATTGGTGACACCGGGTATCTGCAACTTGGTATTTAACTCATTAATAATATCATTTTTTGCCATTCCTTTTCTCCACTCATTTGTTGGTTTTAGTAAAATGATGGTTTCAATCATGCTCACCGGAGAATTATCTGTGGCTGTATTGGCCCTGCCTGCTTTGCCCAATACATGCGCTACCTCTGGTACTGTTTTAATTATTTTATCCTGCACCTGCAATAATCTTTTAACTTCTGAATTGGAAATATCAGGCATGGTTACAGGCATAAACAGTAATGAACCTTCATCAAGCGGGGGCATAAATTCTGAACCAATCTTTGTAAACATAAAAACACCTATGGCTAATGCCACAAGGTTTAACCCAATTACCGTCTTACGCCATCTAAAGCAAAATGAAAGAATGGGATTATAAATTTTTTCTAAAATTCTTGTAATCGGATTTTTATTTTCTGGTTTAAGTTTTCCTTTTATGAGATATGAAATTAATACCGGGGTAAGTGTAATAGCAAGGAATGCGTCTACAATTAAAATAAAAGATTTTGTGTAAGCCAACGGGGAAAATAATTTCCCTTCCATGCCTGTTAAAAGGAATACTGGCAGAAAAGCTGCAATCACTATAATGGTAGAAAAAAATACTCCTGGTCCCACCTGCCAAGAGGCACTCTCTATGATTTTTAATCGATCTTCCGCATTAACTATTTCGGGTTTTCGTGTAAATATTTTTTTTATCCAATTCATACTTATTTTATTGTTGCCTTAATCAATCTTTTGTAATTGGTTTTTATCCGCCTGTTCGTTTTATTTGTTCATCACAAATATGCCTGTAAGAATTTTCCACCATTACTATTCCATCATCAACCACTACTCCAATGGCTAATGCAATACCTGTTAACGACATTATGTTGGAAGAAAGTCCGAATGCCTGTAGTAATATAAAACCGATGGCAACAGAAATAGGAAGCTGGATAAGTATCACCAATGCACTACGCCAATTAAAAAGAAATATAAGTATTACGACAGAAACGGTAATCAACTCTTCTGTCAATGTACTTTTTACAGATTCTATAGCTTCCTGAATTAGTGTGCTTCTGTCGTAAGAAGTTTTAAAAGTCACCCCTTCCGGCAAACCCTTTTGCACTTCTATCATTTTTGCTTTTACCGCTTTTATCACCCTGTCTGCATTTTCTCCATACCGCATCACCACTATGCCGCCCACAACCTCTCCTTCACCATTCTCATCAAAAATTCCCAGGCGTAAATCTCCACCCATTTGTACTGTGCCAATATCTTTAACCCTTACAGGAATACCATTGTATTGCCCTACAGATATACCCTCTACATCTTCTATATTTTTTATGTACCCAAGCCCACGGATAACATAAGCCATATCACTCATTTCAAATTTTCGGCCACCAACATCATTGTTGTTGGCTTTTACTTTATTCATCACATCCATCAGGGTAATATTATAGAACTGCAACTTTACAGGGTCTAACAAAATCTGGTATTGCTTTTCAAAACCACCGAACGATGCTACTTCTGCAACGCCGGGTACCGTTTGCAAAGCAAATTTTACGTACCAATCCTGCAGGGCACGTTGTTCACCCAAATCCATTTTTTTTGCATCAAGATGATACCAGAATATATGGCCAACACCGGTGCCATCAGGACCAAGGGAAGGAGTAACCCCCTGTGGCAACAACCGCTGGGCATAGTTTAATCTTTCCAGCACCCTTGTTCTTGCCCAGTAAACATCAACATTATCTTCAAAAATTACATACACAAAACTCATCCCGAACATGGAAGTACCTCTGACATTTTTAATACGTGGAATTCCCTGCAGGTTTGAAACTAACGGATAGGTAATCTGGTCTTCCATCAGCTGTGGGCTTCTGCCCATCCACTCAGTAAAAACAATAACCTGGTTTTCCGAAAGATCAGGTATAGCGTCAATAGGGTTTTGTTTGATGGAATAAATGCCCCAGGCAAACAATCCTGCCGATATAAGCAGAACAACAAGTCTATTTTTTAAAGCAAAGCTTATGAGTGCTTTTACCATATTATTAATTTGGTAATTTTTACTTCTTTGACAAGAATTTCTTTTTTCATAAAATTCATTTTAGGCTTTAATTTTTATGTGTTGTACTGTCCATTTGTAATCTATCCATTTTCATATTATTCCTTTTAAATGTTTATCAAAAAATAAAAACTCATCCCTGCTCTTATTAGCTTTTTTTAAATAGGGCTTTTCAAATTTCGCAAACTGAAAAATGCTGTTTTCATAGTGATTTCATTTCTAATATTGATACTTTCTTCTCTGCTTCATTAATATTATTAATTCCTGATAAAAGTGCGTCGGGGTTGAAAGAGATACTGTCAATACCACACTCAACAAGAAAGCGTGCATATTCAGGATAATCGCTGGGAGCCTGCCCGCAAAGCCCTACTTTAATACCTGCTGCTTTTGCTTTTTTAATTGACATGCGAATAAGCTGCATTACTGCAGGATCGAATGGAGAAAAAATCTCACTTAGCAATTCTGAATCACGGTCTGCACCAAGCGTTAATTGAGTAAGATCATTTGAGCCAATAGAAAACCCATCGAAGTGTTTTGCAAATTCTTCAGCAAGCAAAGCGTTGCTTGGAATTTCAATCATCATGTATAACTCCAATTCGTTTTCTCCTCTTTTCAATCCGTTTTCTGCCATCAAATCTATTACACTGGTTGCTTCACGAACAGTTCGTACAAAAGGCAACATTAGTTTCACATTGGTAAAACCCATTTCATCCCGTACCATTTTCATGCTTTTACATTCCATTTCAAAACCTTCTTTATATAACTCATGGTAATAACGGGATGCACCTCTGAAGCCAATCATAGGATTTTGCTCATTAGGCTCAAATGTTTTTCCACCAATAAGGTTGGCATATTCATTCGATTTAAAATCACTCATTCTTACAATTACATCTTTTGGATAGAATGCTGCTGCAATGGTAGCCGTTGCCTCTGACAGTTTTTGTATAAAATAGTCCTTTTTATTGGGGTAATGATTGGTGAGCTCTTCAATTTGATTTTTAACGGCATCATCTGTTAATTTATCAAAATGATGCAATGCCATAGGATGGATTTGGATTACATTGTTAATGATAAACTCCATCCTCATCAAACCAACACCATTGTTTGGTAACATCGAATACCTAAATGCTTTATCAGGATGAGCGAGAATAAGCATTACATGCGTATGGGGCAATTTAATTTTATCCGTATCAATTTCATGTTCATCCCAACTTCCTTTTCCTTCATAAACATAGCCGGTATCACCTTCGGCAGTTGAAATAGTAACTAATTGACCATCCTGGATAACTTTTGTTGCATTCACCGTTCCAACAATTGCCATAGCTCCTAATTCACGGGCCACAATGGCGGCATGTGAAGTTCTTCCACCCTGGTCTGTAATGATAGCAGCCGCTTTTTTAAGAATAGGATCCCAGTCAGGGTCTGTTCTTCCTGTAACTAAAATTTCACCCATATTCAACTTATCCATTTCTTTAGGTGAAGTAAGCAGCCTTGCAATACCGGATGTGATTCGATTTCCCAAGCCAATGCCCTTGCATATTAATTTTCCTTTTTGCTTTATGTGATATTCTTTAAAAATATTTTTCATTTTGTTTTGGCTGTGCACTGTTTCGGGACGTGCCTGCACAATAAACATTTGATTACTAATGCCATCTTTTGCCCATTCAATATCCATGTGCCGCTTATAATGCTCCTGAATAATTATTGCCCATTTTGCCAATTGCAAAACTTCTTCATCAGTCAAAGTATATTGTTGCTGCAGGTGCAAAGGGGTATCAAGGTTGATAATTGCATCTTCGGGTTTTGTAATTTTATCCATGTCGTTTTCTGAATACACCATTGTTTTTTCCTTACTGCCCAATTTTCTTGAAATGACAGGTTGCTTCACTTTTCCAATGAAAGATTTATACACTAAAAATTCATCCGGATTCACTGTGCCCTGTACAACATTTTCGCCAAGTCCCCATGCACCAGAAATAAGCACCACTTTATCAAAACCTGTGTCAGGGTCAAGCGTAAATATTACACCAGAGCTTGCTTTATCGGAGCGAACCATTAACTGCACTCCCACAGACAAAGCCACTTTCATGTGTTCAAATCCATTATCGGTGCGGTATTTAATAGCACGGTCAGTAAAGAGAGAAGCGTAGCAACGATGGCAGGCACTTAATAAATTATCAATGCCTTGTACATTAAGATAAGTTTCCTGCTGCCCGGCGAAGCTGGCATTAGGGAGGTCTTCTGCTGTTGCGCTGCTGCGTGCAGCAAAAGAAATATCTTCATCATATTTGTTTATTAAAAAATCATAACCTTCTTTTATTTTTTTTGATAGCTCATCAGGCATCTCGCCACTCATAATAAGCTCTCTGCAGGCAGTACCTGTGTTGCTTAAGTTTGAAAAATTTGCAGTATCCAGCGCACCAAGAATTCCGTTTAGTTTATCTCTGAAATTGTTGTAGTCAATAAATAACCAATAGGCATCAGCAGTAAGTGCAAAGCCATCCGGAACTGCAATGCCTTTGCCCGAAAGGTTTTTAAACATTTCACCAAGAGAAGCATTTTTGCCACCCACTTTTGGCAAATCACTTAATGTTATTTCATCAAAATATTTTATTAGCGTTTCCATATTTAAAGTTTTAAAAGGTTTAAAACAAATGTTTACTCCTTTATTATAGTATTAGCTTTTGAAGTCGTAACGGCATTAGATTTAATAAATATTTATAGTAATCTGAAGTCATTATTACATTTAAATTTTTTGTAAAGAAATTGTTAGCTCTTATTTGCTGTACTCATCTATCCATTTATATATCTCCAATACATTTTCTTTTTTGAACAATTGAGAACCGGTATTCATAGTAGCAGCCGTGCCGCAAGCCACACCAAACCGTACCACTTCTTTAAGCGTGGCTCCCTGTTCCAGCATCCAGGCCATGCCACCCAGCATGCTATCACCTGCACCAACAGTGCTCAATTTTTTAACCACAGGTGCAGGTATTCTTTCCTGTTCATTAGCTGTTACTAACATAGCCCCTGCAGGTCCCATTGATACTACTATTACTTCGCAGCGAGCTTTTTTAATTACCTCCTGTGCAGCAGCATCTACTTCATCTAATTGCAGATAATCTTTTTCGACGAGGCTGCACAGTTCAGATAAATTGGGCTTAAGCAGGTACACACATTCCTGAAGAGCGAGTTTCAAGGGAATACCTGATGTATCCAGAATATATTTTGCTCCAATTTGTTTTACAACCACAGCAAGCCGTGCAAAAAAATTGTCGGGCACTCCCGGAGGCAAGCTGCCACTTGCAACAATAATTGTTGGAGAAGGATTTAGGGAAGTGATAGCAGTAATACATGCTTCTATTTCAGCATTACTTAAAAAGCTGCCGGGCATTACAAAACGGTATTGTGCATTTGCAAATGATTCAGTAACAGTAAAATTTTCTCTTGTTTCGTTACTAACCTGAATACTTTTGAAAGCAATGTTTTGAGTTCCGAGAATTTGATTAAGACAGTTGCCGTTTAACCCGCCAGATGGAAATATAGCAATGCTTTCACCCCCTAATTTTTGAATTGCTCTACTTACATTAATTCCACCGCCACCTGCTTCTATTGCCGTGTTTAAACATCGAAGCTTCTTCTCAGGTATTAATTTTTCAACCACTAAGCTTTTATCAAGAGCAGGATTTATCGTTATTGTTGCAATCATATATTTTTATTCTTTTTCAAGATGTCTGGTATGTTTAATTAAAAAAAAATCGATTGGAAAAAGTGCTTATATATTTTGCTTTTAATTCCCTTAACCATATTCCATCTCACAGGAAGTAACACGAACAGGATTTTTTAATTAGTTAAAATCACTTTTAACACCTTTTCTTTTGCAGCATTTCCAAATGTTTCATAAGCCTTCACTATTTCATCCAGTTTAAAATGATGTGAAATCAATTTTTTCGGTTCAAGCTTTCCTGCCTGTACTGTTTTAAAAAGCATGGGTGTGGATACTGTATCAACAAGCCGTGTAGTAATCGATATATTACGTGACCATAATGTTTCAAGGTGAAGAGGGACACTTTTCCCATGAACGCCTATATTGGCTATACGGCCACCGGCTGCAATAATTTCCTGACATAATTCAAATGTTGGTGGCACACCAACGGCCTCAATGGCTACATCAACTCCTTTATTGTTTGTCAGGCTCATAACTTTCTCTACTGCATTCTCATTGCTGCTGTTAATGATCTGTGTGGCACCAAAAGTTTTTGCAACCGCCAGCCGTTTATCATCCTGGTCTATCATAATAATATTGGCAGGTGTATAAAATTGTGATGTCAATAATGCTGCAAGCCCTATTGGCCCTGCACCTATAATGGCGATGGTATCACCGGGCTTTACTTGTCCGCTGAGTACCCCACATTCGAAGCCTGTTGGTAAAATATCACTCAACATCACGAGCGCTTCTTCATCAGCACCTTCTGGAATTGGGTACAAACTGTTATCAGCAAAAGGTATCAATACATATTCCGCCTGTGTGCCATCAATGGTATTGCCAAGTATCCATCCCCCAACTACACAGTGCGAATACATTGCTTTTTTACAAAATTCACATTTGCCGCAAGATGTAATACAGGAAATTAAAACATGATCGCCTTTTTTAAAATTAGTAACCGCAGTTCCAACTTCGTCAATAATACCAACCCCTTCATGACCTATAATTCTTCCATCTATAACCGTTGGAACATCTCCTTTCATAATATGCAAATCAGTTCCGCATATGGTTGTTTTCAGGATTTTCACTACAGCATCTGTTGCTTCCTTTATTATCGGTTTTGGCTTTTCTTCCCAGGATTTTTTTCCGGAGCCGTGATAAACTAATGCTTTCATTTATTAATATTTTGACTTTACAAATTTTGTTGTTTAACGCTTGAAATAGAGTGTTTTGAGGCCACAGCGTGTTACATAATTATATAAATAAGTAAGTTCATTTATACGTTTTTAATCCATATTGAGAACCTCATTTGTAGTAATTTTATTTTATAAAGCAGTCATCTATACCTCCTTTTCTGTACACCTGATTGTAGATATAGGTGCTTAAATCTATTTGCTGTTTTCCTTTAAAAGCCAATTTATTTTATACATCTTATGAAAGCTGTCATAAGCATACAATTCCTTATCTTCTTTAAAGTTTGCATCTAATGCATCATGAAAAGGATGATTTTCAGGAGATATTTTTTTAAGGTTGATTATTGTAAGTTCCTGCAAAACAACAGTGGACTTGGTAACAAAAAAATATTTAGGAGCATATTTCTCTGTTTCTTTAGGAGAATGAGCAGCATGTACATATTTATAAATGGTGATGGCTTCACCAGGATTTATAATAGTATATCCCATTTTTTTTGTAGCTGTTTTCGTTGTTAGCTCTTCTTTTTGAGCACTTGCATTTGATGCTATGAACAATCCCGTAGCTAATAATGCGATTGAAAGTAACTTTTTCATTTTTGTTTATTTATATGTGTTGTGAAATAATTTCAGTTGTCAAATTGATTAGGGGGGGTTTAAAAAATGATTATTTTTCTTTCATGTCCATACCACATTTAGGACATTTACCGGGTTTATTGCTTGTTACATCTGAGTGCATGGGACAAGTGTATATTTTCATAACGTCCATTTTCATTTTCTCCTTTGGAGACAAAGCCAATGATGCGCCACATATTGAACACTTACCAGGCTTATCACTTGTCATTTCAGGATGATTAGGACATGAATAGGTTTGAACAATTTTATCCGCTTCTTTCAAATCCATTCCACATTTAGGGCATTTACCTGACTTATCACTGGTTACATCCGGATGCA
>Ga0209511_1002254_pt1 | contig 16047 bp, 11 predicted proteins | sample SSSSmetaG_FD_184141 | JGI IMG/M metagenome (GOLD analysis project Ga0209511, IMG submission 184141) | Glacier valley bacterial and archeal communities from Borup Fiord, Nunavut, Canada, to study Microbial Dark Matter (Phase II) - ​SSSS... | ecosystem: Environmental > Aquatic > Freshwater > Ice >...
CTCGAGACCGTCATCCTGAAGGGCGAGACGCGCGAGGTGCAGCGGTTCGTGGACACGCTGTGCGCCGAACGCGGCGTGCATCACGACAAGGTGAACCTGATCGGCGTCAAGTCGCACGAGCCGCACCGGAAGTCGCGGGGCACTCGCTTGCGCAAGCCGGGACACACGCACAAGCACGGCGCCGGCACGATGCCTCACCTGCACGTCAAGCCCGCGACCTGAGCGTCGCGCGCAGGCCGCGCCCGTCACGCGTGACGGGATCGTCGCGACGTTGTCGATTCTGCAAGACCCCTGATCGATCGCAGTGCGCACGAATCCGATCGGCCCCACGACGCGTAGAACTCTCCGTGCACGCCCTCGTGGCTTCGCATCGAACCGGCGAGCGACAGCCCTCCTGTCGTCGCACGGCAAACCAATCGACGGAGAGAACGCATGAAGATTTCAAGAATCGCAGGACTGGTTGTGGCCGGCGTCATCGGCTGTGCGTCGTTGCCGGCGCTCGCCGACGTGATGGTCGGCGGTGCGGCGATGCTGCCGAGCAAGGACATCATCGACAACGCAGTCAACTCGAAGGATCACACGACGCTGGTCGCCGCCGTCAAGGCCGCGGGGCTCGTCGATACGCTCAAGGGCAAGGGCCCCTTCACGGTCTTCGCGCCGACCAACGAGGCGTTCGCCGCATTGCCTGCCGGCACCGTGGACACGCTGCTCAAGCCCGAGAACAAGGCGACGTTGACGAAGATCCTGACTTACCACGTCGTGGCGGGCGACATGGATGCGGCAGCGCTGCTGAAGGCGATCGCCGCGGGTGGCGGCAAGGCCACGCTCAAGACGGTGTCGGGCGGAACGCTCACCGCGATGAAGGCCGGCTCGGGCATCAGCGTCACCGACGAGAAGGGTGGCGTCGCGACCGTCACCATCGCCGACGTCAAGCAATCGAACGGCGTGATCCATGTGATCAACAAGGTCCTGCTGCCCGGCTGACCACGAGTCCGCGAACAGGCGAGTGCGCCGCGACGTCCCGGACGTCGCGGCGTTTTTTTACTCGACGCGGCGGTGTGTCACGACGTCTGGCGACTGCCGCGCAGGACGCGGATCACCGCCCATCCGACCAGCGTCGCGAGAAGGCTCCAGATGATCGCGTACAGCAGATGATTGTCGGCGAACGCGACCACGGTCAGACCGCCGACCGGCTCGCCGCGCGCCACGGCACCGGCGCCGCCGTCGGCGGCGTTCTCCGGGTCGGCATCGGCATCGACGAAGTACGGCGCGACGTCCTGCAGGCCGCGCGCGACGGCAATGGCGTACACGTCTCGCGAATACCAGCGGTCAACCGACGGGTCGTTGCGCCGTAGCAGGCTGCCGCCTTCCTCGGTGATCCGCAGCAGGCCGGTGACGACCGCGCGTTGCGGCGCGGTTGCGCGTTGGGAGCGATCGGTGCCGGCGACGAACCCGCGGTTCACCAGCACGATCGAGCCGTCGTCGCGGCGCAGCGGGACGATCAGCCAGTAGCCGCTACCGAGGACGGTCGCGGCGCGCACGAAGGTCTCGCGACCCGGCACGAAGATCCCGTCGACGCGCACGTGGCGATACTCGTCGTCGTTCCGGGTGACGACCGGCCATCGCGCACGGCCGGGCGCGTCGACCGGCTCGGCGTGCACCCGCCGGTCGACGCGTTCGATCAGCGCATGCTTCCAGGTCCGCCGTTCGACCTGCCAGACGGCCAGTGCGACGAACAGCGCCATCAGGCCCAGCAGCGACAGCAACAGCACGCTGCGCCCGACAGAACGACGCGCGCTCAAAACCGGATGGGCCGGAAGTAGCCGGTGAGTTCGAGGTAGCCCTTCCCCACGGGCGCGCCTGCAGGATCGTGCACGCGAACCGCGCCTTCCCAGTAGATCGTGCCCGTCGATGCCCGGCTGTCGAGCTCCTGGTCGTCCATCAGCGGATCGACGACGATCGCGAGCGGGGTGACGGCACGCGCGGGATCGGCCGCGACGGTGATGCGCTGCTTCACCGGCCACGTCGCCTTGCTGCGCGGCGAGGTCCACGACCGCAACGTCGCGAATTCGAGGTCGCCGGGTGCGTAACGCTCGAGGCGTCCGTCGGGCAGGCGTCGCGCGCCGCCGGCCCACAGCTTGTCGCCCTGGCGGTCGCGCATGCGAAAGGCCATCAGCGCACCGCCGTCGTCGAAGTTCAGGCCGACCCAGTCCCAGCCGCTGGCCTGCGGGTCGAGGTAGGCGCTCGACCATTCTCGGTCGAGCCAGGCGGTCCCGCGGACCGCCACCTGGCGACGCTGCGCACCGGCGCCGCGCGCCACCGTCCCGGACACCTTCAGTTGCGGCACGCTGTAGTAGCGGCTCGCGTCGCGCGCGACCGGTCCCTTCTGCGAGTAGCCCGGGCGGTTCGCGTCCGCACCCTCGGCGAGGACCGGTCCCGTCGCGGCGAGGTCGAGGTCGAGTGCGAAGCGGCCGCCGTCGACCTGCGTGCGGAAATGCAGCGCGTCGGTGGGAGGCGATTCGGCCGGCGCGTCGCGCGCGGGATCGGCGACGCGCGCGAAGCGCCAGCCGTCCAGGTCCACGGCGGCATCGGTGGCCGATGCCTCGGCGATGCCGAACCCCGCGCGCGCGATGCGCTGGTCGTGTTCGAGTCGGCCGGTCTTCGGGTCGGCCAGCGCGGCGTGGGCGAAGAGCAGCTGGCGCGGGGCGAAGCGGCTCGGGTTGGCGTCGTCGACGTCGAGGCGCGAGCGGAAGAACGTGACCTGGAAGCCCAGTTCCTCGCCTTCTGCCGTCTTCACCCAGCCGGTCACGTACCACCACTCGGTCCGGAAATCGGGATGCGCGCCATGGTCGCGCGGGAACGTGAAGCGCTGGTCCATCGGCGCATCGGGGAACACCGGGGACGCGGCCGTCGCGCACGACGCGAACAACCATCCGGCCACCAGCAGGATGAAGCGCATCACCAGTCCTCCCGCACGGCCATCACCGCGTCGTGGGCGAGCGCGCGACGTCCCGAGAACACCGCCGTGCCGGCCGACGCCCCGATCAGCGCGAGGCCCACGGCGGCGAGCGTCGGCCACGGCACCGTGGTGTCCATGGTCCAGTGGAACGACTGCGGATTGACGACGTGGATCAGCACCTGGCTCATCGCGAGGCCGAGCGCGCCGCCGGCCAGCGCGCCGATCACGCCGAGCAGTGCGCCCTCGGTCGCGAGCTCGCCGACGATCTGCCGCTTCTGCACGCCGATGTGTCGCAGCATGCCGAACTCCTTCGAGCGCGCGAGGGTCTGCGCGGAGAAGGTCGCGGCGACGCCTGCCAGCCCGATCGCGATGGCCACGGCCTGCAGCAGGTAGGTGACGGCGAAGCTGCGGTCGAAGATCGCCAGCGACAGCGCGCGGATCGTGCCGGGCTCGGCGAACTCGGTGCGGGCGCGCAGCGACGCGGGCAGGGCCTCGCGCAGCGCCTCGATCACCGGGGCCGTGGTCGTGCCCGGCGCCAGGTCGATCGCGACGTCAGTGAAGGCCGCGTCGCCGGTGATGCGCGTGTAGTCCGCGCGGCGCATCACGACGCTGCCGAACTGGCGCGCGTAGTCGCGCCACACGCCGGCGACGACGTAGCGCGGCTTCGTCGCCGCGGTCGATGCGCTTTGCAGTGCGATCGGCAGCGCGATCGGCTCACCGGCCGACGCGGCATAGAGGTCGACCATGGCCTCGGAGACCCACACGGGGATCGCGCCGTCATCCACGGCGCGCGGTGCGGTCGCGACCAGCGGCAGGCGTTGGGCCGCGTCGTCGCGGTCGATGTCGCGCGCGATCAGGTTGACCGCGGGGCGCGCGGGGTCGAGCGCGAGCGGCACCACCTTCTGCAGTTCGATGCGGCGCACGCCCGGCACCGCACGCAGGTGCGCGACGTCGTCGGGACGCAGGCCGCCGTCGGCCGGGCTGCCGGTGCGCAGGTAGAGGTCGGCCGCGAGCAGTTGACCGAGCCACGCGTCGACCGAGTGGCGGAAGCTGCCGATCATCACCGTCATCGCGACCATCAGGCTGGCCGATGCGACGATGCCGCACAGCGCGACCGACGCGGCCGACGGAGCGGCCCACAGGCGGCGCAACGCCAGATCGATCGCGACCGCCCGCGGACCACGGCTGCGAACCAGCGGCCCGAGCAGCAGTCGCGCGAGCCATGGCATCGCGGCGATGCCGCCGAACAGCAACAGCGCCATCGAGACATAGCCGAGGATCGGCAGCCCGGCGACCGCGGGCAGCAGCGCGCAGGCGATGCCGCCAGCGAGCAGGGCCGCGGCGATCCACGGCGACGCGCCGTGCGTATCGACCTCGCTGCCGGCCGACTTCAGCGCCACGGCCGGCGACGCGCGTGCCGCCGCGCGCGCGGGCAGGTAGCTGCCGATGCCGGCCGCGGCGAGGCCGAGCGCGTAGAACAGGGCCGCCGCGTCGGGTGCGGCGAGCGCGAGCCGATGCAGGTCGAAGCCGCCACCCGCGAAATAGCCGCCGCCGAGGTCGCCGCCGAAGAAGCGCAGCGCGAGCGCGGCCAAGGCGGTGCCGAGCGCGAGGCCGAGCACGCCCCCCACGATGCCCTGCAGCCCGCCTTCGGCGAGCACCTGGGCGACGACGCGGCCGCGTCGCACGCCGATCACGCGCAGCAGCGCGAGCTGCGCGCGTCGGCGCGCGACGGCCAGCGACTGTGTCGAGTAGACCAGGAACGCGCCGGTGAACAACGCCATCAGCGCGAGCATGTCGAGGTTGACGCGATACGCGCGCGACAGGTCGCCGGCCCGTTCGCGATCGTCGTCGGCACTGCTCAGTCGGGCGTCGACGGGCAGCAGCGCGGCCAGCATGGCTCGGGTCTTCGGCGCGTCGGCCCCCTCCGCGAGCCGCAGGTCGATGCGCGACAGGCGGCCGAGTCGGTCGAGCCGCCACTGCGCGCCGGCGATGTCCATCGATGCCGCGTAGACGCGGCGCGGCCGCACGGGGTTGGCGGGTGCCTGCGGATCGGTATCGGTCGTGGCGAGGCGTCCCGCGATGCGCAGCGTCACGACGCGGTCGCCCACCTGCAAGCGCAGCGCATCGCCGATGCGCTTGCCGAGAGCGTCGAGCAGGGCCGGCGAGACGAAGAGGGCATCGGGATCGAACCACGTCGCCGCGCCCGGCGCGGTGGTGTCGTCGCCGGCCGGACTGCCGACCAGCGTCGGCGTCACCTGCGCCGCGCGCAGTACGTCGATGCCGGTGATGCGCAGCGTGACGGCGGGGTCGTCGACCAGCGTCACGTCGCGCTCGACCACCGGGCTCGCCGCCGCGATGGCCGATGCCGCCGGGGATGCGAGCACGCGCGCGTAGACCTCGTCGTCGAACCCCTGGCCGCCGCTGGCGACGATCTGCAGGTCCGCGGTCCCGCGCAGCCGGTTCAGCCCGCCGGTGAAGTTGTCGAGCGCGACCGCGTTGACCAGGTGGACGGCATAGCCGAGCGCGACGCCGATCGCGATCGCCGCGACCGACAGCGCGTTGCGGACCGGCTGCGCGCGCCACTCGCCCCATGCGAGCCAGCGGAGCAGCGTCATGGCCGCCGCTTCATGGCCGCGCGCTCAGGCCGCTCGCGCGCAGCGTCAGCACGCGGTCCGCGCGGGCGGCCGCGACGTCGGAGTGGGTCACCAGCAGCGTCGCCGCACCGCTCTCGCGGCGACGTTCGTCGATCACCTCCAGCACGCGCGCCGCCGTGTCGGGATCGAGGTTGCCGGTGGGTTCGTCGAGCAGCAGCAGCGCGGGCCGGTGGATCAGCGCGCGGGCGATCGCGACGCGCTGCAGCTCGCCGCCGGACAGCACCGACGGATAGTCCCCGCCGCGCCCGGCCAGCCCGACCGCGTCGAGCATCGCGCTCGCGCGGTCCACGGCTTCGCGGGCGGAGAGGCGCTGCAGGACCAGCGGCAGCGCGACGTTCTGCTCGATGCTCAGGTGCGGCAGCACGTGGAACGCCTGGAACACGAAGCCCATGCGGTCGCGGCGCAGCACGGTCGACGCGTCGTCGCTCGACGTGGCCAGGTCGAGTCCCTCGAAACGCACGTGGCCCCGATCGAAGCGGTCGAGCCCGGCGACGATGTTCAGCAGCGTGGACTTGCCGATCCCCGATTCGCCCATCACCGCGACGAACTCGCCCGGCGCAATCGTCAGGTCGAGCGACGCGTAGAGGACGCGGCCGTTCGGCAGGCGCTTCTCGAGGCCGGTGATGTCGAGCAGGGGAGTCATGTCAGGGCCGTCGCGTCGCGACGCATGGACTGCCGGAAGGGATCGTGTGACCCCGCGATCAGGCGGCCATGCCGAACAGCAGCGAGGCAGCCACCGGCCGGAGCGAAGCCGACGACGTGTCGGCCCTGGCCATCCCCGTGATCTCCGCGGCCAGCACCTCGAGCTGCGCGACGTTGGCCACGATGCGCGCGCGGAAGGCCTGCTCGTCGAGCGTGTCGCGCAGGCCGCGGTTCAGTTCCGCGAACCACGGCAGGCTGGCCTGGTCGAGCATGACGCCGGAGCGGCGCTGCGCGGCGTCGTCCTTCGCCGGATCGGTCGCGGCGCCCCACGCGTTGAGCGTCTTCTGCACCGCCGCGTTGAGCCGGCTCGCCCGTCGCAGCGGCTCGGCCAGCGCCACGATGCTCGCGCGGTCGGTGAGCCGCTTCTGGAAGAACAGCTGGCACAGCACGCCCCAGTAGTAGGTGTAGTCCCACAGCACCTTGACCGGCATCACGCGCTCGTTGCCGAACAGCGCGTACTGGTCCTGGTACAGCGTCAGCGTGCTGTCGTAGAACGAGCGGAACAGTTCGCCGTAGAACGTGGCGTGCCGGCGCACCGATTCGCCCCGCCGATCGGCCTGGATCAGCGCCGTGATGTACGTGTTGCCGATCGCGATGAAGTCCGATCCCGGCGAATAGAACGGGTCGAGGAACCAGCCGGCTTCGCCGGTCAGCGCCCAGCGGTCGGGTGAGAAGTTCTGCTTGCAGCCGTACGAGAAATTCCTGAAGTAGGCGAAGTCCATCAGCGCGTCGGGCTTGGCATCGAGCACGCGCCCGATCGCGTCGTGGACCGACGGCTGGTGGCGCGCGATCCACTGCATCGCCTTCTCGAACGTGTCCATGCCCTTCAGCGGATGCTGCGCGGCATCGGCGACGATGCCGACCGAATGCGCCCCCGAGCCGAGCGGGATCAGCCACAGCCAGTAGCCCGCGCCGCACAGGTGGTTGGTCGACAGCCAGCGCGCCGACGGCGAGCAGCGGGCCTTCCACGCCGGATCGTCGACCCAGTTGTCGATCTCGAGCCGTTCCGACAGGCGGAACCACACGGCGTTGGCGTCGTGCGCGTTGTCCTCGGCGAGGTCGAGCTTGCGCTTGAGCAGGCCGGCACGGCCCGACGCATCGATCAGCCAGTCGGCGACGATGGTCTCGCGCAAGCCGTCCTTCTCGACCTCGACCCGATGACCCTGCGCATCGAGATCGATGCGCTTGACGACCGTGCCGGTGTCGTAGCGCGCGCCGCGACGTACCGCCTCGTCGCCGAGGAAGTTCTCGAACACGCCGCGGTCGATCTGCCACGACGGCGTCGACATGAAGCGGCTCGCGCCGAGTTCGGTGACGTCGTGCAGGTCGCGCTGGCCCTCGGAGAAGAAGAAGCGGAAGCCGAACTTGCGCAGATGCGCGGCGTCGAGATGCGCGCGCAGGCCCAGCGTCTCGGCGAAGTAGTGCGCGCCGATCTCGACGCTGGACTCGCCGATCTTGTGGGCCGCTGCCGGCGCGGCGTCCGCGCGGCGTTCCACCACGCGCACGTCGAGGTCGGGCATGGCGTCGCGCAGCTGCAGCGCGAGCGTCAGTCCGGCGAGGCCGCCGCCGGCAATCAGGACATCGTGTTTCGAGATCGGGGATGCGGAATCGGGCATCGGGAATGAGGGTCGGGACGGGGGAAGGGTGAACACGTCGAGCTTACTCGATCACCGCGGCCGCGGTGGCGTCCGGCGGCGCGGCCGGACCCACATGTAGCGCGATCGTGGACGTGTCGTCCATCGGATAGTCGACGGTCGTGTCGTCGGCCTGCGCGAGGCGCTCCAGGAGCGCAAGCGCGCGGGCGGCCGGGCTGGACCCGCACAGGGCGTGGAACGCTGCGTTGGCGGTCGACGGGATGGTCGAGGGGCGGGGGGCGATGGACAGCGTCAGCACCGGTGCGTCGTCCGCAGTTCCTGCCGGCGCGAGCAGCAACGCCGCGCCGAACAGGGCGGTGTTCGGCGCCACGCGCGCGAGCAGGCCGACAGCGGGCGTGTCGAACACCACCAGCAGCACCGGCCGCGATTCGGCGACGACCATCGTCACCGCGTCGAGCAGGCCGAGCGCGAAGCTCGCGTCGCCGGCGGCGAGCGCGGTCGACGGCCCCATGCTCGGCGTCGCGATCCCCCAGTAGCCGCTCGCCGCGTTGTGTACCGAGTGATGGAAGCGCGTGGGCGACAGCAGCGTCGGATCGCCCGCGAGCGTGGCGCAGAGGTAGTCGACGATCGCCAGGTCGCCGTGGGCCGACGCGAACACCGAGGCGAGCGAACCGGTGGCCAGCGGCCCGGCCATCGCGATCGCTTCGCGCCCCACCTCGAGCGCCACCGCGACGCCGTCGGGGACGCGACGGCGTTCGGCCGGCGGCAGCAGCGCCGGGCTCGGCCTGCGCGGGCCGTCCACCGCCGCGGCGAAGCCCGGGTCGCGCAGCGCGTCGCGCAGCGCCGGCCAGGCTGCGCATCCGGGCGCCCACGCGCCGATTCCCCGCACCGCCACGCGCAGCGGCTTCATCGCGAGCGCGCGGCGCGCAACGCGTCGATGTCGCGCGAGAACGCCAGCACGCAGTTGCTGCCGCCGAACGCGAACGCCTGGCTGAGCGCGATGCCGAGCGGATGCGCGGCATCGTCGAAGCGGATCTGCGGGCCGCATGCGTCATCGGGTAGCGGGTCGGTCGATACTCCCACCCGCATGCCCGGCGCGATGCCGTCGCGCAAGGCGATCAGCGTGACGACCGCCTCCACGATCCCGGCCGCGCCGAGCGTGTGGCCGGTCGTGCCTTTCGTCGAACTCGCCCGCAGCGTCGGCGGGAACAGGGCCGCGACGACGGCCGCCTCGACGGCGTCGTTCTTCGGCGTCGCGGTGCCGTGCAGGTTGATGTAGTCGACGGCGGCGTGGCCGACCCCCGCGCGCGCCAACGCCGCCTCGATCGCGAGACGCGCACCGAGCCCGTCGGGGTGCGGCGACGACATGTGGTGCGCGTCGGACGACTCGCCGTAGCCGACCAGCAGCGGGTCGGTCGCGGCGCCGCTGCGCTCGACCAGCGCGAAGCCGGCGCCTTCGCCGAGGCTGATGCCGTCGCGTCGCGCATCGAACGGCCGGCAGGGCTGCGACGACACGAGGCCGAGCGCGTGGAAGCCGAAAAGCGGGCCGGCCGCCAGGCTGTCCACGCCGCCCACGACCGTGGCATCGACCACGCCCGTCGCGATCAGCCGGGCCGCCTGCGCGAACACCTTGGCACTCGACGAGCACGCGGTCGACACCGTCGCGCAGGGTCCGTGCGCCCCGAGGAGGTCGCGCACGAAGGCGGTCGTCGCATGCAGGTGATGGAGCGCGGGGTCGTCGAACGCGGACGGCGCCTGGCCGGTCTGCGCGAAGTGCCGGTAGGCCGCTTCGCTCGCCTCGATGGTCGACGTGCTGGTCCCGACCAGGACCGCCACCCGCGACGCCCCGTGGCGCGCGATCGCGGCCCGCACCGCGTCGACGAAGCCGTCCTGCTGCAGCGCCAGCCACGCGAGCCGGTGGTTGCGGCAGTCGAGCGCCTGCCATTCGTCCGGCAGGCGGACGTCCTCGAGGCCCGCGACCCGCCCGATCCACGTGGACAAGGCCACGCCGGTCGCGGCCTCGGTGTAGTCGTTCGGCACCAGCCCCGAACGCCGTTCGTCGCGCGCGGCTGCCAGCGAAGCGACGCCGCGTCCGACCGCGGTGGTGGCCGTGAACGCGGTGATGGCCAGCGGATGCATCGCGAGGGGTGCTGCGGGCATGACGGTATGACTCTCCGAAGGGCGCGGAAAAGTATCACAGGGCGCGCCTCGAGCGATCGGGGCCATCCCCTACAATCGCACGCACTGGTCCATCCGAAGAAGCGGCCCGGCATTCCTCCTTCCCCGAATCCCCTCCCGTGATCGATCTCGCCCGTATCCGCGCCGCCCGCGACAACATCGCCGGCCAGGTGCTCAACACGCCGTTCGTGCATTCGCGCACGCTGTCCGAGATCATCGGTGCCGAGATCTGGCTGAAGTTCGAGAACCTGCAGTTCACCGCGTCGTTCAAGGAACGCGGTGCGCTGAACCGCCTGAAGGCCCTTGCCGCCGACGAACGCGCGCGCGGCGTGATCGCGGTGTCGGCCGGCAATCATGCGCAGGGCGTGGCGTACCACGCGTCGCGGATGGGCATCCCGGCGGTGATCGTCATGCCGCGCTTCGCGCCGGCGGTGAAGGTCGCCAACACGCGGCGCTTCGGCGCCGAGGTGGTGCTGCACGGCGAGACCTTCGACGACGCGCAGGCCCACATGGTCACGCTCGCGGCCGCACACAACCTGTTCATCGTCCATCCGTACGACGACGAGGACATCATCGCCGGGCAGGGCACCTGCGGCCTCGAGATGATGGAGGCCGAGCCGTCGCTCGACACGCTGGTGATCGCGATCGGCGGCGGCGGACTGATCGGCGGCATCGCGGTCGCCGCCAAGGCGATCAAGCCGTCGATCACCATCGTCGGCGTGCAGGCGGAGCGGTTTCCCGCCATGTACGCCGCGATCAAGAACGAACCGCTCGTGAGCGGCACCAACACCATCGCGGAAGGCATCGCCGTCAAGTCGCCCGGCTCGCTGACGCTGCCGCTGGTGCAGGCGCTGGTCGACGACATCGTGCTGGTCTCCGAGCGCGACATCGAGCACGCGATCGTGATGCTGCTCGAGATCGAGAAGACGGTCGTCGAGGGCGCCGGCGCCGCGGGCCTCGCGGCGTTGCTGCGCGCGAAGGACCTCGGCGACGACCGATTCGTCGGCAAGCGCATCGGTCTCGTGCTGTGCGGCGGCAACATCGACCCGCTGATGCTCGCCGGCATCGTCGAGCGCGGCATGGTGAGGGCGGGCCGCCTGGCGCGCATCCGCGTCGACCTGCGCGACCTGCCGGGTGCGCTCGCGCGCGCGACGGCGCTGATCGCGGACGCCGGCGCCAACATCGAGGAAGTGCATCACCAGCGCGCGTTCACGACGCTGCCGGTGCAGAGCGTCGAGGTCGATTTCGTGATGCAGACGCGGGGCCACGAGCACGTGGCCGACGTGATCGGCGTGCTGAACAAGGCAGGGTTCGCGGCGGTCAACCACGACCATTGAGGGCGACATGACGGTGACCATGGCCTGGATGCGCGTCGCTGTCTTCGGCCTGCTCGGGCTCGCAGCGTCCGTCGCCGTCGCGCAGACGCCGCTGCCGGACGCGCTGCGCAAGGCGGGTGACAGCGTGATCGAGGCACTGCGCAACGACGATCTCGCGGCGATCGAGGCGCGTTTCAGCGAGCGGATGCGCACGCAGTTGCCCCACGACAAGTTCGTCGCGACCGGCGCGCAGATCCGCCAGCAGATCGGCTTGCTGGAACGCTGCGGCGAGCCGCTCAGCCGCCACCGCGAGGGCGACACCATCGTCAACTATCGCTGCGAGTTCGCGGTCACGCCGATGACGGTCACGCTGGGCTGGAACGACCGCGGCGAACTGAGCGGTCTGTTCTTCTTGCCGATCGCGAACGCCGCGCCGCTGGCCCTTCCGCCGATCGTCGGTGAGGAGGCTCTCACGACCGGCGCGAAGGGCTGGCCACTGCCGGCCACGCTGACGAGGCCCGCTTCGCCGCGCTTGCCACCGACGGTCCTCCTCGTGCACGGTTCCGGACCGAACGATCGCGACGAGACGATCGGGCCGAACAAGGTGTTCCGCGACCTGGCTGTCGGCTTCGCATCGAAGGGAATCGCGTCGCTGCGCTACGAGAAGCGCACGCGGGCGCTCGGGCTCCGCTTCACCACCGAACTGAAGAACTGGACACTCGACGACGAGATCATCGACGACGCCGTGGCGGCGCTGAAGCTGCTCGCGGCCCGCCGCAACCGCGGTCCGCTGTTCCTCGTCGGCCACAGCGAGGGCGCTTGGCTCGCGCCGCGGATCGCCGCACGGGCCCGGGCTGCCGGTGTGCCGCTCGCCGGCATCGTGATGCTGGCGGCGAACATCACGCCCCTCGACGACGTTCTGGTCTACCAGTACGAGTTCGGCGCGGCGCTGCCGGCGCCGACGGTGACGCCCGCGATGGTCGACGACGCGCGGCAAAAGCGCGACCACGTCAAGCGGCTGCTGGCGCGGGGTGTCGCGAATCCCGACGAGGCGTTGCCGCTCGACATGCCGGCCTCGGCCTGGCTCGACATGGGCCGCTACGACCCCGCCGCGACGCTGCTCGCGCAGCCGGGACTGCCCGCCCTGCTGACCTTCGGCGAGCGCGACTACCAGGTCCGCATCGACGAGAAGCGGCTGTGGGAGGAGCGCCTCGGCGATCGACCCCAAACGACGATCGTCGCGTTCGCGGGCCTCAATCACCTGCTGATCGAAGGCGAAGGACCGATGTCGCCGGTCGAGTACAACAAGCCGGGCCACGTGGCCCCGCTGCTGATCGCGACGGTCGCGCGCTGGATCGACGAACACGCGCGGCCCGCGCGCTGACGCGCGCCGAAGCGGCAGCGCGGTCGCGCTAAACTGCTTCGACTTCGCTCCATCGGGCCCGCAGAGGCTCGCTCCGCCATGTCTTCACCGGACCACCGACCGATCCGCTTCGTCCACCGTGGCGCGATCGTCGCCGTCGACGACGCGCCCACCACGCAGAGCGTCCTCTACTGGCTGCGCGAGAGCGCGCGCTGCGTCGGGACGAAGGAGGGCTGCAACGAAGGCGACTGCGGCGCGTGCATGGTGATCGTCGCCGAGCGCGATGCCGAGGCACCCGACGGCGTGGCGCTGCGGCCGGTCAACGCGTGCCTGCAGTTCCTCTCCGCGCTCGACGGCAAGGCGCTGATCACGGTCGAGGACCTCAAGCGCATCGCGCCGGACGCGGCGCATCCCGCCCAGCAGGCGATGGTCGACTGCCACGGGTCGCAGTGCGGCTTCTGCACACCGGGCTTCACGATGTCGCTGGCCGCCTGCTACGACGACGCACTGGCCGCTGCGACGCGTCCGTCGCGACAGCAGGTCGCCGACGCGCTGTCGGGCAACCTGTGCCGCTGCACCGGCTATCGCCCGATCCTCGACGCGGGCGCGGCGATGTTCGATCGTCCGGCGGCGCGCATCGATCGCCGCGCGCTGGCGGTGCTGCTCGATACGCTGGCTGCGGATGCGCCACTGCACTACGACGCGCCCGAGTCGGCACTCGCCGCGTCGGCGGCACCGGGCGCCACGGCCTGGGTCGCGGCCCCGCGCTCGATCGATGACCTCGCCGCGCTGTATTCGGCCCATCCCGATGCCCGCCTCGTCGCCGGCGCGACCGACGTCGGCCTGTGGGTCACGAAGCAGTTCCGGCCGATGCCGAAGATGATCCGCGTCGACGCGGTCGCTGCGTTGAAGGCGATCGCGTGGTACGGCGACACGCTGTCGATCGGCGCGGGGGCTTCGCTCGAAGCCGCGTGGTCGGCGCTCGTCGCGCTCGCCCCCGCCTTGCGCGAGATGCAGCTGCGCTTCGCCTCGTTGCCGTTGCGCCTCGCCGGCACGATGGGCGCCAGCGTCGCGAACGGCTCGCCGATCGGCGACAGCGCCCCGACGCTGCTGGCCCTCGATGCGACGTTGCTGCTGCGGCGTGGCCCCACCCAGCGACGCGTCGCGCTCGCCGACTTTTACGTCGACTACATGAAGAACCGACTCGTCCCCGGCGAGTTCGTCGAGGCGATCGAGTTGCCACGGCCCGTCGACGGCACGCAGCTGCGCGGCTACAAGCTGTCCAAGCGCTACGACTGCGACATCTCGGCGGTGTGCGCGGGTTTGTCGGTCCGGCTGGAGCACGGCCGGGTCGCGCGGATCCGCATCGCATTCGGCGGCATGGCGGCGATCTGTCGACGGGCCGAAGCGGCCGAGGCCCTCGTGCTCGGATCGCCCTGGGACGAGGCGACGATCGACAGCGCGGTCGACGCGCTCGCGCGCGACTTCGCGCCGATGACCGACCTGCGCGCGTCGGCGGCGTACCGCACCAAGGCGGCCGGCAACCTGCTGCGCCGCTTCTGGATGGAGACGCGCGAGACCGCGCCGCTGGCGACCGACCGCACGTCGGTCTGGACCGTGCGGGCGGACTGAAGGGCCCGGCATGAACCGCGAAGCCGAAGCCTTCCTGATCGACGACCTCGCCGCCAAGGCATCGGCCGGCGGCATGGGGGCGGCCGTGCCGCACGAGTCGGCCGCGCTGCACGTGTCCGGCGAAGCCGCGTACATCGACGACCTGCCCGAGTGGAGCGGCACGCTGCACGCGGCGCTGGGCCTCGCGCCGGTCGCGAGCGGGCGCCTGATCGCGATCGATCTCGACGCGTTGAAGCGCCAGCCCGGCGTCGTCGCGGTGCTCACCGCGGCCGACGTTCCCGGCGTCAACGACTGCGGGGCGATCCTCGACGACGAGCCGATCTTCGGCGACGACGTGATCCGCTACCGCGGCCAGCCGCTGTTCGCGGTGCTGGCCGACGACCGCGACACGGCGCGCCGCGTGGCCGCGCGCGTGAAGGACTTCGTCACGATCGAATCGGTCCCGCCGGTGCTCACCGCGCTCGAGGCGCATGCGCTCCAGCGCTACGTCGTGCCGCCGATGCACCTGGTCCGCGAGAGCGCACCCGGCGCGACGCGCCGCGCGCTCGACGACGCGCCCCATCGCCTGCGCGACACGCTCGCGGTCGGCGGCCAGGAACAGTTCTATCTCGAAGGCCAGATCTCCTACGCGGTCCCGCTCGAGCGCGGCGGCATGCGCGTGCTGTGCTCGACGCAGCATCCGACCGAGATGCAGCACGCGGTCGCGGCTGCGCTCGGCCTCGCGTCGCACGACGTGCAGGTCGAGTGCCGGCGCATGGGTGGCGGCTTCGGCGGCAAGGAATCGCAGTCGGCGCCGTTCGCCTGCATCGCGGCAGTCGGGGCGCGCGTGACCGGCCGGCCGGTGAAGGTGCGGCTCGATCGCGACGACGACTTCCTCGTCACCGGTCGGCGCCACGGCTTCGACTTCGCGTACGAGGTCGGTTTCGACGACGACGGCCGCATCCTGGCCGCCGAGATCGACATGATCTCCAACGCGGGCCATTGCGCGGACCTGTCGGCCCCGGTCATGACGCGCGCGCTGTGCCACTTCGACAATGCGTACTGGCTGCCCGAGGTCGTGATGCACGGCTACTCGGCGCGCACCGACACGCAGAGCAACACGGCGTTCCGCGGCTTCGGCGGGCCGCAGGGCGCGATCGCGGTGGAGGTGATCCTCGACTCGATCGCGCGGCGCCTCGGACGGGATCCGCTCGACGTGCGCCGTGCCAATTTCTATGGCGTTGGCGAACGGGACGTCACGCCGTACAGCCAGAAGGTCGAGGACAACATCGTCGCGCCGCTGGTCGAGCGCCTCGTCGAGACTAGCGACTACGTCGCACGGCGTGCCGCGATCGCGGCGTTCAACGAGAGCAGCCCGGTCCTCAAGCGCGGCCTCGCGTTGACGCCGGTCAAGTTCGGCATCTCGTTCAACGTCGCGCACTACAACCAGTCGGGTGCGCTGGTCCACGTCTACACCGACGGCTCGGTGCTCGTGAACCACGGCGGAACCGAGATGGGGCAGGGGCTGCACACCAAGGTCGCCCAGGTGGTGGCCGACGTGCTCGGCATCGACCTGGCGCGCGTGCGCGTCACCGCGACCGACACGCACAAGGTCGCGAACACCTCGGCCACCGCGGCGTCGACGGGTTCGGACCTCAACGGCAAGGCC
>Ga0209511_1002258_pt1 | contig 16024 bp, 10 predicted proteins | sample SSSSmetaG_FD_184141 | JGI IMG/M metagenome (GOLD analysis project Ga0209511, IMG submission 184141) | Glacier valley bacterial and archeal communities from Borup Fiord, Nunavut, Canada, to study Microbial Dark Matter (Phase II) - ​SSSS... | ecosystem: Environmental > Aquatic > Freshwater > Ice >...
GCCATCGGCGTCTTCAACGGTGATTTTTTTGGCACCAGTTTGAATAAGTTTGTTATACGTTGCGATGTCGCGCACCTTGTGTGAGGCGAGTAGCTTGTAGCGTCGCTCCATTTCATTAACAGCCCACTTCAAAGCACTAATTGTCTTTTCAGGTTCGTTAATAACTGGGGTTAGAAGATGAGGAATGTCTTCGTAGGGAGCCATTTCAACCTGCTTTGGGTCAACCAGAATCAGCTTCATTTCGCTTGGACTGTTGTGGTACAAAAGACTGGTCAGCAAGGTATTAATCATCACCGACTTACCTGACCCGGTTTGACCAGCGATCAAAAGGTGCGGCATCTTGTTCAATTCACCGAGGGTCGCTTGGCCGGAAATATCTTTACCAATTGCAAACTTTAATGATTCACTATTGCCCTTCCACTGTGGACTGGTAAGGATCGAGTGCAGACGCACATCGGCTGCTTTACGATTTGGCACTTCGATACCAACAGCCTTTTGGCCAGGTATCGGAGCTTCAATACGCAGGCTCTGAGCGGCAAGATTGAGGGCGATATTCGTTTCGAGTTGCGTAATACGAGTCAGCTTGACGCCACTAGGTGGTTTCAAGGTGTACTGGGTCACCTTCGGACCAATGTTCGCACCTTCCATCTCGACATCGATATTGAATTCACTCAACGTGTCCTTGATAATCTGCGCGTTCTGCTGGACGTCACCGGCATCAGCTGGTGATTGCTTCTTTTCAAGCAGGTCAACTGATGGCGCCTGCCAGTTAGGATCACTGACAGTAACCAGAGCAGCTCGTTCTTCGGCAGCCTTATCGCGAGGCGTTGCGCCCTTGAAACTCGAGAGGTGTGGCTGTTTCTTTTCCTCGTGATCGACGGTTGGAACACCGGCGTTCATCTTGAAGTCGGCAGCTATCGTTGATTTTGTTGGTGCATCGATAGCAGCAGCCTTACGCATGACTCTGACGTTTGCTTCTTGCTCACTGGTGTCACGACGCGTCAGTTCATACAGCTTTTTAATAATTGTAATCGGTGAAACACGGACAATAAACAAGGCCGTGATAAGGATCAGCAGAATATAAACAAAGGCTGCAACGCCCTTATCGACGAGCATGAGCATCGCGCCGTTATTCACAAAATCACCGACATATCCACCGGTTGTTTTGCCGTCAGCGGCATTCAACAGGCCGAATAGTCCGGCAAACCAGACGAGCGAAAGGATTGTCGCCGTCTTCATGATGAACGGGAGGCGGTTATCTTCGGCTCGGAATGTTTCGACAGCGACGTAAATAAAGACGAGCGGCACGACGTACACAGCGTAGCCAATCAGGCTGATCGAGGTAACGTAGAGCCAGTCAAGAACCGGGCCACCGAGGCCAAACCAGCTCAATATAAGGAGGAGTGAGAAGGCAATTAAAAAGATAGCCCAAACTTGTGCCCAGAAGCCTGCCGGCAACGTGTGCTGCGGTGCCTGAGGTGCTGATTTCCTGCGACTAGCGCTTCTTTTTCTCTTTTTTGCCATAATCTTTTTTTATTATAGTTTATTTTGTGCGGTCTTGCCGCTGTTTCATAAAAGTTATTATAGCAAAATTTACTACATTTTGCAAGAGGCTTATGGTTGAGATTTTCCTTTCTAGATCACACCTTACCGACGTCTTATAGAAGGGAATGTCCCCTCCCAGGGCGAGCCGAGCGCCATGGGCTGACGAAGTCACCCATAGAGCGGCCTCCGAAAGGTAATGAGAGTGGAATTACCGAACGCGAACGAAGGCTTTAGTAGCCGCGGACTTCGGGAACTACCTTTGGTTCGACGGCTTCTGTGTCGGGAACCATTGGTGCTTGGAAGGTCTTTGTCTCTAGGCCAAGGGCTTCAACGTCTGGTGAAGTGGCTGCATCGCGTGGCGCGTCTTGTGGACGACGATCGTTGCGGTCATTTCGGTCATTTCGGTCGTTTCGGTCATTGCGAGGACCGCCATTGCGACCTTGTTGTTGACGTGGCTGCTGTCCGTGACTTTCGCCATCGGGTTGTTTGCCACCATTACCACCACCGCCAATTTCGTTGATCACTGGGATCACGATTGGGGTTCGGCGTGTTTGGTCGTACAGGACGTGCGTTAACTCATCCTTAATTTCCTTCTTTACCGTGTCGAGGTCAACTCGGCGGCCGCTAAAGGTGCGGGCAACTTTTTGCTTTAGGTACTGACGGATGATACCCATCAGCTCTTCACTATCACGCAAGTAGATAAATCCACGAGAGATAATGTCAGGGCTGGTAAGGAGGCGTCCGCTTCCCTTTGAAACAGTCAGGATCACAACAAACATACCTTCTGTGGCCATGTGGATACGGTCTTTGAGGACAACTTCTGAAACGATTGCGCCAGAGTCATCGTACATTACACCACCGACAGGGATACGTCCGGCCTTCTTGGCACCCTCGGTCGTGATTTCAACAACGTCACCAGCGTCACAAACAAAGATGTTGTGTCGTGGAATACCAGCTTCGCGCTCAGCAAGCTCGGCATTGTGTACCAACATGTGGAACTCACCGTGAATTGGCAGGTAGTACTTCGGGTTCAAGGCGTTGATCAGCTTGACGTGGTCGTCGTAGTAACCGTGTCCTGAAAGGTGGAGTGGGCCGATGCCACTAAGGTGAGTTTTGCCATTTTGAATGACGCCACTTCCCTCTCGCATCAGACCATCGACTGTACGAACAACGTTCTTCTCGTTACCTGGGATGGCGTTCGAGCTAAAGACGATGATGTCGGTGCTTTTGATCTTGATAAACTTGTGTGAACCAGAGGCCATACGGTTAAGAACGGCGCTAAACTCACCCTGTGAACCAGTACAAACGATCGTGACTTTTCCGTCAGGGAATTTGATGATGTCTTCCATCTTTACGATCACGTCCTTAGGGACCTTGATCATACCGGTGCGAAGTGCAACTTCAACGTTTTGGATCATGCTGTAACCAGCGAACGCAACCTTACGGTCGTGCTTCTTGGCTTCGTCGAGGATGATTTGCATACGGTGAATCTGAGAAGAGAAACAACTCAGGACAAGGCGACTTTCGGGATACTTGTCCATGACCTGGCCCATGCTGACCTGAATATCGAACTCACCGTGGGTGTGTCCACCTTCGGATTCACAGTTCGTTGATTCGTTAAGGAGCATCAAGATGCCTTCTTTGGTTGCAATCTCGGTCAAACGATCGAGGTCGAACTTTTTGCCATCAACTGGGGCTTCTTCAAAGCGCCAGTCACCTGTGTCGATCACAACACCAAGTGGTGTCCGGACAACGACAGCAGTTGCATCAGGGATTGAGTGGTTCACTCGAACTAATTCGATGCTAAAGTTGTCACCAAGTTGCACACGTTCGTGAGCTTCTGGGTCCATGACGTGATATTCAGGCTCGTAACCACTGGTTGCTTCATCCATTGTCTTTTGGACCATGGCGAGCGTAAACTTGCTGCCGTAGACTGGTGCAGGAATTTTGTGCACGATGTGACGGAACGCACCGATGTGGTCAAGGTGACCGTGCGTAAAGACGATACCACGGATCTTGTGCTTGTTCTCTTCGAGGTACGTCGTGTCAGGGATAATGTAGTTGATACCTGGGTAGTCAGAGCCCGGGAAAAGGAAGCCCATGTCGATCACGACGATGTCATTCTCGTATTCGATGGCCATCATGTTTTTGCCGATACCCATTTCACCAAGTCCACCAAGTGGAATGATGCGGAGCTTTGGACCGTTCGTACGAGGAACTTTTTTCTGGTCTGCTGGACTAAATTGACGACCGTCGTAGCCGTTGTAGATCGATTTGTTCACTGGGACGTTAATGATGTGTTGTGACGCACGGAGGTTTACACCTTCGCTTGTACGTCGTTGCGCACGGAAGACTTCGCCGCGGCGAGTCTGTGTCCCGGCAAGAATAGTATTATTCTGCTTTGGACGTTGAGTATTACCATTGCCGTTATTATTGTAATTATTTCGGGCTGGTTGTTTCGATGTGTCGTCGCTCGAAGGCTGACCGAGTCTTTGTTGACCCATATGTGTTTATTCTCCTTTTATGAAAATAATTTCTTTTATTAAACCGTGTGACAAATTCAAGCTGGGAGGCGTTTATCCGGTGTGGTTGCTGTGCCTGTCCCGTATCAAGTGTTCTTATTATAACAAACCACCCCCTGGTTTACAATCAATCCAATTCGTTGAGAAGGGTGGGAACTTTCAAAAAGTCATCAACCAACGTCTGTCGGAGACTCCCGTTGTATAGTGCGGCGGCTGGGTGAAACAATGGAATCACGTATAGTTCCTGCTCACCAATGAGGACATCTTTGGGCTGCCCATGGATCTCCCCTATTTTCTGACCTGGAAAGAAGTATTCCATACTGTGACGCCCGAGCGTTATGACCACTTTGGGGTGAATAATCTCTAGTTGCTCGAGTAAGTATGGCCAAAAAGCTGCTTTTTCGGCCGCTGACGGGTCGCGGTTATTCGGCGGACGGTATTTCACAATATTGGTAATATAGACATCTTTCCGCTCCATGCCGGCGCTCGCGAGCATGCCGTTTAAGAATTTCCCGGAGGCGCCGATAAACGGAAGGCCTTCCAGGTCCTCCTTCTTGCCCGGCGCTTCACCGATAAAGACAATCTCTGCGTCGAGGTTGCCGTCACCCATCACGAGCTGAGTTGCTGACTTGGCCAAATCTGGACAGACATTCTTTTGTCGAATGTCTGTCGCAATTTCATCAAGTCGATCCTGCTTCACGATGTTCATATATCCTTAGCCTATCAGTCTCGCCCCCATGCGACAACTAGGCATCAGTGAACGTCAGCGACGGGACGAGGCAATTGGTTTGTCTGCCCTCGTGGGCCGATCACATTGACGACCGGAATAACCATCGGCGCAAGCGACGTTCGCATATAGATATAATCAGAAACTGCTGCACGGAGATCGTTCTTCAGGAGATCAATCGACGCACGACTGGAAAGTTTATTTCTTTTCTGGACAAGCTTCCGAATGACATCGCGTAATCCATTAAGCATCTCGCTATTCTCTTTCACGGCAATGTGTCCGCGCGTTAATATGTCAGGACTAGTGAGCAAACGGCCGGTGTGTTCGACTGTTAAGACGACGACCATAAAGCCATCATCCATCAAAAGCATCCGATCCTTTGTGACGATCTCGGGGACAACTGCACCGGTCTGGTCGACAAGTATCGAGCCGGCCGTCACGAGGCCAGACGACGTAATGCGCGTTCCGTCTAATTCGACGTAGCCACCGTTGTCGGTCATGATGATGTTCTGTTCGGCGATACCTGCCGCGAGGCCAATGTCTTTGTGGTACTTGCGTGGCAATGAGCCACCATAGATTGGCATAAGGAAGTCTGGTTGCGTTAATTGAATCATTTCTCTGTGCTCGTCACGTGATCCGTGTCCTGACACATGGAGTGGTCCAGAACCGTCAATCTCGTGCGTTGGATGTCGATACTGCGTGACGTTCATGCGGGCAAGGTAGTCACCTATCGCAGAGTATCGTATTTCGTTACCCGGGATTGGTGTACTGCTAATCACCACAGCGTCGCCCATCTTTAAGGCGATAGCTCGGTGGGTTCCGGCTGCCATACGGCTGAGGGCGGCGCCAGGCTCACCCTGTCCACCGGTACAGATAATGATCACTTGGTCATCAGCAATGTTGTTCACCTCGCGCATAGGAACAAGCACGCCCTTAGGGATCTTGAGGTTGCCTAGTTTTACGGCGAGTTCGGCGACCGTCACCATACTGCGACCATCGAGGATAACTTTGCGGCCATTGTGGGCGGCGGCATTCACGATCATCTGTACGCGGTTCATATTCGTCGAAAAGACAGCAATAATGAGACGTCCCTTTGTCTTGCCGACTAGCTCGTAAAAGCTATCCTGCAAGGTGTGCTCGGTTGGTGTTCGGCCGAGTTTTGTCGTGTTAGTGCTCTCGCTCATCAAAAGCAAGACACCTTCGTCGCCGAGTTCCTTTAAGCGCGCACTGTCGCTTGGCATTGCATCGAGTGGTTCTGGGTCAAGACGGAAATCACCAGTGTTGATAAGGCGCCCGATTGGCGTGTCGACAACAATAGCTGATGATTCTGGAATCGCGTGCGTCACTCTGACGAGTTCAACGATGAACGACCCAAGTGTCACCCGTTCGTGCTTATCCATCTGAACAACTCTTGTGTCCGGCTGAAAGCGATTGTCTTGATTTTTCTCGAACTGCGCATCAACCATACCGATCGTAAACTGCGAACCATAAATTGGTGCTGGAAATTGCGGAACAACATGAACCAGGCCACCGATGTGATCCATGTGGCCATGGCTAATAACGTAGCCTCTAATTTTATGTTTAATGGTGTTCAAGTATTCAGTTACAGGAATCGCGTAGTTGATACCGGGAAGTTCAATTCCTAGTTCAAAGCCACAATCGAGAATAATAGCATCATCGCCATATTCGATCACGATCATATTTTTTTCACCAATACCGTCTTGGCCGCCGAGTGGCGTGATGCGAACTTTTTTTGGATCAGCAGCAACAGATTGAACTGCCACCGGACGGTGTGATTTTAGCGTTTGTTCGATCGTCTCGGTCTTTCGACGGGTGATCATAGATACTTTTTGTGTATGTTCTTTTCTCATGTATTTCCTTGGGGTATTCCCCGTTAACCAGAAAGAATTCTGATTTATTTTTTATTAAGAATTAGCTCAAGTGGTTCTTGGCCAAATATATACAGGCGTTGTGTGTTGCGTCTATGAATATTTGAACGAGAAGGCTCTTAGCGAGCGGATTACCCTTATTATAGCACAGTCTCCGCGAAATAGCGAGGCCACATAACAAGAACAGCCCCTGCGAGAGAAGCTGTTCTATTTTTTTGTTCTCGTTTACGAGCCCTCGCCTTCTAGGCAGTGAGGAGACTGAAAGCGATGAATCCGATAACACCAAGTACGATGACGACAATAATCGCAATCAAAGTCATAGACTTCTTTTTTGATGTAACCGCGACGGCAGCGAGTGGCGCAACAACGGGCGCCGAGCCCATGACTGGAGGCTGGTCGACTGGAGCTACAGCTAGTACTTCAGGGCTGACGGGTGCCGCGCTGAATGAGTCAGTAACGACTGCCTCGACAGCTATCGGCGTCTCGATAGGAGCTGGTATGTTAGCTGATTCCACAGCCACCAGTGGCTCGCCTGTGCCGACAGGAGTAGTTGGAAATTCAACTGGACCTTGTGGTTGAGTTGGTTGGTTTGGTTGGTTTGGATTTGTATCTGGATTCATGATGACCCCCTATAGAAGTTCGCATTTGCTTATATTCAGCTTATATTGCTTGTGTCTAGTGTACAGAGTGAATCAATCTTTGGCTACAGTGAATTAGAGACCCTTGAGGCTCAGGCTGAGACGTCCGCGATCATCGATACCGATGAGCTTTGCCTTGACGATCTGTCCCTCGGTGAGAACGTCTTCAACACGTTCAACACGTTCGTTGGAGAGTTCAGATATGTGAACCATACCATCAGTTCCTGGCATAATGTTGATGAACGCACCGAAGTCTTTGATGCTCACAACTTTACCCTCGTAGATAGTTCCGATTTCTGGTTCTTCGGTGAGGCTACGAATCCATGCGAGTGCTTTTTCGATCTTTTCACCGTCAGCGGCAGCGACAGTGATGAGGCCGTCGTCCTTGATGTCAATTTCAGCGCCAGTTTCAGCGGTGATCTTGTTGATTACTTCTCCACCCTTACCGATGACTGCACCAATTTTTTCAGGATTAATCTTGATCTTTTCGATACGTGGTGCAAATGGGCTCAGTTCTTTTCGAGGTGCTGCGAGTGTTTCGAGCATGCTCTTCAAGATAAAGTCACGTCCGACCTTGGCAGCAAGAAGTGCGTCGCGGAGGATTTCAACAGGAAGTCCGTGGACCTTCATATCCATCTGGAGTGCAGTAATACCTTCGGCTGTACCAGTGGCCTTGAAGTCCATGTCACCAGCGAAGTCTTCGGCATCGGCAATGTCGGAAAGGATATACGGTGTATCACCATCCATCATCAGTCCCATGGCAATACCAGAAACAGGTGCCTTGATTGGCACTCCGGCATCCATCAGTGCCAAAACTGAGCTACACGTTGCGGCCATAGAAGTTGAACCGTTCTGGCTCATGATCTCGGTGACACTACGAATAGAGTATGGGAAATCTTCTTCAGATGGAAGCACAGGAAGAACAGCACGTTCAGCGAGATAACCGTGTCCGATTTCACGTCGGCCAGGACCACTCAAGCGCTTCACTTCACCAACGGTGTAGCCTGGTGCATTGTAGTGGTGCATGTAACGACGTTCGCCGTCGCTGATTTCCATCGTATCAACCATTTGTGCGTAGCTGAGAGGCGCCAAGGTGACGATGTTCATTCCTTGTGTCATACCACGAGTAAAGAGTGATGAGCCGTGAGTTCGAGGCAAGAGACCAACTTCACTTGAAAGTGGGCGGATTTCGTCAAACCGACGACCATCTGGACGAAGGTTATCTTCGGCGATACCGCGACGGACGTCTTTGTGAACCGCCATCGTAAATGCTTCGTCGTACTTGTCATGAGCGGCAGCGTACTCATCACCGAGTTTTTCGGTCATGTCAGCGTGGAAGCCCCAACGAAGTTGGTTCACCATTTCATTGCGTTCTGAGTACGGCTTGCGAATTGCTTCACCAAGCTTGCCGGTAACATATGTATCGACTGCAGCCTGAATCGTTTCATCAGGAAGGACGAGCGTGTATTCCTGTTTAACTGGTGCGAGCTTCTCGGCCAGTTCTTGTTGGAGTTTAATTGCAGGTTGGTAGTGATCAAAAGCCCAGGCGAGCGCTTCAACGACGACTTCTTCCGACACTTCGTTTGCACCAGCTTCAACCATCGTGATACCACTTTCGATACCAGCAACAACGAGGTCAAGATCGCTCGCTGCGCGCTCTTCAGCGTTTAGGAAGGCTTTGAATTCACCGTTAACACGACCAATGCGAAGTCCTGCAACAGGTCCATCGAAAGGTGTACCGGTGAGCATCAAAGCAGCACTAGCAGCGATCATACCGATCATGTCAGGGCGGAAGCTAGGGTCCATCGAAAGGACGGTTGCCACAACCTGAACCTCTTGGCGGTAGCCTTTTGGAAAGAGTGGACGAATTGGGCGGTCGATAATACGGCCAATCAGGATAGCTTCGTCAGATGGACGACCTTCACGCTTGATGAAACGGCTGCCACTAATTTTGCCAGCTGCATACATTTTTTCTTCGTAGTCGATTGAAAGTGGGAAATAGTCCATAACGACAGGTCGTGAACCAACCTGTGCCGTACCAAGAACGACAGTGTCGCCGTAAGTCACCATAACTGAACCAGTACTACGGAATCCAACACGGTTTACTTCGAGTGTTAAGGGGCGACCCTCAAACTCAGTTGTTAACTTAATAATGTCCTTACCGTAAGGGTTAATTGTTGCCATTTGTGAGGCTCCTTCTTTTTAATACACGAACGAAAGTAACGGGTGTACATGTTCTAGGTTTTAGAACATCCGCATCCAGCACCTCATCCATGCGTGTTTACTCCTTTATTATAACATCCCAACTATGGTATTATGTCACTACTATGATCCGCCGGATCCTCTGCTCGCATACGTTCGGACGGCCGAACCAATCGCGTCTACTTATACAATTTAAATGGAGGTTTTTATGAACACACAACGACGCGTGAATGTACGAGGTATTATTTTTCGTAACGGCGAATTACTCGTAACCAAGTTCCGACAAGAAGATGATAGCGAAAGTGCTCACTGGGGCACCTTTGGTGGTGGCCTCGACATAGGCGAATCACTCCATGTTGGGCTACATCGTGAAATGATCGAAGAAACAGGAATTGCCCCAAAGATCGGCAAGCTCCTCTTTACGCAGCAATTTGCTGACGAAGAAAAGGAATACCTCGAATTCTTTTTTCATATCGAGAATACCGAGGATTACGAATCAATTGATCTCGCGGTGACGAGTCACGGCACGCTTGAGCTGACGCGGTCCGAGTTTTTGGACCCAAAAAAGAATATCGTCTACCCTACCTTTTTGCAGGAGATCGATATTCAAGACTATATAGAGAATGACCGAGCCATTGTTATCTACAACGAACTACGGTCATAAAAAAAGAACTCCGTATTATTTACGGAGTCCAAGTTTTGCGACGGTAGCTTTGTAAGCTTCGAAGTCTTTGGCTTCGAGGTATTTGAGAAGCTTTTTACGACGTGCCACCATTTGGATCAAACCGCGACGGCCCATGTGGTCATGCTTGTTTGTCTGCAAGTGTAATGTCACTTCTTTAATACGCGTCGTCAATACTGACGCTTGAGCTTGTGGGCTTCCAACGTCTGTCTTGTGTGTCTGCGTGAGGCTAAAAGCCGCTGCTTTGTTTTCTGCTGTAATCATTGACGTGTATTGTATCAGATTTTCAAGCACCTTTCAAGGGGTGCGCTCGATATAACAATTTTGCGACGTATTTTACCCACCTACATACGGCTTTTTATCGAAGCATGAGCATTGACTTTTGATCTGTTCTATGCTATTATCGTACCGATATGGAAAGAGTGTGGTCCACTTTGCGCCGAGGGTTCTCAGCACAGAGCGTCTTTATGTTTGCCATGACCGTATTTATGACGGCCTTGCTATGGGTAGCCTTCGGTAGTCACACCCCTACACACGCTATAGATGCAGCCTCTGCCTCGTGGAAGGGCGAGAGCATTCTTTACGACGGACACCAGTACTTTAACACTGGTGATACCAAACCAGGCAATAGCCTCGGCTTACCCCAAGGAGCGCACTACTACGTCTACATCCCCGAAGCAACCGGTACCGTCACGCCATCAAAAGCCTTTGTTCTTTACTTTGCACCAGGGACTGACCCCCCTACCGAAAAGACAGTATCTTCTGCAACCTATGATTACGTCGCAAGTACAAAAAAATTCTCCAACCCCACAGACAAGAAGACTGTCGACCTTACCGTTAAGGGTAGCGAAAGCAGCTATAGCGCCTGTACTGTTCAAGGTATAGGTTGGATCATTTGTCCCGTCACCACATTCCTTGCCGATGGCATGGATACGATTTTCAATATCGTAAAGAGTTTCCTTGTCGTACAACCCGTGAACACCACAAACGCGAATAATGACCTCTATGTTGCGTGGAACGTTATGCGCGGATTTGCCAATGTCGCGTTCATCATTGTCTTTATGATCATCATCTATTCACAACTGACGAATGCCGGCATTAGTAACTATGGACTAAAAAAGTTACTTCCTCGCCTGATCATTGCCGCGATCCTTGTAAACTTGTCATACCTTATCTGTGCAACTGTGCTCGACATCTCGAATATCCTTGGCTACTCGCTACAAGACATCTTCGTTAACATTCGGCAAAGCACCTTTAACATCAGTAATGACACCTGGGCCAACTCAGAAGGCATGGGGTGGTCGGCAGTCGCGGCAGTTGTATTATCTGGTGGAGCAGCGACAATCGGTGTTCTCGCCGCAACAGGTGGAACTGCCGCTGGCGCCGTTTTCCTTCTCATTCCAATACTACTAGGCCTTATTATGACAATCTTGCTCGTTCTCCTTATCCTTGCAGCTCGACAAGCGATAATTATCATCCTTATCGTGATCGCACCACTCGCCTTTGTTGCCTACCTACTCCCGAACACTGAACAGTGGTTCAAGAAGTGGCGTGAGCTTTTCATGACAATGCTAGTATTCTTCCCTGCTTTCTCGCTCGCTTTCGGCGGGTCACAACTTGCTGGTGGACTTATCATCCAGAACGCGACATCTATTATCGGCATCATATTCGGAATGGCCGTTCAAGTGGCGCCTCTCGTTATCACCCCTCTACTACTCAAGCTCAGTGGCGGTCTACTTGGCCGCATCGCTGGCATGGTCAACGATCCGAAGAAGGGCCTCTTGGACCGCACCAAAGCATGGTCTGGTTCTCGGGCTGAAATGCACCGTCGTCGTGGAATTGGTGATCCTAACCTCAAGCGAAATCAAGTTTTCCGTCGGGCTGCACGACGTATGGCTCTGTCGAATGACCGTGTCGAGAGGAATACAGAGCGATACAAGGCTGGATTTGAAGCTATTGCCGCACGCGAAGCCGTGAGTACTCGAACTGGACAAAAAATTGAGGTAGAATTAGCGCTCGCAAAGCTTCAAACCGAGGAGCTAAACAAAAACATGGAACAGGCCGTCCAAGAATTGCGTGCTGGCGATAGTTCCGGACTCAATCGCCTTCGCCTTCTTCAAGAGGCAACGACTGTCGAGCGTGTCCGTATGCGCGCCTCGGGCGGCACGACAACACTAGAGGAGCTCCGTATTACGAACGTCGAGGGAACTCGTCGAGGCGCTCGTCAGGCCAAGTTTGCATCAGTTGTTATGGAACGCGCGATGGATCTTGATGAAAATTCACGCGCTATCGAGTCCGCAACGACTATAGCCAAGAATATTCAACTTACTAATTACGCCAAAAAGATTGAAGACGACACTGATGGACTTCGAGTACGTGCTGGTGGAATTGCCGGCAAGAATGGTCAAGCTGGTGCATTAGCTGCGGCCTTCAAGGCGCAATCAGCCGCTCACGGTGACGCCGTCGCAAATGCCAATAGTATACTCGGTCACTACAACTACGGCGATGACACAGTCGTGAAGCTTGCACGGGGAATTGCAGACGGTACAGACTTTAGTGAAGTTTCTGATGCGCTCCGCGAAGCGGCAATTGTTAAAATCGCAGGAGGCGCTAATGCTAGTGCCATCCTCGATCTTATGAAATATATCCATATCGATAAGACAGACGAAAACCAGGACTTCCGACAAGCGTTTGCCGATGCCCTGCTTACTAACTCCTCAAAGCCTAAGTTTGCAGGCGCTGGTATCATTGCAGATATCAAGCAAGGTATTGCGCCCCCACCCGGTGATGCTCGTATCAATAAGTACATTGTCGCCACTGTTGAAGGTGATAAGTTCGGTTCAGCCGAGACACTGGTTACTCAAGACCGTGACTATCTGGAAGCACTTGAAAAGGCAATCGGCAACAAAGACTCTGCGAGTGCAATGGGCTATGAGAGAAAAGCTACCATCCTTACTGCAATCGATACTATCCGTAGCAACCCAATCTACTCAGGTAAGGTTGGCGAGCGCAAGAACGCCCTCAACAGTATTGAGCGTATGCTACGAGCCCAAACTGGTATCCTACCTCCAGCTCCTGATCCAGGTACACAAGGCCAACCCGTGCCACCAGCCCCAACAACCCCACCAACGAATACTGGGAAATAACCCCAACTCGTCGGCTGGACTAATACGTATCAGGGTCAAGTTCAACAGAATCGTCGATGGAATAGTCGGCGATTTTTGTTCGGCGAAGTTGGGTACAATATGCGCCAGTGCCTAGTCGCAGTCCGATGTCTTGCGCGAGGGTACGAATATACGTTCCACTACTGACATGCACACGAATCTTAATATCTGGATATGTGTAGTCGAGTAGTTCGAGACTATAGACACTAACGGTGCGAACTGGCATTTCGATTGTTTCTGTCGTGCCACCTTCACGGGCCAGTTTGTAGGCGCGCTGGCCATTGATCTTGATGGCGCTAAAAATAGGTGGCGTCTGCTGGATCTCACCTACGAATTGAGCCAGGACAGCGTTGACGTCATCAAGCGTCGGCACAAGGCTCGATACCTCTATTAGTTCGCCTTCTGGGTCCCCTGTCGTGCTCGTTTGGCCTAGGTGGATGGTCGCTTCGTATACTTTATCAAGTTTCGAATACGTGCCAGCGTTGCGACATTCTTTGCCGGTCACGATAATCATCAGTCCGGTCGCGAATGGATCAAGCGTGCCAGTATGGCCGACCTTCGCCTTCTTGCCGAGTTGCTGCGATAGCTTTCGGCGGACACGAGCAACAACGCCAAAGCTCGTCATGCCGCTTGGCTTGTCAATTAAAAGAATACTGTCTTCTTGCATAGAGGTGATTATACCTTAGAAAAGATTATTGTTGGCCGGGAATCTTGAACTGTCCGGGGTCGTTTGATGATGGATTCGTTGGAAGTACTGGTGGCAATGGTTCGTTCGTAGGAGTCGGAGCTGGCGGGGTCACAACCGGTGGCTCTGGGGCAAGAATGTCGCCTAATCGTTCAGGTTGAACTGATTCGCTAGGACTGAAGGCGTATGCAGAGTTTGCAGCCGGTGCTGCCGAGAAGTCTGGTAATGGCGGAGGCATCGGTAGCCCGAAGTCGGCTGGTGTCGATGCGATAGACGCTACTAGCGGTTCAATCACAAGTTCATGCCCAAAGGTGGCTGGCGTCGCTTCAACGGGCGCAGCGGAGATCTCAGGGGCTTCAGCGGCTACTGCTTCATCATGTTCGAAAGCATAGGCAGCAGTTGCGGCTGTTGATGCGGCGGGTGCTGCCGGTGCGCCTGTTGATGACGAGGCAAGGTATGAGTGACTCAAAATCGTCTTGTTCTGATCATTCTCGACTTCACGGCGTTCGTCATCGGCGGCTTGTTCGGTTGTAGCGTTCAGGGTTCCACCCAGTAATGGTTCGATCGCGGGTTCTGAGGCATAGGCAGGTCCTACGGAGATAGCATCGGCAGGAGCAACAGGAGTTGGCTCAGGGATAGCTACTGGTGTCGGAGCGGGTGCTTCGTATAATGGCGCGGCTGGCTCATCCTGGGGCTGCTCTTCTGCTTTTTCTTCGAGTTTCTCTGCCTCGTCGACAGCGTATACGCCAGCAGCATGTGTATTGCCGGTGTGCTCGCCTATTGATTCAAACGACTGGTACGAGTCGGTCGCCACTTCAAAGGCCTCTGCTTGTTCGGCAGCTTTGACTCGCCGATCGAGTTCTTCGAGCGTTTCGCCGGTTTTGTGACTAATAGACAAGGTGTCTTTGTGTTCAGCGACTGGCGGCTCTTCGACAACGACGGGTTCTTCGACGTCTCCGTTGCCAATTTCATGCGTTTCCTGTAATTTCGAGGCGATTAATTGCTGATCTGCACCAGCACCCATCAGCTGGGCAGCAACGGTCATCACACGAGAGGTCGTGTGAGTATTACTAAATCGATCAGTCTCGGCGACAATACCTGTTAGGAAGGCGGTCGAAATCTGTGCGTTCAGTAGTGATTTTGTCTTATCGGTCTTTAGCGCCTCTGCAAGGCCGCTGATCATTTCACTCAGGCTACTCGCCTGGTCGTCGTGCCAGTCGATGCCACCAAGGTTACTCACCTGTTCGCCAGCGGTAACGGTGATAATTGCGGCGTCGTGAAGAATTTGGCCATGTGCTTCTAGGGCATTATCGAGGTGTTCTTTGACATCAACACCAAGGGCAATCACCAGTTCAACATTAAAGTCACCTTGGCTAAACTCTAGATCATCACCAGTAATCGTCGTTTTGTATGGCGTAATAAAGATCTTGACGCTCTCGCCTTCAACTTTGTAGCGAAGGTGGTCGGCTTTTTCTTTATCAAGCGCAATAATAAAATCGCGTAAGCTATCGGTTGTACTGTCGAAAGTGTCCTCTGGTTTAAGGAATGAGATAGCAGGTGGGACTTCACCACTAAAGACGGCAGTTGGGTGCTTATCGAGCTTATCAAGTAATAATGTCAGTCCCAGTGCAGCTGACAATGCGTCGACAGAAGGGTTATTTGAAACGGTAACAAGAATATTAGTCGATGATTTAATCTTTTCGACAATCTGTTGTTTGGCTTTTATATCGTCCATATTTTGTTTGTTTCTTTTTTTGACGTTAAACGTACTTTTATGGGCTTACTATACCATAAGGATTTTAGGAACGTCAACAAATGTGTCCACCACTTTACAATCGATGCATTTTCCTCTATAATCACCCTTTGAATAGATTAGTAGCTACAACTAGCATTTATAGAGACAAGGAAACTCATGCCAATTATCAAATCCGCTATCAAGCGAGCAAAGCAAACTATCAAACGACGTGATC
>Ga0209511_1002261_pt1 | contig 16017 bp, 17 predicted proteins | sample SSSSmetaG_FD_184141 | JGI IMG/M metagenome (GOLD analysis project Ga0209511, IMG submission 184141) | Glacier valley bacterial and archeal communities from Borup Fiord, Nunavut, Canada, to study Microbial Dark Matter (Phase II) - ​SSSS... | ecosystem: Environmental > Aquatic > Freshwater > Ice >...
TATATCCTATAGGAAGATTATATTTATCTTTTTTTACTATATTTGTATTAGGTCCAAATATTTTTTTTGCTGATTCTTGAACTAAATTTGATTTGTAACCTGGAAAATCACCTCCATCAATTGTATAATTATTAGAGACCGCTTTTTCTTTCTCTAAATTACAAATTGCTGAATATATAACATATTCGTCAGACATCTTGTTTGCACTATTTTGAAGATATTTGGGTACAAAATTAAATATTTCTTTAGCCAGTTGACTATCATTATTTACATTTGTGTATCCAGTTTTGTATACATCTACATTTTCGGTTTCTACAGTATTATTTGTTAAATCACTTTGAATAACGTCATTATTCTTGTTTTTATCACCAACATTAAGATTTCTTGTGATTAAATAAGAAACCAATATAACAATAAATAATGTAACAATTGCTACTATTGAAATAATTATGACTCTTTTATTCATTAATATCACCTACGAACTTCATTATATACTATTTAGCATAAAAAAACAATGTTTTCTACAAAAAAACATTGTTTTTAGATATTTTAATATAATATTTTCCAATATTTGTTTTACTATTTTTGCTGTTTTTTCTTATGTTCATCTTTTTTTAATTCTTGAAATCTTTTTATTTTATGTGTTGTAGTTTTTTCAAATTCATCATCTTTTATTTCTAGATGTTTTACTGCTTTATATGATGTAAGAGTCCTATTTACTGCTTTTATTTCATTCCATATTATACTGTATAACTCTTCTTTAGAAGGAGCTACGCTATGATGCTCTGCAACATACTCATCATTTACTATAACCTTTACAGCTATCTTTAAGTCATCTTTTGCGCCATCTTCCATACCATAAACCATACATTCTTTTATATATGGTATTTTAGCTAATATGATTTCTAATTCTTCTGGGTATATATTTTTACCATTACGAGTTACTATTACGTTTTTACATCTACCAGTTATGAATAAGTATCCTTCTTCGTCCAAATATCCAATATCTCCAGAGCTAAACCATCCATCAACGATAACTTCATTTGTAGTCTTTTCATCTTCATAATATCCAAGCATTAATGTAGTACTTTTTATTAGTATTTCTCCTTCTCCATTTTCATTTGGATTTACTATTTTAAGTTCAGCACAAGGTACTGCTTTACCAGCAGATCCAACTTTAGGTTTAATTTCAGGTGTAAATGCAGCTATTGGAGCAGTCTCTGTAAGTCCATATCCCTGTAAAAATGTTATACCTATATCTTCTACCCACTTACCTATTTTTGGATCAATAGGTGCAGCAGCACTTACTATTATCCTTACATTACCACCTAAATTATCATGTATTTCACTAAATACTTTTCTTTTTATATCAATATTTACCGATTTTAAAGCATTAGTTACGTGTATCATTGAATTTACCATACCATCTTTTTTACTTTTTTTAATACCTGCAGTTATTTTTTTGTAAAGATTTTCAACTAGTAAAGGTACAGTAATCATTATTGTAGGTCTAGTTTCTTTAAGATTTTGTACAATATATTTTAAACCTTCACATACAGCTATTGACGCTCCATCTGATAAAGGCATTAAAAATCCAATTGTAGACTCATATGTATGATGTAATGGCAATATAGAAAAAAATCTATCTTTACTGTACATAACAGCATATGAAAGTGCTCCATATATATTGTCAGCTAGATTTCTATTACATAGCATAACACCCTTAGCATCACAAGTTGTACCTGATGTAAATATTAAAATTTTAAATTCATCTGGTTCAATTTTAGTAGAAAGCATTTCGTTATTTCCATTTTCATATAACTTTTTTCCAATGTTAGAAACATAATTAAATCCAGCATCTTTTCCAATTAAATCCTTATCTGAATACATTTCAATATAATAATCTACATTATTTAAATTACTCTTAATTTTTTCTATAACCTCTTTTTTACGAGATGAATAAATTATAGCAGATGCATTAGATCTTTTAATAACATTCTCTATTTCATTAGCCGGAAGTTCTTTGTCAATTGGAACGGCAATTATACCACTACATAATAGTGCCATGTATGAAACATACCAATCATATGTATTTTCTCCAATTATAACAACTCTTTTATCTTTAAGACCTAGTAAAGTAATAAGTCCTGTACCTAGTCCTATTACATCTTCTCTAAATTTTGAATAAGACATATTTACGTACTCTTTTTTATGATCAAATTTTTCAAGTATGCATATATTATCTTTATATTTCTCTGTCACTTCTATAAACATTTCTTGTATCGTACTATATCTTCTAACTTCACGATTATTTAAATCTTTTTTATCTTTTATCTTTTCTTTTTCATTTTCTATTTTCAATTCTTCAATATTTAATATTCCGGGCATTTTAAATTTTGGCATCTTAAAATTAGGTATTTTAAAATCTTTTAATATTCTCATAAATACACTCCCTTTTATACCATTCATTGTAACATATATGACGTGCAAAATCAACTATATTGCTTATGATTTTTGTATAATCTATTCACCTTCTTTGTTAATTCAAGCGATTTGTTGAAGTTACCATAAATTTATGATATAATTTATACATTATAAATTTAGAAAGGTGAGATAAATGTTAGATAGATTTTCTAGAACAGAATTATTATTAGGTAAAGAAAAAATGAAGAAATTGCAAAATAGCAAAGTTGCTATTTTTGGTATAGGAGGCGTTGGTTCATATGCTGTTGAAGGATTAGCAAGAGCGGGTATTGGTAAGTTTGTTCTTATTGATGATGATAAAATATGCCTTACCAATATTAACAGACAGATTCACGCTACAACAAAAACTGTAGGTGTAGAAAAAGTAGAAGCTATGAAAAACAGAATACTTGAAATAAATCCAAAAGCAGAAGTTGTAACACATAATACCTTTTTAAATATTGATAACTCTGATGAACTTGTTTCACTAGATTATGATTACATAGTAGATGCAATTGATACAATTACTTCAAAACTAGATTTAATTGTTAAAGCAAAAACAAAAAATATTCCAATAATATCAAGTATGGGAGCTGGTAATAAATTAGATCCTACTAGATTTGAAATTGCAGATATAAGCAAAACATCAATGTGTCCACTTGCAAAAGTTATTAGACGTGAATTGAAAAAGAGAAGTATTTATTCTCTTAAAACAGTTTTTTCTACTGAAGAACCTTTAACTCCAATAAATGACGAGGATAACTCGTGTAAAAATAATTGTATTTGTCCAAAAGGTACTGTAAGAAAATGTACTGCAAAAAGGCAAATTCCTGGTAGTATATCTTTTGTTCCTTCTGTAGTTGGATTAATAATTGCTTCAGAAGTAGTTAAAGATTTAGTAAAATAATGTTCAATAAAAAGTTCTAGTGTAAACTTACACCAGAGCTTTTTTCTATTATATCCTACTATTTATATATATTTGATTAATTAATGTAACAAATACAAAAGAATATAAATATTATATAACTAGGAGGTACCTAAAAATGGAAAAAACAAATAATAATGAAGATTTACATAGAGATATTATGGGAATGACAGATGCTTTCATGCCTATAAGACCTATTGCAATTGGGATGAAAGCTCCTGATTTTGTTGCAGATACTACTTTTGGTTTAGTTAAGATGTCAGAATACGCTGGAAAATGGGTTGTATTCTTTTCACATCCAGGTGATTTTACACCTGTTTGCACAACAGAGTTTATTGCATTTGCTAAATATTATCCAGAATTTGCAAGAAGAAACACTAGCTTACTTGGATTATCAATAGATAGTAATGCATCACACTTAGCATGGGTATATAACATATACAAGATGACTGGTATACAAATACCTTTCCCAGTAGTTGCTGATAGAAATATGGCAATAGCTAAAATGTATGGAATGATGCCTGCTGACCAAAACATTACTCAAACAGTAAGAAGTGTGTTTATAATAGACCCAGATCAGAAAATCAGAGCTATTCTACAATATCCTATGACAAACGGAAGAAACATTCCAGAAATATTAAGATTAGTAGATGCTCTACAAATTACTGATACTGAGAATGTTGTAACACCAGCAAATTGGATGCCAGGTCAACCAGTAATAGTTCCTTATCCTAAAACATATGATGAGCTATTAGAAAGAGTTAAAAATCCAATGGGATACAATTGTATGGATTGGTATTTATGCTTTAAAAACGGTTCAGAACAAATGCAACCTATGATGGAATCACAACCCATGTTTACTAACCCAATGGGCAATATGATGCAACAACCAAATGCCAATATGTGCCAAAATTGTTATATGAATAAATAGGAGGTCAATTATGGATCAAGATCGCTGTAGTTCAGGAGGATCATTATGTGGTTCTAACTGTAGCTGGATAATCATAATAGTTATTATATTTGTAATATTTACATGCTGTTGTAATAATAAAAAGGACAACAATGAATGTAGTTACCCTAATTACAATTTTTAATAATTATACATAAATGAAACTACCTAAAAAGGTAGTTTCTTATTTTGCCTTATTATATTAGTTATATAATATTAACCCGGGATATTAAAGTTTACATAAAAATTGGCTTTTAGATAAAAACATGGTATAATATTTGCTATATAATAAATTTTTAATGTTATCCGAATAATTTGGAAGCATGCCGCTCTGAATTATAATAAAATTATAGGAGTGATATTATGGAAAAGGCAAGAAAATGTTGTTTCATGTTTGGAAATTCAAAAATTGTACTTTCTTTTATTAAAGAATTGCAAGAACGGTTAAACACCAATGTTACCTCCATCATTTTTTCTGAAAGATATACTATTTATGTAGCTTCTTCTCTCTATGAAAAAGCATTATTACCGGTACAGAAATACTAACTAGTAATTCAAATTACACACCTTCAGATGTTGCATGGGTTTATTATAATGACAAAATTCAATGTGTAGGCTGGGTTTTACTGTTTTATGGTATTTTGCTAAAAAACCGTAGAGGAAATACTATATGGTGTACTAATCCCCCAGAAGACATTGCTGATTTCAAACGAAGTATATCAGATTTGTTTGGAAAAGATTGCTGGATAAAATATAATGGAACTGACAATGCTGTAATATTTTGTATTCATGATATGGATAAAGAAAATATGCTTGAAAAAGTTTCTAAATTTCTAAGTAACAATGATACACCTTTCGAAGAAATAAAGTTTTTTAATTCCGTTGGTAAGATATTATAATGCAATATAATTGAAAACAAAAAAATAGCTAGAAGTAAATTCTAGCTATTTTTTTTACTTTATTTTCTAAATTATTTTGCTAATTACTTTTTTGAGATTTAGCACTAGTTTGAACTTTATTTTCTTTTTTATTTTCATTTCTTAAAAAGAATATAAAGAAAGGTTGTAATATTGGTAATAATATACTAAGTATAATTAATAATACTGCATTCTCTTTACTTTGTTTTTCGAACAATCTATAAAGTATTCCATAATATGCGAGTATAAATATTATCATAGAAAATCCCATACTCATTGGTATTATAAACATAGATAACATTATTACTGGCAATACCCATTCTGTTTTAGATATTTTTATTCCATATATAGTTGTATCTCCGACTATTCTACCAGTTGTAAAAAAACAAGCAAAAGGAACAAATGCAGTCCACGCTAATTCATCTTTGTTGTTTCTTGCTATTACATATAATCCTATTGCACGTAATAACCACATAACAAAGCATACAAAGGCAAATGATATTAATACTAAACCTATTTTAGCTAAAGTACCAGTTACATCCATCCAATTTATGTTTGATAATTGTTCGCTTGTAGGTAAATTTAAATAATTTTTAATATTAGTCCATATTTGTTCTAGTGTTGTAGTTTCACTAATTGCAGTATTTGCATAAACTAAATTCATTTTTCATCACTCCATAATTATATTATTCTCTTTTTTTAAAAAAATATTCTATAATTACACAGTTTTTCAATTTAAATAATTTTTAATTATTGTTATTTGTTTCAAACAAATAACTTGTCATAGAAAGCGAACCCATAACGCGAGTATCATTACATATAGAAACAATATCCTCTTCACTAGAAGCTCCCAAAACATATAATAATGGATTATAATGTTCTGTTGTTGGAACAGCTAAAGTAGCTGTTTTTTCATTTAATTTATAATTAATAATTTTGTGATGAGATTTGCTTAATATACTATCTTTAATAAACTTATCAAATTCATCAGCCCATTTATATCCTGAATTCTCATTATTCCAATCTATCATTCTAAGATTATGTACAACATTACCACTTCCTATAATTAAAACACCTTCATCTCTTAATGTTTTAAGTTGTTTACCTATTTCATAATGTTCATTTGCTGATAGACTCCAGTCCAAACTTAATTGTATTACTGGAATATCACAATTAGGATACATATGCTTAAGTACTGACCAATTTCCATGATCATATCCCCAACTATTATCTATTGTAACATCTTGATTAACTAAATTCTGTATTCTATGTGCAAGCTCAGTTGCACCTGGTGAATTATATACAATTTTATATAATTCTTCAGGAAAACCATAAATATCATAAGTCATCTTTGGCTTAGCATCATCTAATACTTTTATACCTTTTGTAACCCAGTGAGCTGATATAACTAAAACTGCTTTAGGTGTTGGAATTTTAGCTGCTATTTTTTTCCATTCTTTTGTAAATTTATTGTCTTCTATTGCATTCATTGGTGAACCATGTCCAATAAATAAAACTGGCATTCTACTCATGCATAAAACCTCCTTGTATAATATACTTATAGTATATACCTTTATTTTGTTTTGTCAATAATGATTTTAATTTGACAATAGATATATTATATATTACAATATATCTATACATAAAATTCAAATATGTAAATTAAGGAGAAAAATATATGAAATTGGTTATTAAGAATTTAAAGAAAAATTTTGAAAAGAAAGAAGTATTAAAAGATATAACTTTTACATTTGAAAATGGTAAAATATATGGATTACTTGGAAGAAATGGTGCTGGTAAAACTACTCTATTTAATTGTATTAATGAAGATATTGAAATAGATAGTGGTGAGTTTTTTATTGAGGAAAATGGAATATCAAGAAAATTAATTTCTGATGATATAGGTTATGTTATTTCTACACCTGTAGTTCCTGAATTTTTAACAGGTAGAGAATTTTTAAAGTTCTTTATAGATATCAATAAAAGTAAAATAAAAGATTTAAAAACAATAGATGAATATTTTGAATTTTTAAAAATAGAGTTTGAAGATAGAGATAAAGTTATGAAAGATTATTCACATGGTATGAAAAACAAAATGCAAATGCTTATTAATATTATAGCTAATCCTAATATTCTTTTATTAGATGAGCCTCTTACATCATTTGATGTTGTAGTAGCAGATGAAATGAAAAGAACATTAAAAGAATTAAAACAAAATCACATTTTAATATTTTCAACACATATATTAGAGCTTGCTACTGATCTTTGTGATGAAATAGTTATATTAAGTAATGGTACCTTAGAACTAATCAAAAAAGATGATCTTAATGTACAAGATTTCAAAGAAAAGATAATTTCTAGTTTAAGAGGTGAAACTAATGTTTAGTACTCTCATAAATGCTTTTAAAATTGATTCTACTTACAAGATGAATACTTTTATATACAACCTACGTAAACTTCCTATAATACGCAATATTATACCTATAAGCTTATATGCAAAAGATGGCTTCAAATCTTTCATTAGAATTTTGAATATTATATTAGAATTTGTATGGGTTTTCGTAAGTAAATTTCTTTATTTGGGTTTAATGGTATATCTTCCTGCTACATTAATAAATAAGAATATAGGTAATAATTTTACTAATATTTTATTTTTTCTTAGTATAATTGGTGCTTTTGTTATGACAAAAATCATTAAATCAGATAGTAAAAAATATTATTCTGTAATTATTATGAATATGGATGCAAAAAAATATGCGCTTTCACATTACATATTTTATTTAACAAAGACATTTATCTCGTTTCTACCTGCTCTCGCTTTGTTTACTAAATTGTGTAATTTAAGTTTTATACACGCTGTAGTTTTTGATGTTTTAATAATAGCATTAAAAATAATAGGTGATAGTATTGAAGTTGAATTTTACAATAGAAAAAATAGTATATTAAGTAAAAACACAATATATTCATCTGCAATAGCAGTATTTGGACTTATAATTGCATATGGATTAGTTTATTTAAATATAACTATTACTTTTAATGCTATAACAATGTTATTACCAATTGTATTAATAGAATCTGTTTTTGGAATTAGATTTTTAATTAGAAACAATACATATAAGAAAATATATAAGAATGTAGTGACACTAAACTCTTTTGTGTTTGATGCAGATCAAATATTGATTAATTCAAATCAAGGTAGTATGGATTTGGGTAATTTGAAATTAGAAAAAAACATACAGAACAAAAAGGGGTATGACTATTTTAACAGTATATTTTTCAGTCGTCACAAAAAAATACTTTTGAAATCAGCTGTAACTTTTTCACTAATATTTATTGCAATTACAATAACTGCAATATTTTTTGTAATTACTAATGTTACCTTTAAAGGAAACGTACATAATATTTTGATGACATATCTTCCTTACTTTGTTTTTATAATGTATATTGCAAATAGAGGACAAATAATTACACAAGCAATGTTCTTTAATTGTGATCATAGTATGCTTACATATAAGTTTTATAGAGCACCTAGTGTTATATTGAATGTATTTAAGACAAGATTAAAAACACTTATGTTTATCAATTTAATTCCGGCAATAGTTATTGCAATAGCGCTACCACTTTTATTTTATTTATCAGGTGGAACAAATAATATACTAATATATTTTGGATTATTTCTATCAATAATATTTATGAGCTTATTCTTTTCTGTACATCATTTAGTATTATACTATTTATTACAACCTTATGATATAAATATGAAAGCAAAAAGTAGCCTTTTTTTAATCATAAATGCAGCAACATATATGGCCTGTTACTTTTGTATGCAATTAACTATAGATACAACATTTTTTTCTATTAGTACTGTAGTTGCAACTGGAATTTATATATTTATTGCTTTGTTTTTGAGTTATAAATATGCACCTAAAACTTTTAAATTGAAGTAGATTATGGTACAAATAATTTCAATAATTATATAAGAAAAACCACCTTGAAATGAACTTCACCCCAAATGTTGGACAGAAATGTTTAGCATTTGGAGGTGCATTTTTATAGCAGTTTTTAATAAATGGTTTTATTTTTCTATATATTTTATAACAGCTTTAGTTAAAATTTCAGCAAACTTTGTATCAACTTCACTCTCATTATATATATCAGCATCTAAGCAATCTGTAATAATTTTTATAGAATAAATATCTATATTATTTTTTTTACATACCATCGCTATACCATGAAGTTCCATATCATATATTACTGGGTATTTCTCATCACTTTTTGTTACAAAATGATTAGCTGAATAACAAGGATAATTATCATATTCAGAAATTCTATTTAATATTAAATCTTCAATTCCTGGTATTTTATATCTTTCATATCCCATACAAGTTAAATCAAAATCATTATTGAAAACTGCATTAGGTGATACAATTGTTCCTATTTTTATTTTATTTGAACCTGCATATCCAAAATTTAATATACTTTCAACACCATAGCTTAAAACTAGTATTTGCGCTGCTATTGCTGAGTTTTCCATTCCTATACCAGAAACTATTAGTGTAATAGATGAATAATCACCAAACTTTTTGTCACTTACATATACTTTATTTGAATTATTATCTTCTTTTAATCCTAGTTTGTCCACTAGTATCATTGCTTCAACTTCCATGGCAACAACTAAACCTAATTTTCTCATGATATCTCTCCAATTCTTTAAAATCTGTAGTATTATTTGCAAATAATACTTTGTTATTTTAGTTTGATTTTATAATTAAATTATAATTTTTATAAAATTTATTGAAATTTCAATAAGATATATAAATATGTTCATAATACCAATTCCACCTGCTATTCCAGTCAATAGTCTTCTAATATTATTTGATTGCTTGATTTTTAAATATTGTATACACCAATCTATAAACATAGTTAAGCATAGAGCTAAAGCAATATACGTTCTGTAATTACTAATTAGCAATAATATTGGAGAAAATATATAGCCTATCAAAACTCCTGTACATCTTGCACATACAGGAAATTGATAATTATTTATAAAAAAACTTCTTTCTGCCATTTGATGACATCCTAAGTTTCTACCATATTTCATGAATTTAATCCATGCTTTTTCTGAATCAACTGAATTTTCTTCCACAATTACCACACTTCCAATAATCCATTTTACTTTCTCTTCCCATTCCACATAAACCACAAAGTAAGCCTATTGGTCCCAAAATAATATATCCACAGCATCCTTCTCCAGCTCCAAAACCTGTTATTTCTGTACTAGAGATGGGAAAACAACTATCACTTCCACATTTAGGGCATTTCATATTTAATTCCTCCTAAAATTTTAAAACATATTAAATTATTTTATATATTTATATTTTACTATATATTGTGTTATTTATCAAGTTTTTTAATACATCACATTTAATTTTCATTATTTAATTCTAAAACATCTTTTTATAATAAGTTAAGTCACCTCTATTTGCATAGAAATGACCTATGAACATTATTCTTTTATTCCACTTCTATAATTTCATATTCTTGAGTTCCTATTCCAAGTTTTTCAGCATGATCCAGTCCTACTTTCCAGTTTGTATCTGGATGTATACAACTAAATTTATCACTAGTTTCTATTTTTTCTTCTTTTAGTTTATCATCTAATATACTTCCTTTAGTAACACTTGCTTCGTTTGTCATATCAACACTTGCCTTATCAAGAGCAACAGGATCAAATGATGCCATTATTCCAATGTCTGGTGTAAGTGGAATATCATTATTTGATGCACAATCACAATGTGGTGAAACATTCATAATAAAATTTATGTGGAAACATGGTTTACCATTTACAACAGCATATGTATATTCTGCTATCTTTTTATTTATAACTTCAGATGCATTTGTTTTTTCTGAAGTCATAGCATCATAATTACATGTTGTTATACATTGTCCACAACCTATGCATTTTTCTAAATCTATGCATGCTTTTTTATCTACAAATGAAATAGCCTTTTGAGAACATTTTTTAATGCATGATCCACACGAAACACAATTATCTTTATTTACTATTGGAATAGCAGATGAATGCATATCTAATTTACCTGTTCTAGAACCACAACCCATTCCTAGATTTTTAAGAGCTCCACCAAATCCTGTCATTGGATGTCCTTTAAAATGATTCATAGATATTACAATATCTGCTTCACTAATTGCTGTCCCTATTTTTGCTTTTTTGCAATACTCAGCATTTGGTACATCTACATCAATATAATCATTTCCCTTTAAACCGTCAGCAATTATCACATTGCAATCTGTAACCATTGGATTAAAACCATTTTCAAAAGCTGCCTCTAAATGATCTAAAGCATTTGCTCTTCTACCAACATAAAGTGTATTTGAATCCGTTAAAAATGGCTTTCCACCTAATTCTTTTATAACTTTAACTATTCTTCTAGCATAGTTTGGTCTTATGTATGCTAAATTTCCAGGTTCACCAAAATGAATTTTTATTGCAACAAACTTTCCTTTGAAATTTATATTTTTAATTCCTGCTACATTAATTAGTTTTTCTAATTTATCTAAAAGGTTATACCCATCTTTTGTTTTTAAATTTGTAAAATATACTTTTGAACTCATTACTAATATCGTATGATATATACACTACTAATTTATATGTATATCATACTCTCCTCTCCTTATGTTTTTTAACATTTTTAATATCCGGTAACATAATTAATTATTTAAATGCTATACAAAAACTATTACATCTATTATACCATTTTTTGAAATTTTGTCAACGACATAGGTCCCATATCGATGTATTTCGCTCTGTATTTTATTAAAATTATGTTGCTTCATTTATTACTATTTTATCCATTGTAGATTTATCTTCTTTGTATGATATATTCAAAACATCTCCTGTTTTTAAATCAGAAATACTTATTTTTACCTGTTTCATTACTTTTTCAGCTACCATATACTTAAATATTTCAATGTCACTAGAAAGTATTATATTCTTATTTTCACCCGTATATTTTGTTTTAAATCTTTCTTTTTCACTATTATTTTTATTGTCAGGGATAGTTAATTTTATAAGTTTTAAACTTATTTCATTCTGTGATATTGATTCTATTTCACCTATTATATCTGACTTCATAAAATTATTAACCCTGCCACTTTCAAATTGCTTAGGTCTATTAATTACATTATATGATTTATAACCTATAAGCATTGAAATAGTAACAATTAAAATAATAAAAACTAACCTCTTCATATTATTCACATCCTTAATGCAATTATATGACAAATGTTTTCATATAATTGTGAAATTTTTGTGATTTTTTAAAATATACTATTTGCCTATTAAGATTAAAAATTGTTTTCATCATTACATGCTTGTATACAATTTTGGTTTTTGGTAGCTTGTGCTGCTATGATAATTAAATTTTGTCCTATACCCAGCAATACATTACCTACTACATTTTGATCATCTAGACTTAAGTTTTCCGCTAATAAAGTAGATACAGAAGCTGATAAAGCAATCAATTTAATCCCCTCACAATTATCTAATAAATTATTTTTAGGTTCCATCTTAATTCACTCCTTATAATTATATATGAATTAAATAAAAAAATTGTGATATATATTGCATTAAAAACTTTTAATATTCGATTTGTTTATATTGCTACGTATATTTGAACATAATATATATAATATAAGGAGAAAAATATATGTCGAGCAATAGTATTTCTAGCATTTTAAAGAATAACAATAAATTACTAAATATTATTAAAAAATATATTTACAAATTATCTAATAAATCAGATAATAGAGAGATAATAGATAATTTTACGTACATTAAACAGTATGATGTATTGTCTATGCCTGCATTTAAAATGATTGTAGATGAAATGATACAAAAATCTTCAAAAGGATCTATAATAATGTCTGATATTAATGATTTGTTTGTAGCAAATAAATTTAGAGGAAAAGAAAAAGTAAATGGTATGATAAAAAATATTATAAATACTATGAAAACTACACTAGATGAAAGCCAATGTTCAAATTATAAGATGGGTAAAATGGGTGATGAAATATATATTTATATGCCTGATAAGAATGAGAAAGAAACAAATATAATTGTTGAGAAACTAGATAATATAAGAGAAAATGAGTTGACTATTAGTTTAGGTGCAAGTTCAAACTTATCAAATGGCATGATTAATGCAATTAATGAAGCTGATAAAAAAATGTCAATTAACAAAAGTAAATTCAAAAACAAAAGATTAAAAAGTATATGTGGAAATGACTTAGAAAAAATCATAGATAATGTTGTAGAAACTCAGCTTGATAAAATGAGAATTGATTTAGAAAAATTAAAGAATAACAATAAACCTGATTTAAGAAACACTTTTGATAAAGCAATTGGGCAATTAAATATAAAAGAAATTATCTTGGATATGAGTAGAAAAGCAAAAATAAAGCCTTTAATTCAAGAGAATAATTTTAACAAATTAAAAGATAAATATACTAATGAAGCTAAATTACTTCACGGAGAAAACGCTAATTTAATTAATGAATATGTATTTGCTAAAATGCTTTCAAAACATCCAGTAGAGGGTGTAATAAGTTCTGAATTTTTTCAAGGATTAGGGTATAAAAAAGTATATAAAAATATTAAAAAAGATAAAAAATCTAAAGCATTTGATGTTTTGGCTATAGATTTATCTGGTCTTAAACCAATCAATGATACATTAGGTCACGAGGAAGGAGATAATGCAATATGTGATGCACTTAAACATTTTAAAAAAACCTTAAAAAGCAGTAAAGTAAAAATGTATTCCGATATTATTGCAAAAGGTGGTGGTAATTCTTATGTGCTAATTGAACAATTAGATAGTAATTCTAAAAACGATATTTTAAATGAAATTAAAAAATATGGAATAAGCAAAGATTCTAAATATAACATGTCAATAATTTCTTCAATTCAAACTATAGATAAAAATGGTTTAAATAAATCAAATTTTTTAAGAAATATTAATGATAATCTTACAAATGCGGAGGACAGTTTACAAAATCAAAGTTTTGATAGAAAGTTAAAAGACGTTGAAGAAATAAAAAACTCTATTAAAACAATTTATCAAAAAGTTGTTAATATGGATGATATACAACTAGTTTCTGCAGATAGTATGGGGCGCAAAGAAGAAGTTTTAGAAATGGTTAAAACCGGATTTGAGAATTGTATTGAAAAAGAAAGAGATAGCTCTAGATTAAATATGTCAAATGACACATTCTATTTAAAAAAAGAAGATATAAGTAATAAACATTTAAAAAAAGAAGTAAATGATATAGACATATAAAACTCATATGAATATTTAATTTATATGAGTTTTATATTTTTACTACATTACTTTAAGTAAGTTGTTTACTATATTATAATTATCTGAATACCAATTTCCATCATCTAACATTTTTGTACTTAATTCTGTAAATATTTTATATAAAACTATTTTTTTATCTTTTGTACATTTTGAAAATCTATCTTCTACAAATTTTGTTATGTATGTAGTAGATTTATCTTTAGCATAACCATTCATAAAATCTGTTATGTATGCACATACACCTGCTATTCTATGTTCATCCATATTCCACACTCCTTAAATTATTATATTAATGGAGAAAAAGCTATAAGTACTTTATCCATTATTCTTAATGGTAATGAACGATTTTTCCATTCATCTAATTTTATTTCTATTGATTCTTCTTGTATTTTTATAAAGTCGTTTTTTATAGTCATTTCTATTCCTGTTTTATAAATCCAATTTCCACATTCGAAATGAAAATTCAATCCCCTAAAATCTAAATTTATACTACCTACTGTCGCTAATTCATCATCTGTAACAAATGTTTTAGAATGAATAAATCCTGGTTTATATTCATATATTTTTATTCCAGATTCAAGTAATATTTGATAAAAAGCTTTGCCTGTTAAATTAACAAATTTTTTATCTGGAATGTATGGAGTCATTATTCTTATATCTATACCTGATTTAGCACTATTTATAAGACTTGATATGATTCTGTCATCTAATATTAAATATGGTGTTGTTATATATACATATTTTTTTGCTGTATTTATAATTTGAACATATAAGTTTATTGCTAAATCACTACTGTTATCTGGTCCATCGCAATATGGCATTATATAACCTGTACCTATTTTATCATATGTGTCTTTAATATCTATAAAGTTTTGATAATCCAATTTTTCATCTTTACTACACAAATTCCACATTTCAATAAACATTATTGTATGGCTTAATACTGCATTGCCTATAATTTTAATACCAGCATCTTTCCAATGTCCAAATTTTTTATATATATTAATATATTCATCACCTATATTAATTCCTCCAGTATATGTTATACTTCCATCTATTACAATTAACTTTCTATGATTTCTATAATTTAAATATGAGTTTATTTTAACAATCGATGAATTAAACATCCTATATTCTATTCCAGCTTCATTCAAATTTTTCTCGAAATTTTTAGGATACTTTTGGAAATCATTAATTCCATCTACAGTTATATATACTCTTATTCCTTCTGAAACTTTCTGTTTTAATATATCAAATAGTCTGCCCCACATAATACCTTCAGTTATACTAAAAGACTCTATAAATATATACTTTTTAGCTTTTGATATATCGTCAATTGCTGATTCAAAATATTTTTCTCCAACATTAAAATACTCAATATATGAA
>Ga0209511_1002262_pt1 | contig 16014 bp, 14 predicted proteins | sample SSSSmetaG_FD_184141 | JGI IMG/M metagenome (GOLD analysis project Ga0209511, IMG submission 184141) | Glacier valley bacterial and archeal communities from Borup Fiord, Nunavut, Canada, to study Microbial Dark Matter (Phase II) - ​SSSS... | ecosystem: Environmental > Aquatic > Freshwater > Ice >...
TTTGCCTTCTACAAAATAAATAAAGTAATAATCTTATGTAAAGTGATTATGTAAAGTAGTGTACCGAACACAGATGCTCAGGGTGTTTTGATGCGATTACTTTACATAATCTTTTACTTTCCATAATCACGGCATTGTATGCGCCAAACAAACTGCCTTTGGTAATTTCTAATTGTTGCGTTTCATTTGTCATAGCATATTCAAAAGCTGCATCGGTCATGTTTTTAAAACAGGTTGATAGTTCATCATCTTTACCAGCCTGTATATTTTGCAACACCTCTTTGTTAGGCACCAATGCCATTTGGATCAGCTTTTTAACTTCGGGGTCTGTAATACGAACCTTTGCCCACTGATTAAAAATACCTTCCAGTTCATTACTTAACTGGTTGGTAATCCCCATTAGTTTATGAGCTTCTTCTAAGCGTTCTTTTGCATTGGCTGTATGTCTAATTTTAAAAGCATTGCTATGGTTGGGAAGGGCTGCGTTCAAAGGTTAGGGTGAGGATGTCAGTTGCCCAACATCCTTCCCCACAGAACTGGACGTGCTTCTTTCGAAGCATCCAGCTCCCAGATTCTATTTTATCCGGTATAATTCTTTCCGGTGGCAGCGCAAGTGAACTACCTGAATATTTGATAGCTTGTTGTCATACTTATTTCCGTTCAGGCGATGCCGTTCCCATGATTCGTACCAGTGTAGTTTACATTGGCATAATGGGCAAATGCCCTTCTGCATCTTGTAAATTTTCTCCGATACCGTACCCGATAGGATAGAGTTTCTATTGCTCCAATAATCGGTGTCGCCATCAAGAGGGCTTCTTGCACCCTGAACTTTCTTCCATGTGACTTTTGCACTTACATCAAATATCCCGAACACAACATCTCCAAGTTTATATTTATCAACCATCCTTCCTCTTCTCAAAGCCCGTGTGATAAAGCGTTTTTGGAAGTCATGCCTTGTGCTACGATGTTTGTGTACGTCTTCGTAAGCCTTGTAAAGAATAGTATCTAATTCTTTCCGCAACTTCATGAATCCATAACTTGCATCCATAGCCCATTTATAATAGTTCAACCACCCATTGACCATCATACGGAGATGGTTTGCTTTACTGCTAAGTTCTTCGGGGTCGCTGTATTCAAAGAGGCGAATCATTTTCGTCCACTCCCTGATTTTCTTACAAAACGAATACACTTTTTCCGGATCGGCGTAAAACGTGACCTTGTATTCTTTGTCATGCCTTCCGCTTTTCCATTTGTCAAATACAAAGCCAAGGAACTTGAAGCTTTCACCTTTGTAGAAATCAACCTCACGGGTTTTAGATGGACTAAGTTTTAAACCCCGTTTTTCTAAAATTGCCGGCAACACTTCCATTACTCTTTTCAGGTAGTCTTTATTTTCGCAAATGATTACAAAATCATCTGCATACTGGACAAACCCTACAGATGGGCTATGCTCCCTTGCTTTCCTTTTCACGCTGCATACAAACCCTACAAAAGGTTTCAAATTCCTGTCAGACGGCTGCCTTGTTGCTATCAGATGTTCATACATTTCAAAATCTATTCCCCACAATCCAATGTTGCAAAGCAGCGGGCTGATTACACCACCTTGTGGTGTACCCGCTTCTGTTGCATAAAGCATGTCTGATTCGATGTAACCACATTTGAACCATTGCCTGATGGCACGAAGCATGCTGCTGTTACAACCTTCCAATCGTCCTAATATGAACTCATGGTTCAGGTTGTCAAAACATCCTTCGATGTCTGCATCTAAAACTACTACATCACCTTTCCGTAGTTTCAGGTTATGCCATACGGCCATCGTGGCATCATGGGCACTTCGTCCCGGCCTGAACCCATAAGAGTTCTCACTAAACTTAGATTCCCATTCTGGTTCAAGTGCAATCTTTACCAATGCCTGATAAGCCCTGTCCTCAATGGTAGGAATACCAAGTGGCCTCTGCTTACCATTTGAATTTGGGATGTAGATTCTTCGCAGGGGCTTTGCATTATAATCCTTGCTTAGGTTCAGCCTTGAGGCAAGTCCTAAACGTTCCTCGTTACTGCTGATAACCTCCCTGTCTACTCCCGGGGTGTTCCGCCCTGTGTTTTCAGAAGTAACCCTTCTGACACTCAACAGCTTTGCATAAGGGTCTTTCAGTAAATCCCTTTGTATTCTTCTTACTTCGGGGATATTAGTGGCAAGCGCTGCCCGATACATTTGATTTTGCTTTCGGAAGACACATCCTTCGACTTGCGCCCAATCAATGTCCTCCCATCTGTTTTCTTTCAGCATTGTAGTTACTTTCATAATGTATCTTTTAATAAAATCCACAACGAATTTGGCGTATCCGGTCAACCGTAGCCAACCGGCTTTTGCTTGGTCGTTGTTCCTACCCGATACATCATATTCATCCAAGAGAATTTATTGCTTCCGCAAAATGATGTACCGGTTTCCTCGTTCCTCTGGTCAATGTTTACTCGAACTTAGATTCCTCTCTATACCGCCAGTCCTGAAAAGCTTATGAAGTACCCCACAACAGAAGGGCTTCTATACTTGACTGGGAGACTGTATGTAACAGCGATATTTCATACAGCGTGCATGCTCTCGATACCTAAAACGAGGCCATCATATTCAATTCGTCCCATCTTGCTTTCGGTATCACTCCCGATCGCTTGACTTTGTTCCGAGCTTTCCATTCCCTGTTCTCCTGGACAGGTTAAGGATCGGATGGACTTTGCCGGATAAGCCGCCAGCACCAGCATTCCACTGGATTAACCAAAAGTTAAATCCACCCTTTCGGGTGAGATCCGGATGAATTATTAATTCATCCAACGAGTCGCACTATTATTACACACAATCCGAACGGGAGTAAAGGCTGCTGTAATACTGCCGCAACCATCATGCGAAGTAGTTAAAAATAAATACTGTTCAATCAAATCATCATTCCCCACTTTGATATAGTTGGGCAATTTAGCAGTTATGAAAATTCTTTCTCCTTTTCCCAATGCCCCTGCGGTTTCGTATTGTATGCCATCGCCACCAACAATAGCATCAAAGAAACTGAAGGCATCAATATTTTGCACCACTTCATAATCTTTACCCACCACGCCTAAAACAGTTTCATTATCGGTGCGGATGGTAGCAAAATAATTAGGTACTTCTATTTCAGGAATCTTGATTTCTACATCTTCGTTGGCGGCTTCGTTTTCGTTATCAAACGTAAACAGTTTTCTTTTAGTTACGGTATAATCCAGCCCTGCAAATTTTAGTGCTTCTGCACTGGTGGGATAACCTTCTACTATTTGGCCGAGGCCATGCCAGGCTTTTTCTTTTACTGAAAAGAAACTGTGTTTGCCTGTTTGCTCGTTGAAATTTAAATTGTGTGCCATGATTATTGATTTTAAATTTTGAAAATATTTTTTTAAAAAATGGGCATCAGCATTTTACCAACGCCCGTTTGCTTTCTGTCCTAAAATGGTAAATCGTCTACAGGTACTGCAACTGCTTCGGCATTTGTTTTAACGGGTGTTTCATTTTTTACACCTGCACTTCCGTGTAGTTTAATGGTGTTTACATGAAAGGTTAATGTGGCTTTAGCTTCTCCATCATTGGCTTTGTAAGCGTTCACACCAACACGACCTTGCAACTCTACCAATGTGCCTTTTGTTAGATAGGGTGCAATACCGGGATTTACCCAATAATCACATTGTACATAGGTTACAATTTTTGTTGTTTCCGCACTGCCTTTTGCTTTGTAGCTGTCGTTAATTGCTACATCGAAGTTTACCACCTGTTTGTCATTTTTCAGGGTGCTGATTTTTACATCACCTGTTAATCTTGCTGTCATTTCCATGATTGTAAATTTTAATTGTTTAATAAATGTTTAAAGTCGGCATACGCCTCGTTCGTTCTAATCGTAGCAACCCGGCCTTGAAACAGGATTTGGCAAAAGCAAGGTTTTTGTAAAAAGAATACTACCCCACAAATATTTTCTCCGAAGGAGGCCAAACCGGGGTGGAGATTGTTTTTGCAAAACCCTTGGCCAGCCGAAATGCAATGAAGGCGCAGACCTTGCTTTTGACAAAGCCTGTCAAGAAATTTGCGTCAGATAGGGATGAATGAGTTTTTAGAAAGTTGATTCTTATAATATCTGCTTTGAAGCGTCTTTAGAATTTGAAGTAGCTGGAATTGTGTTTGGTGAGGTACAGCCTGTCCCGATTTTTTCGGGAAGCCAATCTCAATGACCAATATCTTTATCCGGTGCAATTTTCCCGGCTTATTTGCCGGAGGCGTAAATGAAATTAGACGGATGTAATGTGCCGGGTCTTTGCAATAGTTTTTGCCAAGTCTTTTTTTGAGCAATCATTTTGTCATCATTACAATTTGATTAGTCTGTAATTGTGTTTGGTGAGGTACGAGCCAATCTCAATGACCAATATATTTATCCGGTGCAGTTCAGCCGGCTTATTTGCCGCAGGCGTAAAAAAAATAAGACGGGTGTACTGCATCGGGTCTTTGCAATAATTTTAGCTAGCTCTATTTTTTGTGAAATCGTTTAGTCATCCTTACAATTTGATTAATCTGGAATTGTGTTTGGTGAGGTACGAGCCAATCTCAAAGACCTATAAATTTATCCGGTACAGTTCTTACACCTTGTTTGCCGCAGGCGTAAAAAAAATAAGGAGGGTGTATTGCGCCGGGTCTGTAGCAATACTTTCAAATTCTTAAAAATACGTTAGTGATTGCAGTGGATCTTAAAAATCACTATAGATAAACTCTCAAAAAAAAGGTGGAATGTTCATGCCAATGCACCGTTTGGTGGGCCTGCGCAGATACTGGAATATTTAGGGAGGTACACCCACAAGACCGCCAATAACTGTTCACCGCATAAAAGAGATAACGGGTACCACAATAACCTTTACTTACAAGGATTATGCAGATGGAAAAAAGAAAAAGTTGATGACGCTGAGTTATGAAGAATTTGCCAGAAGATATAAGCAGCATATATTACCAAAGCGGTTTGTAAAAATACGTCACGGCAGCTACCTGGCACACAACGGAAAAAACAAACGAATAGCGGCCATCCACCAGCAATTAAACTTACCCAAACCAATGCCTAAAGTATTTATACCGTTTAGTCTGTAAATGCTGCAGCGCACAGGGGTTGATTAAAGTTGCTGCCCAAACTGCAAAACGGGTAAAACTGAAATAGTGGCCAGTTACCTCAACCACAATGGTTCACTGGTAAATATAAAAGACCTGAACCGGCGTAAGACAAAAAATAAATCATCCCCGCTAAAAGGGGTGGCTACATAAAACGATAAGCCAATGACATTACAAAAATTTACGAAAAACAGCCAACACAATCCATCTATTAAATTGGGTAGGGGAAGCTATACTAAAGCAACAAACATGCCTTCTACTTTGCAACCTGTACCAAAGCAAAACAGCCTTCCAAATGTAGCAGGGCCTCTCTCTAAATACTACAAACCCACCTAAAGGCCGGTGTCGCTGAAAAGCGTATAGTCAAAAGCCCCAGTCTCTGATGACCGGGGATTTTGCATTTTATTTTAAACTTTTTTTTAATTCGGGGGCTTTAGGCTATACGACTTATTGTAAGCGGCAAACAAGAAAATTTTAAGCTTAATGCTAACAGCAACGAACAGCAGATAGCCTTATTTGAAAACGATAAACTGGGCAAAGTAGTGGTAGAAAGTACCAGGGATATAAAAGGGCATGATGTAAAACAAACCGCTGCACGGGTAAACCATCCTGGCCGTAAGCCGTTGCCGGCACACTTACGCAGGGAAGAAATAATTCTGGCACCACCACAGAGGATGTAACAGGCTTAACTCCTGTAGGCGAAGAAGAAACAGAAATATTAGAGTACCAGCAAGGTGAACTATATGTAAAAAAATACATCCGCCCGGAGTATATAAAGCCTGACCAGGATGACACACAGGCAAAACTTGTAATAGCCCCATTGCCCAATATGCCCATGGCAAAGAGTTATCCAGGCGCCTCTTTATTATCGCACCTGATGGTAAATACATAGACCACTTGCCCATTTAGAGGCAGCTGCAAATGTTTAGCCGCCAAAAAATAACGTTAGAAAATACCACGGTCAATAATTGGTTCAAGCAAGGCTGCAACTTAAAAGAGCCACTGTTTGAGGCACACCAGCGGCAGGTATTCTCTACAAAATATTTAGGAGTAGATGAACACCCATAAAAGTTTCAGACAAAACAAAAAAGGGCACTACCCATCAGGGCTTTTACTGGGTGTCTTACAACACCCATAGCAGGCAGTTATTATTTAAATACCAGACCGGCCGTGCCGCACAGTGGCCAAAAGAAACATTAAAAAACTTCCAGGGCTACCTGCAGACAGATGGGTATGCCGCTTACAATCAGTTTGATGGCGTGGAAGGGATTACCACCTTAAATTGCTGGGCGCATGCACGCCGTAAATTTATAGACGCCCAAAGCTTTGATAACACAAAGGCAGGCGAAGTACTGGCACAAATACAATTACTGTATGCGATAGAAAAATATTGTGCAGAAAATAAGTATACCCTGGATGAAATAAAAAACTACCGGCTGCAAAATGCTGTGCCTATCTTAAAAACACTGCACAGGATCCTGCGCACAGCTAACCAACAGCCTGCCCAAAAGCCCATTAGGCATGGCATTGCAATATACCCTTGCCCGTTGGGATAAACTCAACGTATACCTGATGGATGGAAACCTGCGCATTGATAATAACCTGGTAGAAAATAGTATTCGCCCCATAGCCATTGGCCGTAAAAATTATCTGTTTGCCCGAAACCATGAAGCCGCCCAAAGAAGTGCCATGCCGTACAGTTTATTTGCCACCTGCAAGCTGCACAATGTAAATCCCATTCAATGGCTTACCTACGTTTTTGAAAATATCAACCACCATAAAATAAATGTTATAGACCAACTGCTCCCATAAAATTATGGAGCATTAGTAAAGAGCTAATGAAGTGGTTGGTAGAGGGGATACTATGAGAGCGATTTATATGAAGCAACAAATGGTAGAGATATAGAAGGAAAACATTTTATAGAAATTCAAAAAGACGTAGATTACTATTGGATAACTTCACAAAAAGCAAAAAGAATGCTTGCAAACATTGGGAAGTAAAGTAGTAAAGAGGTGTTTGCCAATGGTGTTGCGTTCGGATTTGCTTCATACGGGTGAATTAAAGGCTTGTAAAAGACATGCTCCAAACATAGCAGCAGTAGTGTAAAAGAACCAACAAATATTAATCGATTGCGTGATGAATACTTACGACTCTTCTTTAATTACTTCTTGCAAAAGACAAATCCTTCAATTTTACATCAAAAACAGATTTTGATGAGACAGTCATAAATCTTAATATTGTTCAACACGATATTTGATGAAATATTTTAAATTTAATTACGAATATATTTTATGAAGTGAATGAAAAAATCTTGTATGCACTTGTAACCCCGGCGGCAATTAAATTTGAGATAACCGTATCAATGAGCAAAAAAAATTAGATGGAAAAGTTGAAATAAAAATTACAGAAGACGGAAGCAGTATTCCACAAAAAATAGTTGAGAAAATTTTTCAGCCATTCTTTATAACAAACCTAATGGACAAGATACAGAATTGGGTCTGTCTCTTGCCTCTGATATTGTAAAAGCACACGGCGGCGAAATAAAAGTGGATACGAAAGCAGGTGAAGGAAGTGAGTTTATTTTACAGTTACCAAATTATGCATAATGAAAATTTTTATTATTAAGGCAAGACTGTTTTTATTTTTAAATTTTTGTTCGATAATTGCCTATACCCAAAACACTGCGAGTGACTCTCTAAAAAAAATCCTATTAACGACGCAAGCAGATACTAATAAAGTTAACCTGCTTAATCAACTCTCCAGGTTAAATACTTACTCCGCTGCAGATAGCGGAGTAGTGTATGGCAAAAAAGCTTTGGATTTAGCAGAAAAAATAAATTTTAAACCCGGGATATTCTTAGCAGAAATTAACCTGAGCGGATGCTTCACCGCGTTAGGCAATTTTCAACAAGGATTATTTTATGCCCTTAATGCACGTTCGGTTGCGGAAGAATCAAAAGATTATTTTTCGATTATTCGCTCCAATTCCAAATTGAATGAGTGTTATTACTACTTTGGTGAGTATGGTTACGCACTTAATTATGCCTTCGAAGAATTAAAATTGGTAGAAAAATATTATCCGGATAAAGTTTATTTTCCCTGGGCTAACATTGCCAAAGTGTACCAAGGTATGAAACAAGCTGATTCAGCATTATTGTATGCCGGAAAAGCCTACGGGATGAATGCACTGAAAGGTTCGATAGTAGAAGCATACAACATGGTTACTTTAGGGGATGCTTATTCCATTAAAGCAATCTATGATTCAGCATTGTTTTATTATCATCTCGGTATACCTATAGCTATAACAAACAACGTGGGATTAGATTTGATGGACCTTTATAACGGAATTGCCCATGTAGAAAAAATCAGAAACAACTTTGATTCTGCTACATGGTATTCTAAAAAGTCTTTGACAGAAATAATGGGTAAGAACTATCCACTTGGTTTACTTAAAGCAGCGCAAACTTTATCAGACATATATGAATTACAAAACCAAACTGATAGTTCATTAAAATATTTGAGATTAGCAGTAAAGTTACAGGATGGTTTATTTAATCGTGAAAAAACCATAGGAGTTCAAAACCTTGCTTTTAATGAAACCGAAAAACAAAAAACAGTTGAAGCATCAAAATTAAAATATCAAAACCAATTAAAAATATTTTCCCTGTTAGCAGGGTTTGTTGTACTTATAATAATAGCAATTGTTTTGTTCAGAAATAATCGGCATAGGCAGATAGCTTATGCCCTACTGCAGGGGCAAAAACAAGAAACAGACAGGCAAAAAGCAAAAACTGAACAAACCTTATTAGAACTAAAATTAACCCAGGCTCAGCTTATCCAATCAGAAAAGATGGCCAGCCTTGGAGAACTTACGGCTGGCATTGCCCATGAAATTCAAAACCCATTAAACTTCGTGAATAATTTTAGCGAGGTAAATAAAGAATTAATAGGTGAATTAAAAGAAGAAATTAAAAAAGGAAATATTGAAGAAGTAAATACAATGGTTGATAATATAGAAGCAAATGAGGAAAAAATAAACCATCATGGCAAACGAGCAGATGCAATCGTAAAAGGAATGCTGCAACATTCACAAACCAGCAAAGGCCAAAAAGAATCAACCGATATTAATAAGTTGGCTGATGAATATTTACGGCTGGCATATCATGAATTTATAGCAAAGGATAAATCCTTTAATCCGACGATGAAAACTAATTTTGATGAAACGATTGGCAACATGAATATCATTCCGCAGGATATAGGAAGGGTATTGCTGAATTTATACAACAATGCTTTTTATGCTGTTAATGAAAAACTCAAAGCGGAAAGCTTAAAGCCTAGAGCTCAAGGCAAAGCCTACGAACCTATAGTAACTGTAACAACCCGAAGAGTCGGCTCCCCTTCAGGGCACTCCCTTGCCGTAACGGATGGGGATAGGACTATAATTTCGATTTCTGTAAAAGATAATGGTAATGGCATACCACAAAAAGCTATTGATAAAATATTTCAACCCTTTTTTACTACTAAACCGACAGGACAAGGAACAGGCTTGGGCTTGAGCTTGAGCTATGACATTATTAAAGCGCATGGCGGTGAAATAAAAGTGGAAACCAAGGAGGGTGAAGAAACTGCATTTATAATACAAATACCAGAGGTAAAATAAATTTCATGAAACAATTAATAACAGTACTGCTTTTGGCGTTGTCAGTCTTTGTTGTAGCCCAGCCACAACAAAACAAATTAGATAGTCTCCACAGGGCGCTGAAAAATGCAGCCAATGATACGATCCGTATGTATGTATTGAGTCAATTAAGATTCTATTATTATAACAACAACTTTGACAGTTCAGATTTTAACCTGGCGCAAAGTTTATCCCTTGCTCAAAAATTGAAATTAAAGTTATTTGAAGCTGGGATAATGTCATCTCAGGAGTATCATTTTTCTTGAAGCAATTATCCAAAGGCACTCGAATTATCACTGCAATCATAAAAAATTGCAGAAGATCCTGCAAGCGAGAAAAAATACCTGGAACTTACCGGACGGCCATACATTGGCAATTGAACTTGCCCAAACCAATGCCTAAAGTAATCATACCGTTTACTGTGCAGATGCTGCAGCGAACAGGAGTTGAATACAGTTGCTGCCCAAAATGCAAAACGAGTAAAATGGAAATAGTGGCCAATTACTTAAACCATAATGATACACTGGTAAACATAAAAGACCTGAACCGGCTTAAAACAAAAAATAAATCATCGCCGCTAAAAGCAGCGGCTACATAAAACAACAAGCCAATGACATTACAAAAATTTACGGAAAAAAGCCAACACAATCCATCTATTAAATTGGGTAGGGTAAGCTATGCCAAAGCAACAAACATGCCTTCTACTTTGCAACCTGTACCAAAGCAAAACAGCTTTCAAAATATAGCAGCGGCTCTCTATAAATACTACAAACCCACCTAAAGGCCGGTGGCGCTGAAAAGCGTATAGTTAAAAGCCCCAGTCTCTGATGACCGGGGCTTTTGCATTTTATTTTAAACCTTTTTTAATTCGGAGACTTTCCGCTATACGACTTTATGTTTAGGCGTTCGTGCTACTGTGTCCAAGAAACTAAACTGCTACAACCATCTTCTAACGATTCTTTTATAGTCATCATATTGTTGTCCAAATTCAAATTCTAAATATTTTCTTCTCTCTTGATAATATATTCCTGAACAATTAGAAAAAGCGAGGGGAAAACAATAATATTCCACCAATTTCCAATGAAACATGTAATTCCTAAATATACCATCGCTAATCCCACATACATTGGGTTTCTCGTAATTCCATAAATTCCTGTTGTCTGAAGTGATGAAGCAGGCTTAATAAGTATTACCGTGTTTTTTGTTAGAAAGAATTGTCGTAAACTTCTGACTAAAAAAAATAATGCTACAATTAAAAAAAACACTCCGACAACTTTTATTGCCAATGAGTGAAATAATGTGTCAGAAATCGGAATTCTTTTTTGAATAAATAGTGCAGCTATAAAAATTAAAACATAGAATAATGGTGGTGGAATATAAACACCTGGACCTTACACACCACTATTGGCAATACCAATGTTAGATGTAGCCGTTCTCGTTCACACTAAATTTCTTGTCCAAAAGTAAGTAAGTTGTTGTCAGGGTCAAGCATTGCAAATTCTTTTTGTCCCCAAGGTTTAGTTTGTAAATGTCCTGCTGGGTGTATGTTGTTATTGTTGTCTAACATAGATTGATAAAGCGTTTCAATGTCGTTTGTACGAATATAAACCTGTCCATAATTTTCTTTGGGGTCAAGTCCTTTAAATTCAAAAAAGTGAATTTCAACGTTATCTTTTTTAACTAATAGGTAACCTTCAAAGTCTTCACTACCAATGTCCATAAAACCTAATTGAGTTAAATAGAATTCTTTTGTGAGTGATTTGTCACGCATTGGAAGTTTGGGAACAATATTTGTCAGCATAATATTTTTTTTTGCAAAGATGGTCGTTAGCCTGCGAATGACAACTTGATTGAAATCAGTAAATTCAATAATTCGCTCTCACTCTACTTAAAGTTTCAGGTGCAATTTTGAGATATGAAGCAATCATTTTAATTGGAAATACTTTTGCTAATTGTGGTTTAGACTTGTTTATATAGCTATACTTTTCGTTCGGCTTTAGTGAATTGTCAAAAATAAATGTTCTGTTTTTTGATTGATTAAGAATTTTACCAAATTGTAAAAAGGATTGTGATTTTGAACTAAGGCAATGGAAACTGTTTAAACTCAATTAAATTACCTCCGATTTTGAAAAGGCTTTGATAGTCGTATTTGAAGGCGTTTGTTCTGTAAGGCTTTGTTGATTAAACATCCACTCATTTTGTAAATGCAAATCAATTATTACTTCGTCTGTATCATAGGTTTGAAATTGGAAAAATGAACCTAACAAAATAAAATAAAAGCATTTGCAAACTTCACCTTCATTTAGTAGCACATCATTTTTGTTGAGTATTTTCTTTTTTGAATGTTTTTCAAAAAGTTCAGTGTCAAAATTTGAAAATTGTCCTAAACTGTTTATAATCTCTTGTGTTGTCATTGTATTTTGTCTAAAAAAACTTTGAGGTTTAGAATGTTTCGATACGGTTACAGCCAACGGTCTGCATTGCCGAGGTTGGGATATTCGATGCTGGTCCTGCCCCAAGCCGAAGCTAAATTGAAAAACAAAAGTTCAAATCAACAACAAATGCTAAATTAAAAAACTTTTGCCGAAAGAAACGATTGTTAGCGAACTGCTGTTCATTGTTCTAAGGTCTAGCCCAATTTTGGCAATGCAATGTTAGCGGCAGATTTGGGCTTTTAGAGTGTACGCTTTGTTGTGAAATCATTTATAATGCTCAAATTTGAGCTTTTAGTCCACGTCCCAAAACATTTATTACTTTCAATTCGACCTGTAAATATGAACGTATTTCCAGAAATATCATCAAACTGGTTTATTGTAAAACTGTTATTTGAAACATTCGCGGACATAATTTTAAAAAATTGTGGATTCCAAATACTTGCCCTAATCCCAATAATGGAATCTGAAGAAATTGCAAATGCAACTCGTCCACTATCCAGGCCACTATAAGAGCCTTCAAAACAATAAACTTGATTGTTAGATTTTTCCTTTAATACTGCATTTAATGTTTGATTATTATATAATTGTGTTTCTATGGTATAGGAAATAGCATGCGCAGTTGTGTTGAATCCAACTATAGGGCCAAATCCAATTCGATAAGAAGAAAAATAGGTACTATAAAAGGCTGCGTTCAAAGGTATTCTTGCAGTATCAATTTTTTGGGGAAAGACCATAAGTCCGGAATTGTCTTTTGAATAACGAATTAACGAATCCTGCAGATTTCCACTCGAATAGAATAAACTGTACGGTTCATTACTTGCATTATAAAGATTAAGCTTAAAAGTTGCCGAACTATCTTGACTATTAATCACAACTCCCTTATAGATACCATAGTTTGAAAGGTCAAATATCGATATTCCTTCCGCGCTATTAATCAATTCATACTTTCTCGGAAAAGGAGCAGACGATTGCAATTTATCTTTCTGACAAGAGAAAAATATCAATAAAGTAATAATGATAACAGTAACGTGCTTCATATTGCGATGGTTTAATTTGCCACTAACGAACAGGTATTGCTGCAGGTGTGGAATTCATTACTCGTCCTGCCCGGAACCGCTGCCCAATAAAGATTTAAAAGAATAAGATAAAAACTAAAAGCTCTATAGAAATCCGTCCGCCGAAACCGCTGCTGATAGCGAACTACAGCCGAAGATTACAACCTCAAGCCGCAGCAGCAATGTTGTCCGCCGTTATATTCTACAAGTTTGAAAACTCCTTCAATTCATCAAGTTCTTTTTCTATTTGAATTTCCCATTGCTTTTGCATTTCCAGATCTAAACCATACTTTGTTTCTGTGTCATAAGTAACTCTTCTATTCGAAAAGTCTGTCATAATCTTTGAATCCAATTCTTTTACAAACTGCATTCCGGTGGCAATTTTTTTTCTGTTTATTTTAAGCTCTTGTCTGAAATGTCTTGCATAAATTTCCGAAATATCAAAAAGTGTCTGTTGATATTTGAGTGTTACAGCAATATCATAAGTTGTATCAATCCAGGAAGCGGATTTTATTAAATAATTGTTTACTTTCTTATTAAAGTTTTTTGTCAAAAAATCAAATCCTCTTACTTCGTAGGTTAAAGTGAATTGAGCAAAAGAAGGTGCAGTTTGTAAATCTTTTGTTTTAATCACAAAATCATTAACAGTCAACCTACGAATAGAACTCCAAAAAAGGAAATTGTCATTCTTAGTCTGGGAAAATAACAAGTTCATTGTCAGCAAAAGAAATAAAAAGAGATTAGTTTGTTTCATAGATTTTCAAAAATTAAAAGAGCCAAAATAATGTGGCCAACGATTGAGTATTGCTGCAGTTGGGGAATTGACCAAATGTCCGCCCGGAACTGAAGCTAAATTTATAACTAAAAGCCGAAGTTAAGAACTACTGCCCGGTATAATTACGGCCGCCCAATATAAAGCTTGGATATGCACTGCCGATGATTGCTTCAACGTCGAGCCCCAATTGCACAAAACCTTTTGTTCAAGCAACACCTGCGGTGGGCTCCCAATAAACACTAACGGCTCCTCCACTCAGATAGCTTCATTTTTGTTGTTCATCAAATGTAAACAAAAATGAAACAGCATGAAATTTCAATTAAAACATTAAATGGGGATGCCTTACACTGAGTAAAAAAACTTCGCCAGGTATTGTTAATACAAGACAAAGGTAAAGGCACGGTAAAAAACTATACGGCAGAAATGATGCTGCCCAAACCAATGCCTAAAGTAACCATACCGTTTAGTCTGCAAATGCTGCAGCGAATAGGAGTTGATTACAGTTGCTGTTCAAAATGCAAAACGGGTAAAATGGAAATAGTGGCCAGTTACCTTAACCACAATGGTTCACTGGTAAATATAAAAGACCTGAACCGGCGTAAAACAAAAAATAAATCATCGCCGCTAAAAGCTGCGGCTACATAAAACAACAAGCCAATGACATTACAAAAATCTACGGAAAAAAGCCAACACAATCCATCTATTAAATTGGGTAGGGGAAGCTATAGCAAAGCAACAAACATGCCTTCTACTTTGCAACCTGTACCAAAGCAAAACAGCCTTCTAAATGTAGCAGGGGTTCTCTATAAATACTACAAAACCACCTAAAGCCCGGTGTCGCTGAACAGCGTATAGCCAAAAGCCCCCATCCTTCACGTTTTGGGGCTTTTGCATTTTATTTTAAACGATTTTAATTGCGGGGGCTTGTCGGCTATACGACTAAATGTTGTGCGTTCGTACTGAAATGTTACCATTTAGAATAAGTAAGTGGTGGTCCTACTCTTTTTAGTCCGTACTCGTGAAAGAATTTGTCCTTTCCCTCATCTGTCGTTATATTCTTGTTAGCACCCTCGCTGATGTCCTTAAACATTTTTTCCATTTTTCCGGCAGGCTGAAAGAACATCAATAGCTTGGCTTCTCCTTTGCCAACTTTTGCGAATGCATGAGGAACATTCCTGGGGCCAAAAACCGTGTCACCCTCTTTGGCGGTAAAAGTTTCGTCACCTACTTTAAATAAAAATGTTCCTTTGAGTATATACCAAAATTCGTCCTGTTCGTAATGCAAATGAAATGAAGGCCCACCTTCTTTCACCCTTGTTGACTCAAATACATATACATCACCATCAGTGTCAGCCGTAGACACCTTTGTGTAAAAGGTATCTCCTTCAAACAAAGAAATAGGGTTACCTAAGCGGTCTTTTCCTGCGTCAACCTTGATGCCTTTATCAACTCTTTTTTTACTAAAGGGTTTTGCCATTACTGCAAAAGGTGTTGAGAGAAGAGAGCCGACCGCTAAACAAGATTTCAAAAAAGAATTACGGTTCATAAAATTTGTTTTAGTGTAAGTGAATAATTAAAGAAGGAGTGCTTTTAAGTTATAACGACTGCAAAATGTATGACGCACAACGAACAGGTATTGATGCAGGTGTGGAATTCATTGCTTGTCCTGCCCGGAACTGCTGATGATTAAAGATACAAAAGTAAAAGTTAACAAACAAAAGCCCAGCGATGTTTGTCCTGCCCAGCTGATGTTGATAGCGATAAAATGCCCATTGATACAACGTCCTTTAGCTTTGTTTTATTACTTATTAAAAGAATAAAGCTACTACTATTACTTTTCTTTTTTTGCTACTTTTTTTCTTTTACAATTCACATTACTTTGTGTATAAACTAACCGGCAGCAGGGGCT
>Ga0209511_1002264_pt1 | contig 15988 bp, 15 predicted proteins | sample SSSSmetaG_FD_184141 | JGI IMG/M metagenome (GOLD analysis project Ga0209511, IMG submission 184141) | Glacier valley bacterial and archeal communities from Borup Fiord, Nunavut, Canada, to study Microbial Dark Matter (Phase II) - ​SSSS... | ecosystem: Environmental > Aquatic > Freshwater > Ice >...
AATTTTTTTGTTCCATGGCTTCGCAAGCAGGACGATGACAACTTTGATTGCTGATAACAGATTTTTGGCAAACAAAGAACGAGTTCTTTGATGGAGATTATGGATGAATGAAGAAGAAGAAAAGAAACAGCGGAAGTTTGTCAAGTTGCTGAAAATCATCTGGCGGTCGACAATCGAAGGGTATTCATGAATAAAAAAACCTAGCCATAGAATACCCAAAGCACACCCGCCTTCGGCGAGCGCGCTCTGGCCACCCGTTTTGTAACCCGTAGCTTAATAGGTTACAAATATTCATCAAAGAAACCCAAGATAATTTATCTAAAAAAAAATAACAAGATGAATAGAAGACTTTTACCCATTCTTCTTACCATTTTTACATCATTGATTTTGTTGTCCTGCAAAAAGGATAAATCGAATTCATATATACCTAATTCGAACGAAAATTCCTATTATCAAATTCTCAGTTTAATAGAACAGAATTCCATTAAAAAGAACGAAATAAATTGGTCTGATATTAAAAAGGAAGTAAAAGATTCCATAAATACATTTAAAAATACGGAGGATATCTATAGAGCCATTAGGTACACATTAAAGCTTATAAATGATAGACATAGCAATTTATGGACACTCAAAGAAAGTAATGAAATAAAATGGCACAGTGATTCAAGTACACTTCTTGAAACACGAGTTATTGATGGTGACATAGGTTACCTGAAATTGAATAATGGGTTAGAGTGTGAAAATGAAAAAATAACTGATTTTTATAGAACGGCATTAAGAAAAGTATTGCTTCAAATAGACTCATCTTCTAATATTTCAGGTTGGGTTATTGATCTTAGAGACAATTCTGGTGGGGATGTTTCGTGTGAAACTCTTGGTTTATCTCCATTATTTGCACAACCTTTAATTGGCATATTTTGTAATAATAAACATGCATTTACAAATGTAGTTTGTACAAAAAGTGTTTTAATTGTTCAAGGTGTAAGAGTAGATACTTTAATTTGTGATTCGATTTTGAAGAATCAGCATAAAAAGATTGCTATTCTGGTTGGAAAAAATACAGCAAGTGCTGGTGAATTTCTTGCAATAGCCTTTAAATTTCAGAATAATACTAAAATTTTCGGCTCAAAAACATATGGTGCGACTTCAAGCATTAGTTTTTTTGATTTTACGGATACTACAAAATTAGTTATGGATACTACAAAATTTGTTATGGCAAAATTAGATATGACAAGATTAGTTAAGGCAAAATTAAATTTGGCGACAACTAATTTTTGTGATACAAATAAGAATTTATACAAGGAAGGTATTACTCCAGACATTATTTGCGATAGCGCAATGTGCATAAAAATGGCTGTTGAATGGATTAAGCAGCCAGGAAAAAATAATAATAATCAGCAGCTAAAAATACTCAAACCACACCTGCTTTGGACAGGAGCTTTCTGGCCTTCCCTTAGCAACAAGAAGAAAAATGGACCCCCTTGCAATTGCCGTATAAAATAATTCTATCGGTATTGTCATGTGTTAAGTCTTGATGATAAGATAGTCGATAAAAGTTCGAGTAGATTTTTAAGAGATAAAATTTAGTGAAAGTACGGTTTTTTGTACCATAACAGGACACGGGATAACATTAGAAATAAATATACTATTCAATAGACCAGCCTAAAGCACTTTCCATTTCGGTAAATGACCAGTGACCAAGATAAAACGTCTCGAAACGTCCGGCCAGCGATTCCGTTAACCCTTATGGCAAACCAGATAGATAACATATTAAAACTATTGACGAGAAGGATACTTTTATTTCTGATTTACGAAAATTAAAAAGATTCTCGGATTTAAATCTAAAATATATTGAAAGTATAATAAGATAAAATGCATGTTTGCTAATAACCAAAGCACACCCGCCTAACGGCAGGCGTGCCCACTCGTTTGGCGAAAGCATAGAAGCGCACTTGCGGAGTTTATTGCGTATATTCACCGCTATAAATGCGTAGATAAATTTGGTTTGCGTAGATTATTGAGTATATTTACCGCAAAGATTGCGTAGAAAATGAAGTATATTTATCAGAATGTAGACTGGCCAAATTATACATGGAACAATGACCTGTTGCTTTCAACCTTGAGTAAAGTGCGAAATCTTCAGGGTAGGCTTATGGGAAAGATGGAGACAATAGGTTTCAATCTTAGGAATGAGGCTGTATTGGAAACATTGACTCTTGATGTTATTAAGTCAACTGAGATTGAGGGTGAGATTTTAGATTTGGAACAAGTTCGCTCATCAATAGCAAAACGTCTTGGTTTGGATATTGGTGCTCTAAATTATTCAGACCGAAGTGTAGATGGTATTGTCGATTTGATAATGGATGCAACCAGAAATTGTAACGATCCCATTTATTCAGACCGTCTGTTCAGTTGGCATGCCGCATTGTTTCCTACTGGACAAAGTGGCATGTATAAGATTACAGTTGGCTCATGGCGTGTTGATTCAACGGGTCCCATGCAGGTTGTATCAGGTGCAATGGGTAAGGAACAGGTACATTATCAGGCTCCCGATTCATCAGTAATTCCGCAAGAAATGAAGCAATTTATGGATTGGTTCAATTCCAAAACGGATGTTGAGCCAGTGCTTAAAGCTGCGATTGCTCATTTATGGTTTGTGACGATTCATCCCTTTGAAGATGGCAATGGTCGGATTGGCCGTGCTTTGACCGATATGTTACTTGCTCGTGCTGATGGTAGTCCTCAACGATTCTATAGTATGTCTTCCCAAATAAGAAAAGAAAGAAAGACTTATTATAATGTTTTGGAGAGCACGCAAAAAGGAGGACTTGAAATAACGAACTGGCTGTCTTGGTTCTTGAATTGCTTACTGGATGCGTTGATTTCATCGGATACGATTCTTGCAAAGGTGATGTTTAAAGCTGGCTTTTGGGATCAACATTCAACAACTATTTTGAACGAGCGTCAACGATTGATGATCAATAAGATGTTAGATGGTTTTGATGGTAAATTGACATCCTCTAAATGGGCAAAGATTGCGAAGTGTTCTCAGGATACGGCGATTAGAGATATCCAAGACTTGATGAATAAGATGATTCTTAAAAAGGAGGCCTCAAGGGGTAGGAGTACTAATTACGAATTGTTTGATAAAAAAAATGCCTTCGCCTAAGTCTAGCAAAAGAACAGAATCCTGAAAGTTGTCGTCGCCTAATTTACTGTACCCCCAATTTTAAGAACCATGCATTTCATCAGCGTTCATTTTTAGTGGTGTGCGTCTACAAATTTGAACGCTTTTTTTGGCCCCGACAACAAAACTGCCGATTGAAATTTTCCGATTTACGCCGATTGAATTTTGCGATATTCTGCTGATTCAAAGTGACCGATTACACATCTCCTTAACTCTATCGTGGATTTTACTATTAATAATTTCTACAACTTGGTTACTAGCTCCGTTACTAGCTCCGTTACTAGCTCCGTTACTAGCTCCGTTACTAAATGCGATAATGTCTTCTATATTACTGAATAACAAAATACTAGCTCCGTTACTAGCTCCGTTACCAACTTCGTTACTAACTGCTGTATGAACAGGTAGAGTAACTAAAAAATAGGTAGCTTCAGCATCCGTTTCAAACACCGGCAACGGAGAGCCATTATCTGCCATTGCTTTATAAATACTTGGCAAGCCTGTACCTCTTCCTTCTGTCAGTCGAAGTTCTTTTAGAAAATCTCCGATACGGCGATTTCGATATTCGCGGGCAATAATTCTCTTTTGTGTTTTTAATATAGATGCATTTACTGGAGGAACAGGTCCAGGAAAACTCAGTATTTCAATTTTGTCCGGCCAAATCTGAATTTCAATAGGCGAACCCAGTTCGTAGCTTTTGTGATATACCGCATTAGATAAAGCTTCTTCCACGGCAGCATAGGGAAAATTATAAAAGCCGTCAGCTTCTGCTTTATTGACGTGCTTTATAACTTGTTCTCCAATAATTTGAGTTTTGATAAATGACAATGCATCTCTTAGCTGTAAGTGCAATTGATTTTTAAGATTAGTTCGTAAACAGCTAAATCATCTATCATCAAGACATTTTAGCTCAAACGATCAAATCTTTCATTTATGAGCTCTGTGTATTTTTCTTTAAAATCAACACTTAAAAAACTTATTTGAATAAACTCAATCCATTTATTACGAGCTTTTGCCATTTTACCAAAAATAATTTCTTGTTGCCTGGTAGTTAGCTTCATGGTGTCAAATGCGCTTTCAAAGTCTCTACGTTTCAATCGTTTCTTTTTTCCATTTAGCGATAATGCCAAATCTTCATCATCTTTTGGGTTTACCAATACAGTTGATAACATATCGTATGCTGGCGAAAGAACAGGACCATTTTGTGATTCGTAAAGTAAAGAGAAGTTTTTTAAATGCATGTCTGCATTTCCTGTTAGAAATGAGAATAGGAGAATTTCCGCAAAATTCACAGTATCTAATCCCGGATTGGTTGAGTACTTCAAAAGTGCTTTTGCAATCTGCTCGTATGAAGCGTTGTATTTATGCTCGGTTTGTCTTTCAGTAAGCTGGCACATATCCTCCATATGGAGTTTCTGATTAGCTGTCCGATCTATACGCTTTGTTATATAGACTAATTGACCCGATTTCATTCGAATGAGCGAATGAGGCACCACATTTATTTTTGCTATTGAAGCTAAATGCATGGTTAAATCTTCCACTTCAGGCATCTGAGGGTAGTTATCCGTTTGTGGTTTTAATATAAAGTTTCCCCATAAGCCAACAATTGTAAATCGTTTGGGCTCCGTTTTATTTTTTCCATTTGTAAGACTTAACGAGAGTTTTGGTTGCACTCCTGTAACCGCAGTTTTACTTTGTATTATTTCTAATGCAAGATTATTTATTTGATTTTCATCGTATGGCAGCTCTGGAGGCATAATAGTGCCAAACAATTTCCTACTGCACGAAGCATGAAAGTCTATTTCGAGCTCATTTAAAGGCTGATAACAATATAAACAACGCATACTTTACTATTGTATATTAATTATTTTCTACTAGAGGGAATACACTTACAGCTCCTATACAATCTTTGCAGCAAGCTAACAATAATCCCATTCTGTCACGAGAATCCAATTTCCAGTTTGATTCGGCAATATCCAACAACCATCCTTCTGGAATCAGTCCATCAAAAAAAGGGAATAGCACTTGACTTATGAATTCTTTCTCTTGTAAAGGCAAAGTCAAACTAATCGCCAATGACATATCATTTTTAAGATAAGTACCGTCATAGATAAAATGGAAACCATTTACATCCTGAGTAAGCCAGCCAGCTGTGTGGTCATTATATTTAATCTCTGCTTTTCTCATACTTTACACTTACAAGTTATAATTATTGGGGTTTATCATTACCGGGCCGAGTTCGTGTCCAAACAACTGTAATACTTGATTAACCTTGTCCAGGCGAAGTGTTGGTTTACCCTGTTCCAAATCACGTATAAATCGAAGTCCAACACCTGCTTTGTCTGCCAACTCAGGCTGTGTGAGTTTTGCATAACTTCTTTTTTGTTTTACAAATTCGCTTAATGTCATATTTGATAAAATAATATATAATAAATCGCCATATTTATACCCTATAGGGTGCAAATATAGCGATTAATTTGAATGCTATACCATTTCGGGTATAAAAAATATGTTTTGAGGGTAGTTGTACCTTATCGGGTATAATAAATAAGAAAAACGATTATAGTGTCATAACTACTATATGGTTACAACATATTTTGCATTAAGTAAAACTTTATTTTCTTGAAATTCCAAATGTAAGTCGGAAGCATGTTGGATAATCATGTTCGTAGGCTATTTTTAGGAATTGGATAGTTATCTAAGCAATAAGGTTAGTCTGTCATTTCTGCTGATTTAACACGCTTTGGCGGCACAATCACTGAGAGCACTAAATTAATGGCCTCTGTTGATGTAGGCATCGTCTGCCAGAATATTAATCTTGCATGTGCCGGGTTAGGACTGGCAACCGTACCCCGCGCAACTATGGATCAGGTCGCATTAAAAAAAGTATTAAAATTAAAGGATACCGATTTATTGCTCATGAATAATCCGGTTGGATATCCAAAGAAATGAAAATAACACTTTAAGTCACATATCCTCAAGTGTCAAACATGCAGTTTCTATCTCGTACTTAAAAAAAAGTTTAGTACGAATAGCTTCTACTTTTTGCTGGAATTGTTCTGGCTTGAAGTTCTTGTGTTGTCGCTTCACTTCAGCAATAAAAACTTTAGATGCATCGGCAGAAATAGCGACAATATCTATTTCATTCTGATCAGTATCCTTGCCTTTTGAGGTTTCCCACCAGGAGCCGATATTCTTATAGATTTGCTTTTCTCTCAGTTGTTCACGAAAATATCTTTCTAAAGTTAATCCGGAGTAGGTTGGATAATCTGCTTTTACGACATCAGCAAGTTTTGAAAATAGTTCTGATTGTATAAAATCTTGATGCTTCACAATATACCTGAACCAGAAACGCAGGAAATTATCCGTAATCTCGTAGCGCACGTTTTGTGTACCTTCTTTTGCTAATAGTGGTCTTTTCTTTGCTATTACCTCATAATCCTCTTCCAGACGTTGCAATAATCCACCGACACTGGTGTTACCTATTGATTCTGATATCTCAGCAGCAGTATTTTTTCCTGAAGCGATAGCAGAAAGGATAGCAAAATAGTTGCCATACTTTTTGCCAAATTCCTGAATGAGCAACACGTTTCCTTCTTCAAGAAAAATGGAATTCTCCTGAATAATGCAATCTACCATTGTATCCATCGTGTGGCATCCTTTATCAAGTAATAACTCAATGTATTTAGGAACTCCACCGGTGAAAGTATATAAAGCCAGCAGATCGTCATTCGTATGGTCCGGATAATAATCTACTAATATTTGCTTGATAACAGAGGTGGTGAACGGCTTTAACTTGATAATACTATCGCAACGTCCATATAAAGGCTCTTTGTATTCCATAAAGATTCGGTGCATCAACGTATATACCGAACCACTGGCTATTAAATTCACATGAGTTGTGTCTTTATATCTATCCCAAACATCCTGCATTCCGCTATATATTGAGGGGTTGATATAAAAGAATTCCTGGAATTCATCGATCACTAAGTTAAAGGCTAAATTTTTGCCTGTAGACATCAATGTTTCAAAGAGACTCACAAATGAAGTAACTTCTGATGAGATATAAGTGTTTAGGGAACGGCTTGCGGTTTCTGCAAACTGAGAACATAATGTTGCTTCGTTACTTCTTCTTACAAAGAGATAAACTGTCTGAGAATCCTCGCAACTTTTTAAAATTAGTTTTGTCTTACCGATACGTCTGCGTCCGGTTAAAGCACTCATCTGAGAATGATTATTGAATGCTGTTTCCCTTGTTTGAGCCAATAACCCCAGCTCTTGTTCGCGATTATAAAACTTCATAAGGCACTATTTTTAATTTTCGCAACGGTTATTTTCGCGGCTGCGGAATTTAGTGCAAATATATTAGATGACAATATAACAACAAAATTTTGCGGATGTTATTTTCGCAGCTGCGAAATTTTGTTTTAGAACTTTGTTGTTGATTTACAATACACTTTTTGATAATTGTGAATTCAAGCAAGTTCTTGCTCCAGCGATTTGATTCACGATATATTGTGCACCCGTTTTTTCTATCACTGGGATTGATTTTTAAGGTTAGTTCGTAAACAGCTAAGACATCTATCATCAAGACATTTTAGCTCAAACGATCAAATCTTTCATTTATGAGCTCTTTGTATTTTTCTGAATAAACTCAATCCATTTATTACGAGCTTTTGCCATTTTACCAAAAATAATATATTGTTGCCTGGTAGTTAGCTTCATGCTGTCAAATGCACTTTCAAAGTCTCTACGTTTCAATTGTTTCTTTTTTCCATTTAGTGATAAAGCCAAATATTCCTCCTCTTTTGGGTTTACCAATACAGTTGATAACATATCGTATGCTGGCGAAATCGGGGATTGGTTAAGTACTTCAAAAGTGCTTTTGCAATCTGCTCGTATGAAGCGTTGTATTTATGCTCGGTTTGCCAATACAGGCTGTGTAAGTTTTGCTTTGTTTTTTTTGTTTTACAAATTCTCTTTATTCGAATGCTATACCATTTCGGGTATAAATAGTTTATTTTGAAGTTAATTATACCACATCGGGTATAATTTAAAAGAAATTAATCAACGATTATAGTGCCTTAATAAATATTTTGTTACAACATATTTGCAATAAGTAAAACCTTATTTTCTTTTAATTCCATAGAAATAGACGGTCATGTTATTAGTAAAAAGAAGATTGAGGCAGCTTCTAAAATTCCGGCATTGAGTTTCTGTTGTTAAATAAGTAGGCTTGTATAACTTCGTTCTAATCGATTTGTTGGATCGTGTATTTTATTCATTCTTGGGCATAATTACACATTTGTTTAATGAGACTTTTTTGTACACTTTCAAATGTTCGTTCCTATAATCTCAAGTTTATGAATAATATAATTAATTTTTTATTAAAAAATCATACAATAATCAAATAATTTGTAATTTAGCTGCTGGAAAGACACTCGATGTTGATTTAATCTTCAATTGAGTATGTTAATTTCACAGACTAAGCAGCTGTAAACCATGTTAAACAATAATATCAACCCATAAGGCAAAACACAAAAACTGAATGCTTTCGTGAAATTATTAATGGTGATATAAACAAAATGCAGTTATAGCACTTTAAAGTATAAAAGCATTGCGATTATAGAATCACAATATAAACAGCGGACAAAGTTCTGTGTGTCAAGTTGATTACAATAAAATATTACACAGTCGTTGGTAGCAATTTTAGAATCACGCTCATAAATTTTGTGCAATATTGAAATTAAAAAAATACGACTATGAATAATCTTGTAACGACTGATCAAGCATTTAATTTGTTGGGTTTGATTAATATAATTAAATGGCCAATAGTAATTTTAGTAATATTTCTAATTTTAAGTAAAACAATAAGTAATCTCATTAATCGAATTACAAAATTTGGGATCGGTAATAAGTCTTTTGAAGCTTCACAACAAACAATTAATCAAAAAACTGATATGCAAGAGTCTTCACTTATTGATAGGGCAATTTACCTTTTTCAACCTGAAACAATTCAATTATTTAAAGATGCCGTAGCGCAAGAAACTGAAATTGAAAAGCTTAGGACAGACGTTGAGAAAATTGATAGGTTAACAAATTATTCTTGTTTTATCTATCTTATGAGGCATTTTGACATAATTTATAATGCCATATTTGGGTCACAAATTAGGATTTTAGAAAAACTCAATACACTTCGTCCTGCAACAAGGGATTCTTTGAAATTTTATTACGAGTTAGCGAAGAATAGCAAAATTGAATTCTTTGAAAATTATTCATATGATCAATATCTTGATTTTTTATTCAGTTATTCGTTAATTAGAGAAGATGATGATAAAATTTCCCTAACCATACTAGGTTCAGATTTCTTAAAATATCTAACGGAAACAAATAAGGATATCAATAAATTAAATTAATAAAAACTGCTATCAACACTGCCCAAACCACACCCACTTCGTAGGCGCGGCCCGACCCTCCGTTAGCTGCAAGCATAAAACCGTATTATCATGATTAGTGAGTTCCTAGAGTTTTGTAAAAGAAATTATAACCGTGATGCAGAATGTTTCGATTGTAAAAATAATTGTCCACAAACTGGAGATTGTGAAAAGTGTTTGGACTTAGTCCATTTTGGAAATGGTGATAGAAAATACAATTGTATTAACATTTTAAATTACTATGCATGTAAGTATTTACATAAGTATTCCTCGGAAATTGGATATGTATTTAATTTAAATGAACTTTCCGATTTAAAGGAATATAACGTCTTATCAATTGGTTGTGGGCCATGTACTGATTTCTTTGGGATATCGGATTTAATTGAAACTAAAAAACACAATGTTCAACTAAATTATCTCGGGATTGAATTAAATGAAGATTGGGGGTTTGCTCATAATTGGATAAAGGCAAATAGCCAACATAATTACAAAATAACATATATGGATGCCTACGTGCTTCTTAAAAAACCAGAAAAATATTTAGGAGAATTTCGACCCAATGTCATAATTATCAACTATCTTATTTCAGATTTACTTAAGGCTGGTTGCGATGTTCTGGAATTTATGAACTTGCTCGAAACAAATTTATTTAGAACACTTTCAACTAGCACGTATATAATTATAAATGACTACAATAGAGGTTTATCAGCTAATGATCCACGAACATATTACGATCAATTTGAAACAATTATTTCTTCAAATTCTAAAGTTAGAATTGCAAAGTGTCACTTTAAACATAATATAAAGAGGTATCATCCATATCACTATCAACATCCACAAAATGAAATTCTGTTCCCATTAATGCCTATTATTCATAATTTTCATCCTTGGAATTTCTGTTCAAGTGCGCAATTGTTAATCAAAAAAGTTTAAATCATATGATACTTAGTATAAGTCGTCGCACTGATATACCAGCATTTTACTCAGATTGGTTTTATAACCGAATTGAAGAGGGTTTCTTGTATGTAAGAAATCCAATAAATAAGAAGTTGGTGTACAAAATTGATTTAAATCCGGAAAAAATTGATTGTCTTGTTTTTTGGACAAAAAATCCCGCCCCTTTTTTGTCAAGAATGAACAATCTTGATAAATATAAATATTACTTTCAATTTACATTAAATCCATATGACAGAACTATCGAGAAAAATGTTCCTTACAAAAAAGATATAATAGATACATTCATAAACCTATCAAATAGAATTGGTAAGGAAAAGGTTATTTGGCGATATGATCCAATATTCTATACAAATATTATTGATAAGGATTATCATTTAATATATTTTGATGAATTAGCAAGAAGGATTACACCATATACTGATAAATGTGTAATAAGCTTTTTGGATATGTACAAAAAATGTGAGCAAAACTTAAAGGATACTTCAATCAGATGCTTGAGTAAGTTTGAAATATTTGATCTTATTAAGAATATAAAACCCATAGCAGACAAGTATGATTTGATAATTGAAACTTGCGCTGAGCATATTGATTTGTCGGAATTTCAAGTTGGACATAATCGTTGTATTGACAATTGCCTTATAGAGAAGTTAGTTGGTTGTTCGCTTGTTGCAAAGAAAGATAAAAATCAACGAATAGAATGTGGTTGTATTGAAAGTATCGATGTTGGTGCATACAATACCTGCAAGCATAACTGTCTTTATTGTTACGCAAATTTCAATACCAAAATGGTTAATAACAATGTTGGTGCTCATGATCCATCGTCACCATTATTGATAGGTGAGATTAAAGAATCAGATGTAATTGTTGAGAGACAAATAAACTCATTCAAAACTCAAGTTCTTTTTTAATAAAAATGGCTGCGGCTACACCGCCTAAGCCACAGTCGCCACAGGCGGCCGCGTCCAAGCCACTCCTAGCAGCTAGTTTAGAACCCGTAATCTCATATTTCACAAAATGGTTAAACAAAATACTACAGCAAAAGGAAATCTTTTTGAGGATAAAGTCTATGATTTATTCAACGAATTGATATCGACGGGGGATTTTTATCTAAATTCAAGAAGTAGTAAGATTTTTAAAAAGAAAAAATATTATTCGGCAGCTAGAAATGATACCATTACCGTTGATATTTCTATCGAGTCATATATTGGAGACACAGATGTTTATTCATCACTAACAATAATAGAGTGTAAGGATTATTCGAAAAACGTCCCCGTAGATGATATTGAAGAATTCTGCTACAAGTTAAATCAAATTGGTGAGCAAAATACAAAAGGTTTTGTTGTCACAAACTCATCCTTTCAATCTGGTGCCATAAACATTGCCAAGTCTAAAGGGTTAGGATTAGTAAGAATAAATCAAAATCAAGAGTTTGAATGGATTAATCGAAGAGTTGATAGAAAATCAAAGTACTTGGATTTTTCATATACACAAGAACAATTATGTATCAAGGTACTAAAGGAGATTAATTTCGTTGGATTCTTTGGCCATGTTGGTTATGATTCTTTATCACAAATGTTTGTTGATATGAGGATCATTGACAGATTCAATAATAACTCAAAATTCATAAAATTCCCGTTCATCTCAAAAGAGGCAATTGATAAGAAAATAGAAAGTTTACCTAATGATATCATTTACGATATTGGGAAATTAAATTCTGAAAGGCTATGTGAATATATTAGTAAGACATACAATGCTCAATTTGATTTTAAAACCCAATTATTGGATAATTCAAAATTTGTATTGGGAAAGATATCGTTTAACCCTTTAATGATTTCGGTATCAAGTATTTTAATTCAAGATGATTATCGATGGCGATTCACATTAGCTCATGAAATTGGACATTTGATTCTGCATAGTTCTAAACTAATGGCTTATTTTGAAGAATATTCTGATAGTGATAATTCAATAATTAATAATCAGGGTGTTACTGATATCCAGAAAAGTAGATTAGAAATTCAAGCAAACTTGTTTGCAAGTCATCTATTAATACCACAAGACAATCTAACATTGTTAGTTCATCACTATTTCCTGAAGGAGAATATAAATAAGGGATTCATAGTGTTTGATGAACAGCCATGCAATAGGGCTTTAACAATGAATCTATTATACGAAATACATAGAAAGTTTGGTGTTTCTAAAGAGGTAGCTAAATATCGATTGATTGAGAGTAAATATTTGGCTGATAATACTGAAACCTCTATTAGAAGCATTATGGATAAAGAATTCAAATAAAAACACATCCGTTAACACTTCTCTTAGGTTTATACCAGAAAAAAATGGGCACTTTCCAAACGTTTATGTAAATGAAAAGTACAAGAATATCCTGATAATGTATTTTTTGCTAAACACCTTTAAAACCCTACCACCCTTACTTCCCAATACAAAAAATCATCTTGTGCATTTTATAAGGAGAATCAAAGGTTATAGTGTGCAAAATAGTGACAATACAAATATTTCAATTATTTAATATTTACATCAATTCCTACAAACATTGCTAAGAATTGTGGTAGAGTCAAAACATTTATATTCAAAAATTTACAAATTGCAGGAATCTTCTTGAAAGTTTTAGAATCATTACTATCACCTGTTTCTTCTGTGACAAGAATTATATCATTATCTTCCAAGAAAAGACTATCTTTCTTATGATTAAGGCAGTATAATATTAGTTTCATATCAGCAGATTCCATAAAATCATTTTTAACTGATTCAAATTCTACATCTGATATCTTTTTTCTTTGTACGCTATTAATAAATTGATGTTCTACAAGATTGAAAAATTTAGCTGGTGCTGGTGGGAAAATAAGTTCTGTATTGATTGGAAGACCAGTTGTTTTTAAGAATTCTGGATCTTTTAAAAAAGCAAGAGTTTCTAATACTATTCCTTTTGAAAGATATTTGCATTCTTCTAGAATCTTATCAATAATAATGATTTCACCAGCTGCAATCTTACCTTTTATAAAGCTATATAAAATTCCATCATTATCAAATGGTAAGTAGTAACGAACCAACGATATAAGTGAGCTTGTGTCAATGGCTGCTATCATTGAATAAACTCGTTAAGTTTATTGGGGGAAATCTTCAGTTTTTTACATACATCATATTCATTGATTACACCTTCATAAAATGCAGTTTGAATAGTAGAAATAAGCAAAGGCGAATTTATTGGTTTTGGTGTTGAACCTGATGGTTTAAGTCCACTTTGCTTGTCTAATTCTCTTTGTCTTTTTTCAGCATCTTTTTTTTCACGATATTTTAAATCAAAATCATTTTTTATATTGTTATAATCATCTCTTGAGATTTTGTATTGAAATAGCAGTTTTGTAAATATGGCAATCTGGCTTAAATGAGTTAGATTTGATATATTTCTGATTATATCAAAATGATAATCATTAGTATAATCTGCTTTATCAATATTGTTAATGGTTTCGCAATATTCACCAGCTAAAAAATAATATGCAAAATCATTACACCATTTCTCAACTATGGTTATATCATCTTTTGCAAGATTCAAATAATCAAGACGTTCGATTTCTTCTTCATTAAGCAGAAAGTGACCTAGTTCATGAGATAAAGTGAAAATCTCTCTTCTAAATGATGTTTGTTGTCTTTTAAGAACAATTACATTTGGATTAAGGAATAACCCATTAATATTAGCTTTTTCCTTTTTATTCCATGTTTCGACAAATTCAAAAACCAGAATATTGTTTTTAGCAAATATGCCAATTAATTCCTTCAAAAAAAGTCTTTTATCGCTTGTAAATGTGGGATATAATTCTTTCCTTATCTGAAAAGCAACAGTTTTAGCATTATCATTAATACTATAAACTGGGATTCTTCTTTCAATTTTTAAATCGGCAAGTTTAGCTATAGCAGACAAAGAAATTTTAAAATCCTCAAATTGGTTTACGATTTGTTTAGCGCCAATATTAAGTTCGGTATCAAATTTGTCTTTCCTAAAAAAGATACTAGCATCTTTCGAAATTTCAGGTGATTTTGGATCAAGATAGTAGTAAAGACCTTTGTTGAAGATTTTATCTATTCTCTTAAGATAGCTAATTTCAATTTCTTTTGATAGAATATCACTTTCATTAATAGGTTTCTTCAAACCATCGCTAACAAGGGTTATAAGTTCATCTACTGTAAGCTTATATAGAGCAAGTAGGTGTTTCAGTCTTGATATGTTGTATTCAATTTTCAAGAAGACATTTTTTTTGTAAATATATGAATTACTCGTCGATTAATAATACTAAATTTTCTATATGGCTTTCTACATATTATACTAGTAAAAACAATAGCTATTTTTCTTTCAATAACTTCTATTTTTCTCCATTAATTTTATGTATTTAGAGTACAGAATATTAAACCTCCTTTTCCGCAAGTGTTAGGATTTAACTGAATAAGCCACTGAATCTATTTTCAATGGTTTTTTTGCGTTTAAATATTCCGAATATTAACAAATCAAATTATAGTTAATATTGATAATTTTATTCTATGAGTTAATTTTTTATCAGCTCAACAATAATTAATATATTTACTAAATTATTTACATGCAATTAAGTTAAAAATTTCATTCATAATAAAACTATCTCAAAATGAGAATATACCATTATACAAATTTAGAATCGTTAGCATTAATACTTAAAAACAAGACTATTAGATTCAATCGTCTTGATAAAGTGGATGATATTGAGGAGGGTAACGCAGAATCATTAGGCGTTAGGTTCTGCAAATATGTATTTGTTTCATGTTGGACAGAAAATTCAGTTGAAAATATTCCTTTATGGAAAATGTATAGTGGAGACTATAGTGGTGTGAGAATTTCTATGGAGCATGATATGTTTCAAGAATATCTTGTATCAGACTTAGATTTTGGTGGGTTAAAATCAAAAGGAAGCATTAAAACAAAGATTCATCCCAAAGATATGATAAGCCCTGATTTTTTTATTTTGCCTATATTAGAATATGAAAATGATTTATTCTATAGATGTGTAAAATACGTTGATGATGTTTTTCAATATACAAAAGACGCAATTCTAATTACTAATTTCAAAGATGGTCGTGGTGATTTAACCATGGAAATGAAACCTTTTGGTTATTATAAAAATAAACGTTGGGCATTTCAAGAAGAAACAAGATTTGTACTTTATGTATTTCCTTTCAATCCACTAATTGAAGGAGCAAACCCTGAGATTTCTACTTTAGTAGTGCAGAGTTTTCAAGATAATATATAATACTCCCCAAAATTCGTACCACTGGTATAATTTAAAAAATCAATTAAATTTACCAACATTATGAAAAGAAGCAGACGAATTTTTTCGGGAGCCTTCAAGGCTCAGGTAGCCATTGAAGCTCT
>Ga0209511_1002267_pt1 | contig 15972 bp, 7 predicted proteins | sample SSSSmetaG_FD_184141 | JGI IMG/M metagenome (GOLD analysis project Ga0209511, IMG submission 184141) | Glacier valley bacterial and archeal communities from Borup Fiord, Nunavut, Canada, to study Microbial Dark Matter (Phase II) - ​SSSS... | ecosystem: Environmental > Aquatic > Freshwater > Ice >...
CTTTTTCGCCCACGGCCAGCAGCACCGGCACGAGCTGCGGGGTGTAGAAATCGTAGGGCACGGCCGCGTCGGGCATCACGGCCAGGCACTTGTCGGCCACTTCCTTCGCCTTCGCCGCGTCGCCGGCGGCGAGGTAGGCGTTGGCCAGGCGGGCGAACTTGTCGCGGTAGTTGGCCGGGAAGCGTAGGTTGTTCTCGTCGTAAAACAGCTTGGGGTTATCCAGGCCCCGGTAGCTGAATTTATGCATCAGCGCCTCGTAGCTGATGTTTTTTTCCAGGTAGCCCTCGTCGCCGCGCCGGGTGTAGTTGGGGTCGCGCAGGGGCAGCAGCCGGTAGGCCATGCCTTCGAGCTGAAAGTAGGGCTGCAGGTTCATGAAGTCGGCGGTCGCCACCGTCGAGCTGAAGTAGATGGGCCGCTGCCAGTTGTTGGTGGCAATCATGTCGAGGATGACCAGGTTTTTCTTCTCGATGCCGCGCTTGCCCATGCTCCAGCTCAGGCGGCTCACGAGCTGCTTCTCGCGGCCCTTCGGAATGATGCCCAGGCGCTTGCAAGCGGCCGTGTCCACGTTCAGGTAGAACTTGGGCGTGGGGAAGGTCAGCGTCGGGTACGAAGGGTCGGCGTAGCGCAGGGCCGGGTCGTTTTTGGCGATGAGGCTAATGAACTGCTTCAGGTCCAGGCTGTCCACGTTGGGGTTGGGCTGGAAGGGCAGCACGTCGTTCGTGCCCTGGGTGTAGCTCGCGTCGGGCATCGAAATGGGCAGGCCCTGCGACTTATACGAGCGGCGCTTCATCTGCTGGATGTACCAGTCGGTGTTCAGATACGAGAGCACGGCCACGCGCACGTCGGTGCGGAAGCCCTCGACTTCCTGGGCGTACCAGAGCGGGAACGTGTCGTTGTCGCCGTTGGTGAACAGTATCGCGTTCGGGGCGCAGGAGTCGAGCAGGTTCTTGGCCGAGTCCACCGAGTTGAAGCGGCCCGAGCGGTCGTGGTCGTCCCAGCCCTGCGCCAGCAGGATGCCCGGCGAAAGCAGGCCCAGCGCCAGGGCCGCCCCCACGCGGGCCGGCCCGCTCTTGAGCGCCGCGCCCAGCAAATCGGCCAGCCCGATAACGCCCAACCCAATCCAGATGGCAAACGCGAACGTGGCCCCGCAGAACGTGTAGTCGCGCTCGCGCGGCTCGATGGGCGGCTGGTTGAGATAGACCACGATGGCCAGGCCCGTGAACAAGAATAGCAGCCCGACGACGAGCGCGTCCTGCCCGCGCCGCCGCACGTGCCCGAACAGCCCAATCAGCCCCAGAATGAGCGGGATGGCGTAGAAATTATTGCGGGCCATGCTCTGCCCGATGCGGGCCGGCACGGCCGTTTTGGCCGGACTGAGCGGCGTGAGCACGCCCGACTGCTGCAGGTCGGAATCGCGGCCCACGTAGTTCCAGAAGAAGTAGCGCCAGAACATATGCCCAATCTGGTACTGGAACAGGAAGCCCCAGTTCTCGCCGGCCGAGGGTTTGGAATACGCCTGGCGGCCGGTCTCGGGGTCCTGGTAGCTCTGCACGTTCACGCCCCACTTCTGGTATTCCTGGATGTGGTTCGGGTCGGGGCTGTAGAGGCGCGGCAGCAGCACTTTGTCCTGGGCGGCATAAACGGGTTCCTGGGCGCGGGGCAGCACTTCTTCGTAGCGGCTGCCCTGGCGGGCGTAGCGCGGCGCGCCCTCGTCGTAGCTCACGGGCTGGGCGTTGAACTGCGGGCCGTAGAGCAGGGGCCGCGAGCCGTACTGCTCGCGCTTGAGGTAGCTCACGAAGCTGAGCACGTCCTCCGGGTTGTTCTCGTTGATGGTGGGGTGAAACGAGGAGCGGATGGGCACGATAAGGTACGACGAGTACCCAATCAGAATAAACACGAAGCAGAGCATGGCCGTGTTCAGCAGCTGCGAGCGCAAGCGGTACGAGAACCGGAAGCCCAGGTAAATCAGCCCGCCGAACAGCAGCAAGAAAATAACCAGGCCCGAGTTGAAGGGCAGGCCGAGGGTATTGATGAAAAATACCTCGAAGCCGCCGGCCAGCGTGGGCAGGCCCGGAATGATGCCCACCAGCACCGACACCACGATAACGAAGCTCAAGCCCAGCGTGAGCACCGCGCCCCACAGGTTCGGCGCGGCCGAGCGGCGGAAGTAGTACACGAACGCCAGGGCCGGCAGCGCGAGCAGGTTCAGCAGGTGCACCCCGATGCTCAGGCCGATGACGTAGGCGATGAGAATGAGCCACTTATCGGAGTCGGCCTCGTCGGCGCGGGCCTCCCACTTCATCATTATCCACACCACGGCCGCCGTACACAGGCTCGACATGGCATAGACCTCGCCCTCTTCGGCGTTGAACCAGAACGAGTCGGAAAACGCGAACGAGAGCGCCCCCACGGCCCCGGCCCCGAGAATGAGCCAGGTTTGAAAGCCCGTCGGCGCGGGCGCTGCCGTGTCGAACTCGCCGCGCGTGAGCACCATCTTCGAGGCCAGGCGGGTAATAATCCAGAACAGGAACAGCACCGCGAACGCGCTGCTCAGGGCCGAGAGCGAGTTGATGACTAGCGCCACGTTGAGCGGATTACCAAACCCAAACAGGGTAATCAGCACCCGGCCCAGCACCAGAAACGTGGGCGCACCCGGCGGGTGGGGCACGAGCAGCTTGTAGGAGCAGGCAATGAACTCGCCACAGTCCCAGAAGGAAGCCGTGGGTTCGATGGTGCGCAAAAAAACAAAGGCGGTGACGGCAAAAACGCCCCAGCCCACCTGATTATTCAACCGATTAAACGAAGTCATACGCGCTAAACTTTAGCCAAGCGGCCAAAAGTCCCCAAAAGTAGCGGGTAGCCGCCGAGGGTTGCACGGGCGGGGCGATGTAGGGTAAGCTTTAGCTTGCCCATTGGTCGTGAGGTAAGCTTTAGCTTGTCGTCGTCTTTACAGTGCAAATGTCTAGCGGCAAGCTAAAGTTTACCTCACGACTCACGGGCAAGCTGAAGCCTACCCTACAGCACCGTCAGCCGAGTCACGCTCACGGCTTTGTCATTGACGAGCAACGAGCAGAAGTACAGCCCGGCGGGCAGCCCGCTCAAGTCGAGCGGAATGCCGTCCACGGCCGCCACCGAAGGCGGCAGCGCCAGCAGGCGCACTTCGCGGCCGAGCACGTTGCTCAGGCGCATTTTATAAGTGTAGCCGGCGGCGGCGGCGAGCTGCACCGTGAGCTGCCCGCGCGTCGGGTTGGGGTAGTAGCTCAGCACCGGGCCAGTGCCCTGTGCGGGCGCGGTGGCCAGCGGCGTGGTTCTCACCGTGATGGAGCCAATCATGCCCACCCAGGTACCGTTGACCAGCACGGCGTGGGCCGAGCAGTGATAAGGAAACGTCCCGGCCTGATTAAAGGTGATAACCTGGGTGTTGGAACTGCTGGGCACGAACGTCGCCCAAAGTGGGGTAGGACTGTCCGACACCGTGGGGTGCGTGCCCGACACCCAAACGAAACGTACCTGGTCGCCGGGGTTGATGGTCAGGTCGGCGGGCGAGTAGTTGTTATTGCCGTTTAAGCCCACCTGCACGTCATAGACTTTAGCTGCCGCTGGCAGCAGCGTTAGCAGGCTCAGGGCCAGAGCGAAAAAATAAGTAAAGAAGCGCATAGTGGGGGCAGGTTATGCTAAGAATTTCGAGTCAGCCCAAAGCTAGGCAATAAATATCAAACCGGCAAGGATGGTGCCAGCCGAAATGAGGATTATGGATGAGGGACGCAGGATTAGGGACTTGGTGTGTCTCCATTCCTGTGTCCCTCATTCCTCATCCTGATACCCTACCGCACCCGCACCACGCCGGCCCCGCTGTACGAGTGGTATTCGGCGTTGTACATAGCATCGGCGCTCACCGGCCCCAGCTTAAACGTGCCTTTGCTCACGGCGCGGGCCAAGTAATAAAACGTTTTGGGCGTGGTCGTGGCGGTGGTAAATAAATTGATGCGGTCGTCGCGCACGTCGAGGTAGTCGGGCGTGTCGGCGGCGCGGGCCGCGCCGGCCGCGTCGCGCTGGGGGCCGAGGCGGGGGTTTTCGATTTCGAGGCCGGCGGGCAGCAGGTCGGTGATGGCCACGTTCGGCACGGTGCCGGCCGCGTCGGCGGCTTGCAGGGTGATACGCACCAGCACGAGGTCGTTTTGCCGGAAGCCGGCCGCGCCCACCGGCAGCCCGTCGCGGGTGAGGAACGTGCGGCGCACTTTGAGGAAGCTGTCTTCCTCGCGCACCTTGCCGGCGGCCGAAATGCCTTCCTGCTCCCAGAAATAGTAGAGCGCGCCCGCGCCGCTGGCCTTGATGGTGATGGTGCGGTTGGCGACGTTGTTCACCGTCAGGTCTTTGCCGTCGAAGCGGCCGACTTCTTTGCCGTCGGCCAGCAGCACGGCCGTGGCGGTGCCGGCGCGGGATTTGCGCGCGATTTTGCCCAGGGCGAGCAGCGCGAAGCCGCGCTCCTGGGTGTTGAGGTAGCTGGCCTGGCCGAGCTGCCGGCTCAGCTGCCGGGCGAGCTGATTGACGAGTGGGTTCGCGGGGTCGGTTTCGAGCAGCGCGTTGAGCACCAGGGCCTCGTCGCGGATGGGCGAGGCGAACGCGCCGGCCAGCTCACGGCGGCTGTTTTCGGACGAGAAACTCGTGGGCAGCGTCTGCTGAAACGCGCGCTGCTGGCCGCCGAGCGCGTAGGTGCAGGCCAGCAGAAACTGCGCGTCGGCGGTGAGCAGCGGGCGGTTGGCGCGGTAGTAGTTCAGGGCCACCGCATCCTGGCGGCCGGCCAGGGCGAGCACGTAGAGCGAGTAGGTGATTTCGCGCTTGGCAATGATGCGCTGCCGGGCAATGTTGCTCACGTCGAAATACTGGTACGGCTCGGTTTCGCGCTTTTTCAGGCGCAATTGCAAGTAGCTCAGCACCTTGTCGAGCATACGCTGATTGACGGCGAAGCCCGCCTGCTTGGCTTCGAGCAGGAAGTGAGCGGCGTAGGCCGTGGCCCACCAGTTGTCGTAGTCGCCGCCCGGCCAGTAGCTCAGGCTGCCGTTGTAGAGCTGCATCGACTCGATTTTGCGGATGGCCTCCTGCACGTTGTAGTTCGGATTATACCGCTGGGCTTTAGCCGCCGCGCCAGTTTGCTGGTTGAGCGTGGCCGCCAAATCGCCGAAATAAAGCTGCGGAAACGCCGCCGACACGGTTTGCTCCAGGCAGCCGTAGGGGTATTGCAGCAGGTAGCGCAGGTCCTTCGAGAACTTGGTGAGCGGCGAGCGGCTCACCACCAGCTTGCTGCGCGAAAACGTGGGCAGAAAATCGCTGCGCAAATTGAGCACGGCCGGCGCGGCGGCCGTCAGCTCGCCGCTGCCGGTCCGCATTTCGAGCGGCGCGGCGGGGCGGATGGGGATATCAATTTGCTCGGTAAACTTCTCGCCCATTGCCGTCACCGTCGTGGTTAGCTGACCCTCGCCGATGCCGCGCGGGGCCACCGCCCGAAACAAGACGCGCTGCTCGGCGTTGGGGGCCAAGCTCAGCGTTTGCGACGTAGCTCCGAGCACCGCCACCATTCCGCTGGCCGCTACCGAAGCTGTGCCGCTGGCGGTTTTCCCCGTCGTATTGGTCAGCGTAACCGGCACGTCAATCGTGTCGCCCGGACTCATAAACCGGGGCAGCGCGGTCGAAATCACCACTGGGTCGGCCACTTTCATCGTGCTTTCGGCGCTGGCGAAGGCATTGTCCTGATAGGCGACGGCCATCACGCGCAAGGCCCCGCTGAACTGCGGCACCCGCACCTGGTAGCGCACGAGGCCGTTGGCATCGGCCGTGAGAATGCCGCTCCACTTGGCCACGAGCTTCACCCGGCGGCTGGGCACGGGCGAGGTGCGCCGGGCCAGCGCGCCCGCGTCGCCGCCGCTGCTGCTCGTGCCCAGCTCGGGCAGCAGGAACGGGTAGATGTCGTAGGGCTGCACGGCCAGCGCCCGCTTCTGGTAGAAGTAGCCGTAGGGGTCGGGCGTGTGGTAGTTCTGGCGCTGCAAAATGCCCTCGTCCACCACGGCCAGCGTCACCTGGGCGCGCGGCGCGGTTCGCACCTCGATGGTCTGGAACACCTGCGAGCGGCTCTGGGTGGCCGCTTTCAGACTGAGTGTCAGGTGCGTACTCGGCTTCTCGACGCGCAGCGGCACGAAGCCCCGCGCCACGGTCAGCGGCAGCGAGTTGTCGGTGATGGGCCGGATGGCGGTGGCCGTGATGTAGACGTTCGGCAGGTGCTCGCCGCGAATGGGTACGCTCACCCGCGCCGATTTCTGGTCGGTGTCCACGTAAAAATGGTCGAACACCCGGTCGCGCTCCACCGTTACCAGGATGCGCCCCGCAAACGGCGACTTGAGCAGCAGCTGGGCTGTCTGCCCCGGCTCGTACTTTTCCCGGTCGGCCTCGATGCTGACCTCGCCCTCGTTATTGACCTCGAACGCGTTGCCGGCCGTGTCGCCGCTGCCATAAGCATAAAAGCTGCGCCGCACGAAGCTCGCCGCCCCCGGCCGCGACACCCGCACCTCGTACTCGCCCGAATACGTCGGCGTAAAGCGCGTCTCCGCCCCGCCCGCCCCAATCGTGAGCACCCGCGAGCTGAGCACCTGCTCGCGCTGCTGCGAATTATAGACGTAGCGCCCGCCCTGCCGCTCCAGCACCGTTTCCCAGAGCAAACGCACGACCTGCACCTGCGCCTCGGCCTGCGTCGGCTGCCCGGCCGGCGTGAGGGCCACGAGCTTGATAGCCAGCTCGCGGCGCGTATCGGCCAGCTCCGGCACGTCGCCCACGCCGAACATCACGGCCTGGGTCTGCACCTCGAAATTGGCCAGGCGGTTCACCGGCCGGCCCGTTTCGTCGAACACCGTCGCAAACGCCAACCCCTCCAGCGTGCCCAGGTCGCGCACGTCGGGCAGCTGGTACGTGGCCGCGCCGTGCCCGGTAGCATCGGTTTCGCCCTGGCGCACTTCCTTCTGAAACCGCTCGGCGATGGCCGCGATGGAGGCCGCCGAGTTGGAGCCGTAGCGGCTGGCCCGCTTGCCGGCCGTGCTCAAATCAAACGCGTAGCCGGGGAATTTCTTGGCCGAAAACGACTTGGCCTTCAGCGAAAACTCGACCTCGAACTTGCGCCCGGCGGCCGGCGGCCCGAACAGATTCGCGGCCGTTACGGTGGCCGTCACCGGCTGGGCCGGGCGCACCACGGCCGGCGTGGCCGTCACGCTCACCTTGAGCCGGTCGGGGATAAACTCTTCCACGCTCACCGGGTGGGCGGCCAGCAGCACGTCGTTGCCGGTCAGCACTTCGAGCGAATAGGTGCCAGTCATGGCCGTGGCGGGCAGGATGAAGCGCGAGCTGACGGCCCCGCCCGCGCCGAGCTTCTCGCCCAGGCTGGCGTATTCCTTGCCCGTGGGCAGCAGCAGGCGCACCTTCACGGGCAGCCCGGCGGGCGGGGCCTGCCAGTTGGCGGTGCGCACCACCACGTTGGTGTGCAGCGTATCGCCGGGCCGGTACAGGTCGCGCTCGCCGTACAAAAACGCCTGGTAATGCGCTGCGTTGTCGCTGGCCCCGCCCACCTCGAAGCGCGAGGTTTCGACCAGGCTGCTCTTCAGATTCAGGAACGTGAAATCCGTTTCGCGCGTGGCCGTCACCAGGCCCAGCTTGAAGGGCGAGCCGGCCACGCTGTCGTAGCGGGCCACGCCCTGCCCGTCGGTGGTGGCCGTGCCCATGAGCTGGTTGTTGGTCGAGATGAAGCTCACCGTGGCCCCGCTCACCGGCCGGGCCGTGCGCAACGAGTTCAGGAACACCACCGTGCCATTGCTGCCCTGCCGGGCAATCACGCCCAGGTCGGTGAGCGTGACGAGCTTGTCTTGCCGCAGCCAGAGGTGCTCCGGGTCCTGCACCCGCACCAGGTACAGCCCCTTGAGCGGAGCGTCGATGGCCAAGTCTTTCAGGCTGAGATTGAGTAGGCGCAGCCCGTTTTCTTTGGTCAATCCGCTCGTGGCGTAAGTACGGGTGTAGAGCACGTCGCCCCGGTTTTCGAGGTCGTAATATTGGTAGGAGCGGTCGTTGTACTCGCCGTCCTCACCGCCGCTTTCACCGCCGTCTTCACTGCTACTTTCGTAGCCGTATTGCTTGTCCGAGCGCAGCACTTCCTGGATGTTGCTGGCGTAGATTTTAGCCACGGTTACCTTCACGTTGGCCACCGCGTTAATCCGCAGACCCAAATTGCGGTTGCCGAGCGCGTTGAGGTAGAGTGCTTTGTCGGCGCTGGCGAAGCTGATGCTGGGCCGCGAGTCACCGAAGCTCACGGCCTGCGAGAACTTCTCAACCAGCGTCCCGCCGAGTGCCCCGCGCAAGCCCGCCGCGATATTCACCTGGTACGTCTTGCCCACCTCGAAGCCGCCGCGCAGGCTCAGCCCGCTTTCGAGCGCTTCCAGCTCGAAGGGCACGGCGGGCACCACGCTCAGCAGCGGCTGTAAGTCGGCCACGGCCACGGGCTGATTGGTGAGCAGCGTAATAACGGCCTTGCCGTCGAGCACCTGCCCGGTCAGCTCGCGCACTTGCAGGGTTTGCTGGTCGGGCACCTCGGCCTCGGCCAGCAGGGCGGCGGCGACTTCGGTGCCGCCCACGGGTTTGAGGCCCGCCGCCACCTCGAAGCGCAGCGGCTCGCCGGCTTTCAGCTCCTGGCTGAATGTCAGGCCCAGGGTTTTATCCGGCTCGGCGGCGGTGAGCGTGAACGCCACCAGCCGGCCGCTCTGGCTCACGCGCAGGCGCGAGCGCAGGTCGGCGGGCCGCACGGCGTAGTTGAAGAGCAGGTTAGCCCGGCGCTCGACCGTGCCCGCCGCCCGGCGGCTGCGCCCGAAAAACACCTGCGCCCCACCCAGCCGCAAGTACGGCGTGTGAAACCGGGGCCGGTTGAGCTGCGCCTTCTGCTGACCCGACGGCAGCGTGCTGGCTTGCAGCGTAGCGGCAAACGCCGTGCTCGGCCGCAACGGCTCGAAGGGCGAAAAAACCAGTTCCCGGCCCTCGTTGGTCCACTTAAACTTGCCCCGGATGGCCGGCGCGAACGTTACATAACGGGTCGTGTCCCAACGCTCGCCCACCTGATTGCCCGGCACCACGGGCTGGTCGAAACGAAACACGAGGTTTTGGTAGGGGTCCACTTCCTCGCCCGTGCCATCGGCGACGGCGGCCTGGTCCGGCCCGGCTTTTTTGGCGCAGGAAGCCACGAGAAGTGGCAGAAACAGCAGCAGCGGCAGACGGGCGAGGCGCATGGGCGGGGCGAGGTAAAATCGACGCGCCAAGGTAGGTGGAAACCAGGCAATAAGCTGCTTGCTGCTTGAAAATGGCGGACATTGGTATTGGGGCACGTTGTCATGCAGAGCGCAGCGAAGCATCTCGCGTGGCGCAGTAAACCCAACTCCTCATTCCGTCGCGAACGTTCAGGTCTACTGCGCCACGCGAGATGCTTTGCTGCGCTCTGCATGACAACGACCCAACACCCAACTACCCGCGAGCTAAAGTTCGCGCCACACATCCCTCACCCTTGCCCCGACTTCAAAAACGCACCTCGGCAAAACTCTTCCACCGCTGCTCGCAGCAGCAGCTTGAAGCGGCGCTTGCGCAGGGTGCGGCCCCGGTTGTTGGATTTGATGTGGGCGATGGGCCGCTCGGGGGCCGGAATCCGCAGCCCGAACCAGCCGCCGGCCCGCTGCTCGCCGCCAAACTGCCGCCAGAAGCCATCGTAGTCGAAGCGGCTGCCCGGGCCGGCGCTCATCTGCTCGGCCGAGCTGAGGCCGGCCGCCTGCCCGATGCCCAGCGCGGCGGCCAACCCGTAGGCCGCCTGCACGAGCAGCGCGGCGGGCGTCGTGTCGAGCAGCGTCCGGGTGGCGTGCTTGAGCAGGGCCGGCTCGCGGCTGCCCTGCACCTGACTGAAGAGCAGCGCCGGCCCCTCGGCCCCGCCCACCAGCCGGCCCGGCACGATGACGAACGCCACCACTTGCAGCAGGGTCCCGTTGAGCGAGAAATTCAGCGACAGCTCCGCCTCGAAGCTGGCAACGAGCGGGTACGAAAGGTCGATGGTGAAGTGGTCGTCGCCCCGGCGCTCCTGCCAGAGCACCGGCCGCCGGGCGACGGTCTCAAAAAAATTAGCCCGCGCCGTGTCGGCCAGGAAATGGTAATGATTTGATAGCGCCGCCAGCCGGGCCGAGCGCGGCAGGCTGACGGCCAGGTAGCCGGAGAGATATTTGTGCGAAAAGCGCGGCTGCCGCTCGCGCAGCGGAGTCAGAAGCAAGCTATTGGATAGCTGTTGAAAACGCTGAAAGTCGCTGAGATTCAACCAGGTTTGCAGCTCGCGAATGCCGTGCTTGACCGGCAGCAGCCCCGGCTGATTAAGTAGCTGCCGGGCCAGCGCGCCGAGCGTGAGGGAGTCTGTGGGAGAGGGCATAGGGGCCGGGTCAAGGGGTGAGCTGACTCAAATGAAGCCTGAATGTAAGGCATCCGCTAAATAATTGCACCGTCTACGCGCCATCGCTCCCCGCCCGGCCCGCCCGGTACCTTTGCCCGATGCGCATTTTGCACGTGTTGTCCGCCACGTTTTTCGCCGGCTCGGTGGCTTACGCCCTGGCCCTGGCCGAGGCCCACCGGCGGCAGGGCCACGCCGTGTGGCTGGTGTCGGACGCGCCCGCGCTGCCCACCAACGTGCCGTGCCTGCGGCTGCCCATTAGCGAGCGCGGCTACGGGCAGCGCCTGCGCAACGTGCGCGCCCTGCGCCGACTGGTGCGCGAGCATCGCATCGACGTAGTCCACGCCCACTCGCGGGCCGCGAGCTGGGTGAGCTATTTCGCGTTGCGCGGCGGGCTGGTGCCGCTGGTGAGCACCGTCCACGGCCGGCAGCACCTGCACGCTTCCACCTCGCTGGTTGATGTTTACGGGGATGCGGTTATCGCCATTTGTGCGAACCTGGCTGAGCACCTGCGGCAGGAAGTGCGGATGCGGCCTCAGAAGGTATTGGTGGTGCCGAATGGGGTCAGCCCCGGCCCCTTCCCCAGCCCCTCCCCCGCAGGGGAGGGGCTGGGCTCAGATGGCACGAGACTGGCCCTCATCGGCCGCTTCAACGGCCCAAAAGGCGCGCGGGCCGCCGTGCTGCTGGAGCACGTTTTCCCGGCGCTGCTCGCCGAGTTTCCCGCCCTGACAATTGCCCTCGTCGGCGGTGAGCTGGACGGGCTGCCCCCGGCCGGTAAAACCGCGCTGGCAGCGCTGCAAGCCCGGTTTTCGGCGCGAATGGAAGTCGTCGGCTTCACCGATGACGTGCCCGGCTGGCTCGCCCGCAGCGACCTCGTCATCGGGGCGGGGCGCGTGGCCATTGAGGCGCTCGGGGCGGGGCGGGCGGTGCTGGCCCTGGGCGAGGCTACTTACGCGGGGCTGGTGACGGCCGATACCTACGCGGCGGCGGCGGCCTCCAACTTTGGCGACATCCTGGCCCGGCAGCCAGCAGCCGGAGCACCCGACGAGTTCGACCCCGCCCCGGTGCTGGCCGATGCCCGCGCCTGGCTGCGCGCGCCGGTGCCCGTGCCGGCTGATTTACAGGCCCGGGTGCGCGCCGACTATGACCTGGCCGCCGTTGCCGCCCGCGTGCTGACGGTTTACGAGGTGGCCCGGATGCGCCGCGTCGCGCCCGCGCCCATCCCGGTGCTCATGTACCACAAAATCCCGGACGCGCCGCTGGCTTCCCGGCACCGGATTTTCGTGACCAAAGACCGGTTTGCGCGGCACCTGGCTTTTTTCCGCGCGCGGGGCTTCACGCCCATCACCTTCCTCGACTACCAGGATTTTGCCCGCGCCCGCCGCCCGCTCAGCGAGTTTCCGCGTCGGCCCCTGATGCTAACCTTCGACGACGGCTACCTCGATAATTTCACCAACCTGCTGCCGCTGATGCGGCAGTACGGCTACCGGGGCGTGCTCTACCTGCTCGGCGATTTCACGATTGACCACAACCAGTGGGACCTGCTGGCCGACCCCACCGAGCCGCGCGCCGCCCTGATGAGCGAAGCCCAGAAGCAGGCGTTCGTGGCGGCGGGCTGGGAAATCGGCGCCCACACCCTGCACCACCCGCACCTGCCCGCGTTGCCGCCCGCCGAGGCCGCCGCCGAAATCAGCGGCAGCAAAGCCGCCCTCGAAACCCGCCTCGGCACCGAGGTCATCTCCTTCGCCTATCCCTACGGCGCGCTCACCGAGCAGCTTAAGCGGCAAGTGGCCGCCGCTGGCTTTGCTTTCGCCGTCGCCACCGACACCGGCGGCCTGCACCTGGAAGACGACCGGATGCAGATTTTCCGGGTCAATATGTTTCCCCATGAAACCAGCGCCAGCCTGTTTAAGAAAACGGCCTCCTGGTACCGGAAATATTTTTACTGGAAACGGGGTCGATAAACAATGAACAATGGGTAATTATCAATGAGCAATTCTCGGACGTAGGCGACGGGAATTGCTCATTGATAATTGCTCATTGTTCATTGAAAGCCGGCACCCGCTTGTTCATCACCCGAAACCAGGCCGGGGGCACCAGGGCCAGCAGCATCATGCCGGGGTAGCCGGTGGGCATCTGGGGGCTGACGGGCTGGAAGCGCAGCGTTTGGTAGGGGCGCGCGGCCTGGTAGTGGTGGTCGGAGTGGCGGGTCAGCTCATAAAGCAGGATGCGGCCCAGCGGGTGTTCCGAGTTCCAGGAGTGGTGGGTCTGGACGCGCTCGTACTGGCCGCTGGCCGTCTGCCGACGCAGCAGGCCATAGTGCTCTACGTAGTTGACGAGCTGAAACAGCAGCATCCCCACCACGACCGCGCCGAGCCAGGCCAGCACGCCGCTCAGGCCAAAGCCCAGCCCGACGGCCAGCAGCAGCAGCCCCTGCGCGGCCTGAAACTGCCACATCTGGTTGTGGCGCAGCGAGCGCACGGGCAGCTCGGCCCGGCTCAGGCGCTCGGTTTCGAGGTGCCAGGCCGAGCGGAATTCGCCGCGCATGGCCCGCGGGAAAAACGCCCAGAACGGCTCGTGCAGGCGCGAGGTGGCCGGGTCGAGCGGTGTGGCCACGTGGCGGTGGTGTCCGCGGTTGTGCTCGATGAAAAAGTGCAGATACAAGCTGCTCAGCAGCAGCACCTGGGCCAGGCGCTGCTCCCAGGCCCGCGAGCGGTGGCCCAGCTCGTGGGCCACGTTGATGCCAACGGCCCCGAGGCAAATGCCCATCGAGAGCACCGCGCCGGCCACGCTGCCCGGCGAGGCGAAGGCCCCGGCGCGCAGTCGCAACAGGTAGTAACCCAGCAGCAGCAGCAGCAGCGGCACGTTCAGGTAGAGCAGCCCGTCGAAAAACGGGTGCCGCTTAGCTTCCGTGGCGGCCGCCACGCCCGGCACTGGCTCGGCCGCCGGCCGAAAGGCCAGCTCCAGCGCCGGAACCAGCCCGAACGCGTAGCCAAACGTGAGCCACGCCCAGCCCCCGCCCAGGTAGAAACCCGCGAAAGCCGTCGCCGGCACGGTGTAAGCCATCAGGTAGCGTAAGTCGCGGAGCATGGACAGATGAGAATTAAGAATTAAGAACTAAAAATTAAGAGTTAAAAATCAAGAGGGCGAACTTGATGTCTGTTGGCTGACCTGCTCGGCTCCACGGGTCTCTGCGGCTGACCTTTGCGCCCTCCGCGCGAACTTGCCGCGCGGCCCCGTCGCAAAACCAATCAACAAATCAAGGCGCGCGAAAGCAGGCCGTAGTGGATAGTAAGCTACTAGCAGGCCGACAAGTTACGAAGGCCTCCTTAAGTTTTCAGGTTGGCCTGCCCGGTGGGGCACACGTCGAGCAGCACGCACCGCTCGCAGGCCGGGCGGTGGAAGTAGCAGCACTTCTGGCCGTGGTACATAAACGCCTCGTGGTGGTCGTACACCTGCTGCGCGTCCCAGTCGGGCGGCAGCAGGGCGGCCAGCAGCTTGTGGGCCGCGTTTTCGCTCACTCGCGGCCCGATGAGGCCCAGGCGCTGCGCCACGCGGTGGTGGTGGCTATCGACGGGCATGGCCGGCCGACGCAAATAGCTGAAAAGCAGCGTGACGGCGCTGGTCTTCGGCCCCACGCCCGGCAGGCTTTCGAGCCAAGAGCGGGCTTCAGGAATGGGCAAGTCGGCCAGAAAATCCAGCGCGCAGGGCGCGTCGGTGCCGCAACGGGCGCTAATCTCGCGCAGCACGGCTTGCAGGCGCGGGGCTTTCTGCTCGGGCCAGGTGGCGGCCGAAATAGCGCGCTGCACGCCCAGCACGGGCGCGTCGCGCACGGCCTCCCAGCTCGGAAACGTGCTTCGCAGCTGCTGGTAGGCGCGGTGCGAGTCGGCGTTTTTAGTGCGGTGCGAAAGCAGCGCGCTCATCAGCTCGCTGAGCGGGTCCTTGTCGCTGAAAAACGGAAACGGTGCCCCGTACTCTGCGCACAGCCGCGCGTGGGCCAGCAGGGCCAACTCAATGAGTGGCGTGGAAACGGGGGAAGGGGAGGAGGGGAGCATGGGGAGCCGTACGAGAAGCGGAGGATTGGGGGCAGCCTCAACGGCCCGTTTTCTATTTACTTTTCCTCGTTGTAGCGCGCGATGGCCAGCCGTTGCGCCCGGCCCTGTTTGCCCTGCAAGAGCAGCGGCACGGCCAGCACCGGCAGGGCCACGAAGAGCACGGGCGACAAGCTGCCACTACTGCTACCGCTGCCGCCGCTGCCACGATTAGCCGCCGAGAGCGACCGAACCAGCCCGGCCACGAGCAGGCCGCCGCCCACGACGCAGGCCACCGTGGCAACTGTTTGGTAGCGGCGCGCGTCGGTTAGCAAGGCTTGCGCGCCGGGGTTGTCGGTGGTGGCCAGCAGCAGGGTGCGGGTGTTGAGGCGCTGAATCGGCCCGTTGTCGCGGGCAAAATACTCGGTTTTGGTAGTGCGGTAAAAATTGGCCGGCCGCCCGCCCGCCCCCGGGCCAAGCAGGCCGTAGCCGCCGCGCACGGCGCCGACCCGGCTCGGCGCGTTGCCCGGCCCGAAGCCGCCGGAGCCGAAGTTGTCGGGGCCGGCCAGGCCGGTCGTGTACGTGGTGCCGTAAGCGGCGTAGAGGCTGAGGCGGCCGGTCGTTTCGCGGCGCAGCGTCAGCTCGTCGGCCGAGCCGGACACGGCTGCCCGCACGAAGTAGCCGGCTTCGGTTTCATAAAAGCCGACCTCGGCCAGGTCGAAGCGCCGCTGCCCGTCGAGCAGCAGAAATTCGTGCCCGAAGAGCGGCGACTTCACCGCCACTTCCCGCGCTTCCAGCACGGTGCCCGTTTTCAGCCCCACCCGGTAGCGCGTGGGTTGTCCGAAGCCGCCCATAAGCTGACCCGGCCCGGGGTAGGGCTGGTGCGACAGCCCCGCGCCGGGTGTTGGGGCTGGCCCCGCGGCGGGCGGTGGCGTGACCAGCGGCGACGGCCCCGACGCGGGCGCGACCGTTGCCGTAGTTACGGGCCGGGCGGCCGGGTTGAGCGCGGGCTGGAGCCGGGGCCGGGCCTCAAGCTGCCGGGGCGGCACTACCGTCGCCGGAGTCGCTGGCGGGGCTGTCGGCACGGGCGCGCCCCCCAGCGGCCGGGGGCTTTGCTGCGCCAGCGCAGGCCGGCCCCCGGCGCTCAGTCCCAGACTCAAAGTCAGTATGAATAAGCATGTCGGTTTCATGCAGGCAATTTAACGCGCTGGTCGTTAAGTGCCTTGTTTCTTGTTTTAAACTTGAACCAGGCAGGCTAGCGGTATTTACCCTTTGAGAAACTCTGCTTCCTTCGCGGAACTTCGCGTGAACCCGCGCCCTGAAAACAAGAAACAAGAAACAAGAAACAAGAAACAAGAAACTACGCAGCGCGCTGGCGCACGGCCTCGAACGCGAGCACGGCGGCGGCCACGCTCACGTTGAGCGAGTCGAGCTGGCCGCGCA
>Ga0209511_1002269_pt1 | contig 15963 bp, 15 predicted proteins | sample SSSSmetaG_FD_184141 | JGI IMG/M metagenome (GOLD analysis project Ga0209511, IMG submission 184141) | Glacier valley bacterial and archeal communities from Borup Fiord, Nunavut, Canada, to study Microbial Dark Matter (Phase II) - ​SSSS... | ecosystem: Environmental > Aquatic > Freshwater > Ice >...
CGCGGGCGGCTTCCGTGCCGCTCACCGCCACCGGGCTGGCGACCAAAAACTGAATGTATTCCTCCGCGGCAACTTTGGGCTTATTCATGCTCCAATTTACTTGGCTCGACCAACTGCGTAACTTCTAACAAGAAACAAGAAACAAGAAACCTACCCACCCGCCGCTTTGGCCCGATAGCCCTCCTTCAACAGCACCTCCAGCACCTTCACCCGAAAGTCGCCCTGCACGACGACCTCGCCCGCCTTGGCGCTGCCGCCCACGCCGCACTTGGTTTTGAGCAGCTTGCCCAGGCTTTGTAAATCTTCGTCGCGCCCCACGAAGCCCGTGACGAGCGTCACCTGCTTGCCGCCGCGCTGCTTTTTGTCGAGCTGCACCCGCAGGTTCTGTTTGGCTGGCGGCAGCGTAGCCGCTTCGGCCGGCTCGTCGCTGGCGTAAGAAAAATCGGGGTTGGTGGAGTACACGACTCCCTGGCGGGGGTTTTTCATTTTTAAGATTAGGAATTAGGGACTTGTCATGCAGCTCATGCCCTCCCTCACACTGCCACCTCCAGCGCCAGCGGGCGCAGCTCGACCACGAACTCGGTGGCGTGGCCGAGGTAGTCGCCGTCGGCGTGGTAGGGCAGCGGCGCGGCGGCCCGCACCCGCGCGCGCGGGCTGTGAAAATACGTGGCCCCGCCGGTGCGCGGCATCGTACCCAGGGCCATGCCGAGGCCGGTTTGCACGGCCCGCCAGAAGGGCAGCGCCTCCATCAGGCACAGGTCGAGGTGGCCGTCGCACAGGTCGGCCTGCGGGGCGATATAAATGTTGTTGCCGTACTGCGAGGCGTTGGCGAACGCCAGCACGTAGCAGTCGGTTTCCAGCATTTGCCCGTCGATGTCGGCCGTAATCGGCGTGGCCCGGAAGTGCTGCCACTCGCGCAGCGCCACCCGCACGTAAGTCGGCAGGCCGCGGGTGCCGGCGCGGGCGAAGTGCTGGCTCACGTGCGCGTCGAAGCCCAGCCCGGCGGTGCAAAAAAACGGGTGCCCGTTAATCAGGCCCACGTCGATGCGGCTGAAACTCGGCTCGCGCAGCCGCCGTAGCGCGGCGGGCACGTTCAGCGGCACCCGCAGGTGGCGGGCCAGCCCGTTGCCCGAGCCGTGGGGCACGATGCCCAGCGCCGCGCTCTCCTGCCCCAGCAAGCCGCGGCCTACCTCGTTCACGGTGCCGTCGCCGCCCACGGCCACCACCAGCCGGCAGCCCGCCCGTGCCGCCGCCCGGGCCAGCTCCACGGCGTGGCCGGGGCCTTCAGTGGGTTGCAGTATACACTCCTGCCCCACCGCGCCAAAATGCCGCCGCAGCAGGGCCGGCAAGTCGGCCAGCCGCCCGGTGCCCGCTACGGGGTTGAAAATAAAGCAGGTCTTCAATTGATGTGCGAATGTAATTGATGTGCTAATATATCTTCGTGACGGTGAGCCACCCAATTATTCATGCTTCTATTTTACTGGTAATTCTCTCCTTAAGAACAGCAAAAAAGCCTGCCCGAAGGCAGGCTTTAAGCTACGGGTCAGTGGCCGTACTATATCAGCACATTCGCACATCAACTACATTTTCTCACCCAGGCGCTGAATCAAGTCCGCCGTGCGGGTCGAGTAGCCAAACTCGTTGTCGTACCAGCCCACCACTTTCACTAGGTTACCGTTGGTCGAGGTCAGCTCCGAGTCGAAGACGCACGAGTGGGGGTTGCCCACGATGTCGGTGCTCACGAGCGGGTCGGTGCTGTATTCGAGAATGCCCTTCATCGGCCCTTCGGCGGCGGCTTTCATCGCGTCGTTGATTTCCTGCTTGCTTACCTCGCGCTTCAGAATCACGGTCAGGTCGGTGGTCGAGCCGTCGGGCACGGGCACCCGCATGGCGATGCCGTCGAGCTTGCCCTTGAGCTGCGGCAGCACGAGGCCCACGGCCTTGGCCGCGCCGGTGCTGGTCGGGATGATGTTCAGGGCGGCGGCGCGGGCGCGGCGCAGGTCCTTGTGGGGCGCGTCTTGCAGGTTTTGGTCTGAGGTGTAAGCGTGCACCGTCGTGATGTAGCCCTTCTCGATGCCAAAGGCATCGTCGAGCACCTTGGCCATCGGGGCCAGGCAGTTCGTCGTGCAGGAGGCGTTGGAAAGGATGGTTTCGGTGCCGGTCAGCGTGTCTTCGTTCACGCCCAGCACCACGGTGGGGATGTTGCCCGTGGCGGGAGCCGAAATGACGACCTTCTTGCAGCCCGCCGTCAGGTGCTGGCCCGCGCCGGCCTCGTCCACGAAGCGGCCGGTGCTTTCGAGCACTACGTCGATGGCCATGTCCTTCCAGGGCAGCAGCTTGGGGTCGCGCTCGGCCAGGGCCGCGATGCGCTGCCCGTTCACCGTGAGCGAGTGCTCGTCGAAGCTCACCGTGCCGGGAAAGCGCCCGTGCACCGAGTCGTACTTGAGCAGGTGGGCCAGGGTTTTGTTGTCGGTCAGGTCGTTGATGGCGACCACTTCCACGTTGTCGCGGTCGAGCAAGGCCCGGAACGTGAGGCGGCCAATGCGGCCGAAGCCATTAATCGCAACTTTGATTTTTGCCATGAGAGCGGGAAAGAATGGCGGCCCGGCTTGGATGGAGCGGGCCGGGTGAAACGCGCCGCGAAGGTACTAGCCAAATAGCCGCTCGCGGGGCGCGGGCGCGAATCCGGCTCTCATTCGCCACCGACCCAGCCACGGACTGGTTTTTTTAGGCCTGAAAGTCAAGCGTGTTGGGTACCAACGCGCTTTTTTACGCCTTCGCCCTTGCCTGAATGCCCGCGCGCCGTACCTTTGCCCCACCAAAACGGAAAACGGTGCGTTCGTCTAGGGGTTAGGACAGTAGATTTTCATTCTACCAACAGGGGTTCGATTCCCCTACGCACTACCAGACGCTCACAAACGAGCGTCTTAACTCAAAACCCACTCCGCCTGGCCGAGTGGGTTTTGCTGTTTTAGCCCGCTTGCTTTCAGGAGCCTGGCGCGCCGCCCTGGCCGGCACAAAGCAGCCACTGAGGCGGCCACCAAAGCGGCGTTTGTCCCTTACCGCACCAGCATCGCCTGACAGCCCGCGAAGAGTCGCGCCAACTCCGCCTTGCTTTTGTTCCAGACCGGTGCGATAACCATCCGACCAGGGCCGGCTCGCCCGCCGCGAGCCAGCCCCGGCCGCCCAAAACTTCTTTCCTCATGCGCATTGCCATCATCGGCGGCGGGCTTTCGGGCCTGACGCTGGCCTATTACCTGCAGCAGCGGGGCGTGGCCTACGACTTGTTCGAGGCCGGGGCGCGGCCGGGCGGCAACCTGCTCTCGCCGCTCGCCCCGGAAGGCTATCAGCTCGAAGCCGGCCCCAACTCGCTGCTGCTCAGCGCTGAGCTAGTAGATTTGATTACCGAGCTGGGCCTGGAAGATGCCATTCAGGAGGCGGCCCCGGTGAGTCAGCAGCGGTTCGTGCTGCGCGGCGGGCAGTTTCGGGCGCTGCCCGGCTCGCCGCCGGCGCTGCTGGCGAGCGGCTTTTTCAGCTTGCGCACCAAGCTGCGGCTGCTGAGCGAGCTGGCCCGGCGGCCCGCCGAGCCGGTACCGGGCGAGACGGTAGCCGCGTTTTTCGAGCGCCATTTCGGGTCGGAAGTCGTTGAGTACGCCGTGCGGCCGTTCGTGGCGGGCATCTACGCCGGCGACCCGAGCGAGCTGCTGCTAAGCCTCACCTTTCCGCGGCTGGCCGAGCTGGAGCGTCAGCACGGCTCGCTGCTGCGCGGCCTGGCGCGGGGGCCGAAAGCCGTTCGCCGCCGCACCATCACGCTGCGCGGCGGGGTGCAGACGCTCACCGACGCGCTCGCCGGCAAGCTGCGAAACCTGCATATGGGCCGGGCCGTGACGGCGCTTCGGGCCGTAGCGGGCGGGTATCAGCTGGAGGTGGCTGAGTTGGATGGGGCGGCGGTTGGGGCGGAGCGGGTTGGCGACGGGCCAGCGGCAGCTTCCCCCACGTATTCAACCGTCGCGCTGGCCGTGCCCACCTACGCCGCCGCCGAGCTGCTGCGGCCGCTGGCGCTGCCGGGCGCGCGGGCCGCCGCCGACGCGCTGGCCGCCGTGCGCTATCCGCCGCTCACGCTCGTCTATTCGGCCTACGACCGCGCCCAGGTGGCGCACCCGTTGGCCGGCTTTGGGGCGCTGCACCCGCCCGCCGAGGGCACTTACGCGGCCGGTGCCATCTGGACCAGCTCCATCTTCCCCGACCGTGTGCCGGCCGGCCAAGTGCTGCTGACGAGCTTCGTGGGCGGGGCGCAGTTTGCCGCCGGTGCCAGCCAACCCGCTGAGCAGCAGCTCGCCGTGGTGCACGAAGAGCTGGGCCGGCTCTACGGCATCAGCGGCGCGCCGCGCTGGCAGGGGCGCTACCACTGGCCGCGCAGCATTCCGCAGTTCGACCAGCACCTGGCGGCGGCACGCGCGGCCGTGGCCCCGCTGGCGGCGCGCGGCCTGGTGGCCGCCGCCAACTGGCAGGCCGGCGTGAGCGTCCCCGACTGCGTAAAGTATACCCAGGAGCTGGCCGAGCGGCTGGCGGCGGGTGCTTTTCCAAGTTGATTTAGGGCTTTTCAGTACGCAACCCCCCGCCAACCCGCGTATCTTTGCCATCTATGAGCACGATGGCCGCCGGCTTGGTTTTGATTCCGACGTATAACGAGCGGGAAAACGCGGAGCTAATCATCCGGGCCGTGCTGAGCCTGCCCAGGCCATTCCACGTGCTGGTTATCGACGACGGCTCGCCCGATGGCACGGCGGCCGTGGTGCGCGCGCTGCTGCCAGAGTTCGCGGGCCGGCTTTTTCTGGAAGAGCGCGCCGGCAAGCAGGGGCTGGGCACGGCCTATATTTTCGGGTTTCGGTGGGCACTGGCGCGGGGCTACGACTATGTGTTTGAGATGGATGCCGACTTTTCACACAACCCCGAAGACCTGATGCGCCTGCTCGATGTCTGCACCGGGCCGGGCGGCTACGACCTGGCCATCGGCTCGCGCTACAGCGCCGGGGTGAACGTGGTGAACTGGCCCATGTCGCGGGTGCTCATGTCGTATTTTGCCTCCAAATACGTGCGCCTCATCACCGGAATGCCTATTCACGATGCTACGGCGGGCTTCAAGTGCTACTCGGCGCGGGTGTTGCGCGCGATAGACCTGAGCCGGATTCACTTCGTGGGCTACGCTTTCCAAATCGAGATGAAGTGGTTGGCCTATCGCCTGGGCTTTCGCATTCGGGAAGTGCCCATCATCTTCACCGACCGCACCCGCGGCCACTCCAAAATGTCGAAAGGCATTTTCAAAGAGGCCCTTTTTGGGGTTATCCAAATGAAAGTCAGCTCGTGGCTGCATCCGCCCCGCCGCCTGGGAGCGGCGGCAGCGGGGCCGGCGGCGAGCGTGGCGGCGACGGGCTGAAACCAGCAGCTGGAAATCAGCCCGATGGTTGCCCTAATGACGCACCATTTAGAACAGTTTTAGCCCGCAGAGGGCGCAGAAGTTTACGCGGAAGGCGCGGATGCCAACACGTATTGCATGCTAACTTGAGATGTCAGTTCAATCAGAAGCCAGAAGTCAGAAGCCAGAAATCAGGAACCATCTTTTGACCGACCTGGCCGCTGACCTGGTCTACGGCCTGAGCCAAACGCCGAAGAGTCTGTCTTCCAAGTATTTTTATGACGCGGCGGGCAGCCGGCTGTTTCAGCGCATCATGGGGCTGCCCGAATACTACCCGACCCGCACCGAGCTGGCCATTTTCGCGGCCCACGGGGCGGCCATCGGGGCGGCGCTCGCGGCCGGGGCGGCGCCCGGCGCGCCGCTGCTGGTGGTGGAGCTGGGGGCCGGCGACGGGCTGAAAACCAAGCTGCTGCTGCGCGAGCTGCTCACGTCTGCCCGCCCGCTGACCTACGAGCCGGTGGACATCTCGCCCGCCGCCCTGGCCGAACTGACCGCCGCCCTGGCCCAGGAGCTGCCCGCGCTGCGCACCGAGCCGCTCGTGGCCGACTACGGGGCCGCCCTGGACCTGCTCGCCGCCCGGCCCGAAGCCAAAGCCGTACTCTTCTTAGGCTCAAACATCGGCAATTTCAGCCCCGCCGAACAAACGGAGTTTTTGCGCGCGCTGGCCGCCCCGCTCTCCGCCGCCGACCGCCTGCTCGTGGGCTTCGACCTGCGCAAGGACCCGCGCCGGGTGCGGGCCGCCTACGACGATGCCCAGCTCGTGACGGCCGCCTTCAACCTGAACCTGCTCACGCGCCTCAACCGGGAGCTGGGCGCGGACTTCGACCCCGAACACTGGCAGCACTTCCCCGACTACGACCCCGCCACCGGGGCCATGCGCTCGTGGCTGGTGAGCCGCCGCGCCCAAACCGTGCGCGTGGCCGCGCTGGCTGGTCGGGCGTTCGAGTTCGCGGCCTGGGAAGCCATTCAGACCGAAACCTCGTTTAAGTTTTCGTTGCCCCAGATAGCGGACCTGGCCGCCGCGGCCGGCTTGCGCGTAGTAGCCACGTTTCAGGACGAAGCGGGCGATTTTGCCGATGTCGTGCTGGGGCGGTGAAATGGTGAGATAGTGAGGTGGTGAGTTTGTCCTTGCGAAAGGGAACCACGGAACTGTGTCTTCTTGACTCTCGCACCATTTGTTTACTTCAGCTCACGCGAAGGAAAAATCGAACCGTTGCTTTCTTCGCAAGGACAAACTCACCACCTAACTATCTCACCATTTCACCGTGAAAACCCACCTCCGCCCTACTCTACTTTTGGCCTACCCCGTGGTGCTGAGCCAGCTTGGGCACGTGCTGGTGGGGGTCTGCGATTCGGCGATGGTGGGGCGGACGGGCACGCTGCCGCTGGCGGCGGTGAGCGTGGGGTCGGGCGCGACGACCTTGCTGCTGGTGTTTGGGCTGGGCCTGAGCATGGGGGCCGTGCCGCGGGTGGCGACGGCCGACGGGCGCGGCGACACGGCCGCGCTGGGCCGGCTGCTGGTGGGGGCCGTCTGGCTCAATACGCTCGTGGGCGTGGCCCTGGCCGGGCTGAGCCAGTTTCTGCCGCTGGCCCTGCCCCACCTGGGCCAGGACCCGGCCGTGGTGGCGCTGGCCGCGCCCTTCGTGCGGGTGGTGGGCTTGTCGCTGCTGCCGCTGATGGTGTTTCAGGGCTTCCGGGAGTGGGCTGAAGGGCTGGGGCTGACGCGCCAGGCCATGTGGCTTTCGATTCTGGGCAACGTCATCAACGCGCTGCTCTGCTACGCGCTGATTTTCGGGCATTTCGGCGCGCCCGCGCTGGGGCTGATGGGCGCGGCCTGGGCCACGGTAGCGGCCCGCGTGGTGATGGCGGCGCTCATGGCCAGCTTCGTGCTGCGGGCCGAGGCCCTGCGCGAGCGCCGGCCCGCCGACCCGCGCGCCTGGCTGCGCCCCGGCGCCGACGAGCTGCGCGGGCAGTTGGGCCTGGGCCTGCCCATTGGCCTGCAAATGATGTGCGAGATGGGCGCGTTCGGCTTCGCGGGCTTGATGATGGGCTGGCTGAGCGTGGACGCGCTGGCCGCGCATCAGGTGGCGCTCAACGTGGCCTCGGTGACGTACATGGCCGCCACGGGCATCAGCACGGCGGCCACCATCCGGGTGGGGCGGCTGCGCGGCGGCGGCGACGCGGCCGGCGCGCGGCAGGCCGGTTTCGCGGCCTACTGGCTCGCGTTTGCGTTCATGGGCACGATGGGCGCGCTGCTCGTCGGCCTGCGCTTCGTCATTCCGCCGCTCTACAACCACGACCCGCTGGTGCTGGCCCAGGCGAGCACCTTGCTGCTCGTGGCGGCCGGCTTTCAGGTGTCGGACGGCTTGCAGGTGGTCGGGCTGGGGGCGTTACGCGGCCTGCACGACGTGCGGGTGCCCTCGCTGGTGGCGCTGCTCGCCTACTGGGTGCTGGCCCTGCCGCTGGGCTACGTGCTCGCGTTTCGGCTCGGGCTGGGCGGGCCGGGCATCTGGCTGGGCTTGCTCGTGGGGCTGACGCTGGTGGCGGGCCTGCTCATGCTGCGCTTCCGCGCCCTGAGCCGGCCCGAGAGCGGCGCCACCGGCATGGCCACCGACGCGGAAGCGTTTTCGGCGGCCGAGATTACGGCCGCGCTGCATCAGTCGGCGGTGTAGAGGTGGACGGTGGCGCGGGCTGTAGTTCGCAGGGTAGTGGGGGTCGTTGTCATGCTTCGCTACGCGCTGCCTGACAACGACCCCCACTACCCAAGCTGAATTTCTAAGGTGCGACCCGCGTTGCGGCCCCATGCTTCGCTACTTGCTTCTGCTACTGCTGCCCGCTGCCGCCGCCGCCCAAACGCCCCTGGCCTGGTCGGCCAGCCGCCCACTCACGGCGAGCGACTTCACCAGCCGGCCCCGACCGGCCGACACCCACGCGGCGCGCACCAGCACGACCATCAACACGGGCGTGAATTGCCAGGGCGGCCTGGCCCAGGGCACGGCCGTGGCCCGCTTCGAGCCAAACCGCTCCTGGCTGCGCGACCCGACCCACCTCACCCCCGCCCTGCTGCGCCACGAACAACTGCACTTCGACCTGACCGAAGTCTATGCCCGTCGCCTGCGCCAGCAGCTCGCGGCCCTGCAAGTGCCCTGCGCCAGCCTCGGCCCGCGCTTCAAAGCCGTGACCCAGCGCGTGTTCGCGGCCTGGGCCAAAGCCGAGGACAACTACGACCGCGATACCAACCACGGCCTGCGCCCCGGCCGCCAGGCCGCCTGGGAAGCCCAAACCCGCGCCGAACTGAATGAGCTAAGCGCGTTTGGGGAGTTGAATTAAAAATGAAGGCTCCTGATTCTGAGTCCCACATTTTTAATTCTCAATCGCCAATTTTTAATTCACGTACAGCCCTTCCAGCCGCTGGCCCATGCTCTTAAAACCGCGGCCGGGCAGGCGGCCGGTGAGGCGCGTGGCCAGGGCCTGGGCTTCGGGCGTTTCGAGCACGGCCAGCTCGTGGAGCCAGGCCAGGCGGCGCAGCTGCGGCTCGATGAGGCCCAGCGGGTTGATGGGAGCATATTCGCGGCGCAGGTAGTCCTTCGTGCGGGCTTCGAGGTTTTGCACGAACACGCGCAGCTGGCGGCGGTCGCGGGGTGAGTCGGCGAGCACCACGCGCAGGTTGGCCGTGTGCAGCACCGCCTGGTGCCACCAGTTGTGCCAGGCGTAGAGCAGCAGAAGCCCTATCACGGCGATAATTCCGAGTAGCTCCAGCCAAAAATCCGCCTCGGGGGAGCGACCCCGAAATATGTACTCCCTGCCGAATACCAACCCAAACCACAAGCCCCTGACCGCCCAGCGCAACCAGCGTTGTGGCACCGACCTGCGATATTCGAGCCGGATGGGCAGCAGCTCTTCGTAAGGAATTTCGGTGGCCAAATCTACCTGCCCGCGCCCGTCGCGCTGGCTCACGAACAGGCCGTGCTCGTGCAGGGCGAAGTGGGTAGCGCGGGTAAGCTGACGTTGTTCAAACTGCATAAATCTTCCTAAACTTTTCTCTTCGCAAGCTACGACCTTCGCTACAGCCCGACGAACGGGCCGGGCGTGAAGCAGAGTAAAAACAGCATCACCAGCGCCCAGCCCAGCACCCGCCGGCCCGCCGTGAGCGGGCGCTCGTCGGGCGTGGCCGGGTGGTAGATGCCCGCGAGCCGACCCAGCAGCAGCCCGAACACGAGCCAGCCCGGCTGCCCGAGCGTACCGGGCCACACGGAAGCCACCGCCACCTGCCCGGCCCAGATGAGCGCGCCCACGGCCAGGCCCCAACGCCGCTTCGGCAACAGCCGCCAGCACACCAGCCCTAAATACAGCGCGTAAGCCGGCCCGCCGTAGGCCCAGGTTTGCCAGCCGTTGCGCGTCGAAAACAGCCCCAGCCCGGCGTAGAAAATGAAGCTAACGAAAAACAGCGCCGACAGCCGCCCCGCCCGGCGCGGCCCCAGCAGCCCGTAGAGGATGTGCCCGCCGTCGAGCTGGCCGATGGGCAGCAGGTTGAGGGCCGTGAAAAACAGGCTCAGCTCGCCGGCCACCAGCAGCGGGTAGCGCAGCAGCTGATTGGGCGGCGGCAGCCGGTGCGGGTCGGCGAAGACGTGTTCGAGCAGCTGGTAGAGCAGCGGCCGGGCCAGGGTGAACTCCGAGAGCGGGTACCGGGCCAGCCCGCGGGTGGTAACGAACACGTATTCGGTCGGGTCGGGCAGGGTGTGGAAGGCCCAGGCCAGCAGCGGCACGGCCACGAGCAGCCCGGCCAGCGGCCCGGCCAGGCCGATGTCGAAAAACACCCGCCGCGAGCGAATCTGGTCGCGCACCCGAATGACGGCCCCGAACGTGCCCAGCCCCAGCGGCATGGGCAGAAAAATCGGCAGCGAAGTCCGCACCCGGTGGTAGCGCGCCACGAAATAATGGCCCAGCTCATGCACGGCCAGCACCCCCAGAAACGGCCCCGCGTAGCGCAAGCCCAGCGTCAGCTGGAGCCGCCGCGCGGTGGCCGGCAGGCTGAGCACGTCGAGCGGCAGCAGGTCGGGACCGCTGCGCACCATGGCCACGCCCGCCAGCCAGGTCGTGAGCAGCGTCAGCAGAAACAGCCCGCCCGCCAGCGCGTAGCGCCAGCCGGGGGCCAGCGGCGGCCGCTCGTAGCGCCGAAACAAGCCCCGCGCCCAGGCCCGGCTCGCGGCCGGCGGGTCGAAATGCGGCGGGTCAGAATCGGGCGTGGGGCTGAAATTGTCGGCTTGGAAATCACTGGTTGGCCCGAATCCTGACTCCGGCAACCCGGCCCGAACGTCGGTTGGCGGCCAACCAGACAGCGCTGGGTCAGTCAGCACCAGCCGCTTAGGCCCTGGCTGAGGCTCCGGCAGTGGCGGGGTTTGCGGAATTTCCGGGGTGGGCAAGGGCGGCGGGGTATTCTTCGGGAAAGACACGCAGGGCTTCGGGCAGGGCGGCGGTAAGAGTCAGGGGCGGGGCCAGGTGCAGCACCCGCAGGCCCAGGCGGCGGGCCGTGGCCACGTGCTGGGGGCTGTCTTCGACAAACAACACGTCGGCCGGCTGCCAGTTCATTTCGCGCAGCACATGCTCGAAAATCGCCGCGCCCGGCTTGCGCAGGCCCACTTGCTGCGAATAGAACACCCGGTCGAGGCAGTCGGCGATGCCGTTTTTCAAGCCGTACTGCCGGGCCATGCGCTGGTTGATTTCCCGGATGTGCAGCGCGTTAGTATTTGAGAGCAGCGCCGTCTGATGCCCGCGCCGCCGCAGCTCAGCCAGCAGGGCGAGCCGCTCGGCGGGCACGTCGAGCAGCATTGCGTGCCAGGCCGCGTCCAGCTCCTCATCGGTCGCGTCCAGCTCGTAGGCCGTCCGCAGCCCCGCCCGAAACTGGGCCGCGTCGAGGTGCCCGGTTTCAAACCGGTCGAACAATTCGGTTTGGCTGGCCTGGGTGAATTCGGCTCCCTGCCCGCGTCGGCTCAGGCGGCGCACGGCCTCCACGGTGCGCTGGTAGTCGATGTTGATGAGTACGCCGCCGAAGTCGAAGAGCAGGTGGGGAAGCAAGGGCATGGGGTTGGGGGCGTTGGGGCGTTGTTTAAAGCAGCTTTTTTGGTTGAGTTTAGTAAGACAGGAGACGTTAGACAGGGGACAGGAGACTTTTTCTGAGATTAGACAGCCGTATAAAGCGAAAAAATGTCTCCTGTCTAACGTCTCCTGTCTTACTAAACTCAACCCGCTTCTTGGAAACCCGGCCCCGGAGAAACCGAAGTGGCGCAGGATTTAAGAGCAGCGACGTTTTCTTCAGGCGGCGTTGCAGCGTATTCGGGCTGCTGACCTTTCGGAGCGCCGCGCGGTTGTCCGCGCGCCGGCTCGGCCCGTAAAGGTCGGCACACGGCAAACCTCCGCCAAGTGGCGCGGTTAAGGCCAGCACCGCCGGTTGGCGGCCGTGGCTGGTGCGGGCACAGTGCCGGCCGGCGCGGTCCTTCGCGGGGTACTTTTCCCATTTTTTCGTTCTCATGCTGCTGCCCAAATTCGCCCCCCCGCGCTCCTTCCACGCCGAGCTGAAGCGCCGCACCACGGCCTACTTCACCGCGACCGGCACCGCCCCCACCGGCAACGGCGCGCTGCTGCGGAAGGCCATCTTGCTGGTGGGCAGCCTGGTAGTGCTCTACGTGCACCTCGTCTTTTTCACGCCGCCGCTGGGCTGGGCGCTGGCCGAGTGCGTGCCGCTGGGCGGCGTGCTGGCCGGCATCGGGTTCAACGTGATGCACGACGGGGCCCACGGCAGCTTCAGCCGCCACCACTGGCTTAATCGCTGCGCCGCGTTCACGCTCAACGTGTGCGGCGGCAGCGTCTACATGTGGGAGGCCAAGCACAACGGCATCCACCACATGTACACCAACATCGCCGGCCTCGACGACGACCTCGACATCCGGCCCTGGATGCGCCTCACCCCCGACCAGCCCTATCACCGCGCCCACCGCTTTCAACACCTGTATTTCTGGTTTTTTTACGGCCTGCTCTACATCTCCTGGATTTTTATTACCGACTACCAGAAGTATTTCACCCGTCGCATCGGCCCGGTGGCCCTGCGCCCGATGGGCCGGCCCGACCACCTCATTTTTTGGGGCTTCAAGCTGCTGAACCTGGTGCTGTACGTGGGCCTGCCAGTGTATTGCGTCGGCTGGGGTGGCTGGGCGCTGGGCTTCGGCCTGACGGGGGCCGTGGCGGGCTTCGTGCTGAGTATCGTCTTTCAGCTGGCCCACACCGTCGAGCAAGCGGCCTTCCCCGTGCCCGCCGCCGACACCCGGCAGCTCGCCGACGAGTGGGCCATCCACCAGCTGCGCACCACGGCCAACTTCGCCACTCATAACCGCGTCATCAGCTGGCTGGTGGGCGGGCTGAACTTCCAGGTCGAACACCACCTGTTCCCCAAAATCTCGCACGTCCACTACCCCGCCCTGAGCCGCATCATCCGCCAGACCTGCCAGGAATTCGACCTGCCCTACCAGGAATATCCCCGGATGCGCACCGCCGTGGCCTCGCACGTGGCCTTGCTGCGTCAGCTGGGCCGCGCGCGGCCCCAACCCGCGCTGCTGACTTAACTTTGCTTTCGCTGGCTGCTTCACGTGGCTGGCACGGGCCTATAGCTCAATCGGTTAGAGCAACTGACTCATAATCAGTAGGTCCTTGGTTCGATTCCAAGTGGGCCCACAAAAAACCCCGTTTCTGTCTCAGAAACGGGGTTTTTCGTTTGTCGGGGTACGGCTGAGGGTACAGAGCAGGCCGACCTAACAGCTTTTCGGGTTCCGGGCCGGCCCCGCGCCTATTCCCCTGCTACCTTTGCCCTCAGCCGGCGGGTAGTCAGTTGCCAACTCCTACCCACGGTAAAGCCCCGCCCCTGAGCTTCAGGGCACGGGGCTTTTTCGTCGAAGCGGAGTCTTGTCCTACACTGAAATAGGTTGACAGTTTTTCAAGCAAAAACTGTCCCATGCAAAACCACATTCAAGAATTGCTTACGCGGTTTCAGTACGGCGAAGCGCTGAGAGAGACGGCGGTGTTCCGTATCCTTTTTGGCGGCGAAGCCCCGAGTCAGGTGATGGCCGACCTGAATATCCACAACGGCTATACACTGCGCAACTGGGTGAGCCCGTGCCGTCAAAAGCTGCAAACGGGCTTGCTGACGTTACCCGCGATGAGCAGACCCAGCGCCTAGATACCCCCGCCTTGCAGCAGCGAAATGCTGAATTGGAGCAGGCTCTTGCCCAGGCCAATCTGCTGATTCTGGCCCTATATACCATGGTTGAGGTGGCCGAGAACGACTTACAGGTGCCCATCCGAAAAAAGTCTGGCACCAAACAGTTCTGAGGCTGCAAAGTCAAGGGAACGCAAAGGCCAGCGTCGGCAGCCTTTGCCGCCTGTTTGGTGTGAGCCAACAAGCCTTTTATCAACGCCAGCGGCAGGCGCAGCGCCACCAAGAACACGCCTTGTTGGTAGTGGATATTGTCTTGGCCCTGCGGCGAGAGATTCCGGGCCTCGGAACGCGAAAGCTGCACTTATTGCTGCAACAGCCCTTGGCCAGCAGCGGCATCCGGGTGGGGCGGGACAAGCTGCATCGGTTGCTACAAACCCACGACCTCATCCTGCGCCAGAAACGCCAAGTTCCCAAAACCACGAACTCGGAACACAGCTTCCAAAAGTATCCTAATCTGTTGCTGGACAAGGAGCTTTCAGCACCCCGTCAGGCGTGGGTGTGCGACATCACCTACCTCTGCATCGGGCTGGGTTTCGGCTATCTGTCCTTGCTGACGGATGCTTATTCCAAGCTGATTGTGGGCTACTGCTTGTTTCCTCTTTTAACGACGCAGGGCTGTCTGAATGCCTTGACAATGGCGCTCGCCAAAGAGACGAACCGGTCCGCCGACCTGCTGCACCACTCCGACCGCGGTAGCCAGTATTGCAGTTTTCAGTACATTCAGCAATTACGGCAAGCTGGTATCGCCATTAGTATGACGCAGCATGGAGACCCCTACGAAAACGCGGTGGCCGAACGCGTGAACGGGATTTTAAAAACGGATTTCCGCCTGAGTCGGGTCTTCGCTACTTTTGAGGAGGCCGAGCACGCCGTAGCCACTAGCATTCAAAATTATAACCACCTGCGGCCGCACATGAGCTGCGGGTACTTAACGCCTGCGGCCGCCCACGAGAGCACCCAGCCCTTGCAGAAACTGTGGAAGCCTAAAACGTATGGCTCACCCAAAGCGCCAACGGACCTAAATTCGAGTAGCTCGGTCGAAGCAATCGAGTGAATTGACAAGCCCCCACCAGTATTACGACCACGCTTTTACTACTCACCCAAAAACTGACAACTTTTTTTCAGGATTGGACAACTGTGAAGCTATAGCCGGACGAGACTTGGACTAGAAGGCGGGGGCATACGGTAACCATGCTGCTCCGACCATGCTCCGAGGTGCGGTTTGGGGTGTCCCGATTAGGTTGATTTTTGATTGAGCGCGGCGGTCACTTCAGCGGCATCAAGGCCGGTGAGGCGGCAGAAGTCTTGCACCGTAATCAGCGCAACGGCGGGTTTGCCAGCGGCTTGACGGGCGCCCCGCACGAGCCGCTTGGCCGCGTCGTAGCTGCGGCCGGTGAGGACGACTACGTCTTTCGGATAGAGGCAGATTCGGGGCACTGAGTCGGGGTAATTGGGGTTAGCTGGAGTTAATCGGGGCGCGGCGCTTGGTTTGTCAAATTTAATTGGAGTATTTCAGCCTCGAAAGTAGCAAAATGGCCGTGACGCGGGTCATTTTGTTACTTTAGGTTAAAGTTAAGGCGCGTTTCGTGGAACCAGAGGTCGGTCCCGGGCAGGAACGCGGCGAAGCAGCGCGGATGGCCCGCCGACCAGCCTTCTGATTGCGGCGCGACCGTGGCAGGGAGCGGCAGCGGGCGGGGCCAGCCCCCGGCCAGCACCTGATAGAGGTAGTCGTAGCGTAGCGAGCGTAGCAGGGCTTTGGGGTCAGTTAATTGCCGCCCGACGGCATCGAACAGACTCGCCAGAAGTGGCTCGTCCGGGACGCTCTCGGCTGACAGCTTTGTTTGCAGTTTGGCCCAGGTCTGCGCGATGGCCGCCTGATTGAGCACCTCCAGCCACTCGCCGCTGGCCGCCACGCGCACCCGCAAGCAGGCGTAAAGCGCGGCCAAGCGCTGTGCCCAGGCTTCTAGTGGCTCGGGGGCCACGGGCCGCTGGTTTTCCTGCTGCCGGAGCTAATAGTCGCTGGCATACAGGTCGAGCATCGAGCATCCGTTCGCCCGCCCCTGTGCCCGGAGTTATGTGTAGGCGCAGGCATCGGCCTTTCTCCGGCGTGAAGAGCTGCCCCTTGCCGTCGCCCGAGTAGGGCGTACTCACCCGCAGCCAGCCCGACTCCGCGTCCTGCCCCCGCGCCACGTCCCACTGGAAGCGCACCCGCACCCGGCCC
>Ga0209511_1002273_pt1 | contig 15923 bp, 14 predicted proteins | sample SSSSmetaG_FD_184141 | JGI IMG/M metagenome (GOLD analysis project Ga0209511, IMG submission 184141) | Glacier valley bacterial and archeal communities from Borup Fiord, Nunavut, Canada, to study Microbial Dark Matter (Phase II) - ​SSSS... | ecosystem: Environmental > Aquatic > Freshwater > Ice >...
GCTCAAATCATTCCTCAATGCCGCATCACAACCGCAGGCAGTGTCACAATCCTCGATGCTCAGTGCATTCTCAAACATTCATCTCTAAAATAGGAACTGAAGTGACCTAAATTGTGAGATTAAGCTTTGTGACCACTGCTGCGTCTTCTCCAAGTTCTATAGAGCTAGCTCCGAGCTACACGATTCCGATCGTGCTGGGCTTATCTGCCGTGCCCTTGCTGTTTGTGCAAATCTGGGTGAGTTTAGCGATCGCCCTATTCAGTCTGTTTTTGCTGATCCAAACCGTGATGCTGCGTCTGAGATTTACCGAGACCGATTTGGATATTTATCGAGGTGAAACGCTGATTCGTCGCTTTCCCTTTCGAGAGTGGCAAAACTGGGAAATCTTTTGGTCGCCTGTGCCGATTTTGTTTTATTTCAAAGAAGTCAATAGCATCCACTTTTTGCCGATCATCTTCGACCCAAAGACGCTGCGGACTTGTTTAGAACAGCGATTTCCCAAAAACCAAAACGCTAACACCTGATTTCCTGTAAAGTACAGACGCGATTCACTCTCTCTAACCTTTAATCTCTAGACCCACGCTCTATGAATTCTGACGAACTGCCGACCCAAATATCTGACGCGATCGAGGAGATACTTTTAGACTCTGCTGATGTGGCAAAACTTGCTGAATTGGTTGAAGAAAATCCGATTTCGGAGCCAGAAATCGAGACTTTAACGCAGAAGATTGCCGACTTAAACCAGCAAGAACAGTCACTCAAAGCAGACATCGCGTCTCTGCAAACGGTTCGGAGTCAGTTGCAAGAACAGACTCTAGACGCTCAAACCTCTCTGGGACGGCTCGTGCAAGACAGCTTAGGCGACTTGGAATATCGTCGGCAAACGCTGCAAATCGCGATCGAGCAGTTAGAACGTCGTCAAGAACGCATTCGCAATGAGATGCGAACCACCTTTGCTGGAGCCTCGCAAGATATCGCCATTCGAGTCCAGAGCTTTAAAGATTATTTGGTGGGCAGTTTGCAAGATTTGGCACTCGCCGCAGAACAGTTGGAGTTTGAGAAACCTCAGCCGCCAGAAAGAACGGTGGTGTCGATCGTAGAAGACAAACCCCAAAAGCCATCGACTCCCAGATTTGCCGAGCAGAGTTTTCAAGAGCAAACCAAAAAGATTCGCAATCTAATCGATCAGTTTCGCAATCAGCCTGACTATTACGGGTCGGTTTGGCAACTGCGACGCACTTTTGAGCCGATTCACGCCGAGCGAGTCTCTAACTGGTTTTTCACCCAGGGCGGACGGGGCGCAGTTCGCACGACGGGTTCTCGACTACAAAACATTCTCGTCTCGTCTGCGGTGATTTCGATTTTGTATCAAATCTACGGCGATCGTCTCCGCACCCTAATTCTCGCAAACTCTCCCGAACGTCTAGGAGAATGGCGGCGCGGGTTGCAAGATTGTCTAGGCGTATCTCGCAGTGATTTTGGCTCCGATCGGGGCTTAACTTTATTTGAGACTCCAGAACCTTTGGCGATGAAAGCCGATCGCTTAGTGAAAGATGGGCTGCTTCCGCTGATCGTCATCGACGAAACCGAAGAGATGATTAGTTTGGCGATGCTGCAATTCCCAATGTGGCTGGCGTTTGCGCCCAACCCTCAGCAGATGCCGCAGCAAAATTATTATTACTAAAAATTATTTCAGCGGCGCTCAGACGGATCACGCTCTTTAGCTTCAATCATGGCAATCAGTCTAGAAACACTCTCGGCTTGCATTCGAGCGGTTTCGTTTTGTCGTCGTGATTCTTCTTTGACATCCTGAAATCCGTTCGTTGTCAAATCAGCGAGTCGATCGAGCTTCAGACTGGTTCGCTCAAATCCAGCCGCGATCGTTTCCTTCAGATCTACAATGCCTTCTCGCATCTCCCGAATGCCTTCTCGCATATCTCGGATGCCATCGGTGAGCGTATCGATCTTCTCAGATAGCTCAAAGGTGGCTTGGGCGATTTGCTTCAATTCTTGCTGAATTCCGGGTGCTGCGTCGTTGCTCATCATTTCGATCTGTAAGAGGATCTTTCAGATCTATTAGTACCATGAAGATCTTTTTGCGATCGTCGCCCCAATTCTGCCCAACGATTCAATCAGACAACGACTGATGGATAATTAAGTTTTCATCCCTCATCACTCATTCCTCTTATGCTCCCCTGGTATATCAATAACGAACTCCTCCTGATCCTGGCTTATTTGCTGGGTTCGATTCCGACAGGCTATCTAGCCGGACGGCTGCTTAAAGGCATTGATATTCGAGACGAAGGATCAGGCTCGATCGGGGCAACAAACGTGCTGCGGACGCTGGGAAAAGCACCCGCGATCGTGGTTTTATTGATCGACGCACTTAAGGGATTTTTGGCGATCGCAGCCGTAAATTTCGCATTCACTCGTCTCCCCGGATGGCTCTATTACACCAAAGTCGTAGACGTAAATCTTGCCAACTGGCAGCCCTGGATGATTACCCTCGCTGGATTGCTGGCGCTATTGGGACACAGCAAACCGATCTGGCTCAACTTCAAAGGAGGCAAGTCGGTCGCGACCAGCATCGGCGTTCTGTTAGCAATGGATTGGCGAATTGGATTAAGCACGATCGCCGTATTTGCGGTCAGCATTACCATCAGCCGCATCGTATCCCTAAGTTCTATTACCGGAGCGATCAGCGTTACGGCGTTGATGATCGCGTTTCGTCAGCCCCTGCCCTATTGTTTGTTTGCGATCGCAGGGGGCGTTTACGTGATTTGGCTTCACCGCACAAATATTCAGCGCTTGTTAGCCGGGACAGAACCTCGCCTCGGACAAAAAGCCGAACAGCCAGAAGTCGATGCAGGATAGCGCTACTGCTGTGGCTGTGGAGTGATTTGAAGCTCGACTCTGCCCCCGTTGACCGCGACTTGCTGATCGTCAAGCTTGCCCGACGCTCTCGGACCTAAAAGGCTAAACGGCGGATTTTCTTGTCGATAATTCACGTTGCCTGTTGCCTCAAATCGCTGTGTAGTGATGAACCAGAGCACTCGATCGGCATCTAACTTCGACTGATTTTTTTGCCCCACTCCCCGGACGTTTCCTACCAGATCAACCGTGTTTTTCTGCAAATCCACCGCTCCCTGATTGGCGTTTAAGGTGACTTGCTGAGGCGGATTGACAATCGTAATCGGCTGGCTAGAAGCAAGGGTTTGAGCATCCAAATTCCAAAGCAGACTGTTACTGCTGACCTGCACCCCTTTTTCTTTCAAGTCGAGTCTGGCGTTTTGCTGGAGGTTGACGGTTTTGGCTTTCAAATCGACCTCCGCTTTGTCAGCCGAGCCTCGATCGGTCAACACTTTATTTTTATACTGGTCAACCTGAATCGGGCGATCGCCCATTACTCTCTCTCCCTTAACATCCCACGTCAGGTGCTCTGTTCTGATCTGAAGTTCGGGCGTTTTAGATGAGGCAACAATCTGACGAAAGAGTTCGATCGTTCGAGCGCGAGTCAAAACCCGTCCCTCTTGGGCTGAAAACTGCATTTGTTTGTGGGTGCCCGTTACGTTATTGCGGACGAACAGCACATCCTCAGTGGGTTTCCACTCTAACTCGTCACCCTTTAAAATTGTGCCATCTCGAAGATCAGTCGCTACGATCGCTCCCTTGAGCAAGATAGACTTGCCATCGCCTTTGACCTCACCTTTTTGTGCCGCGATCTGAAACACAGGCTTGCCATCCTGATAAAGTTCGCCTTTTGGGTCTTCGATGACTGCGTTCTTTTGATCTTTGCTATAGCTGGCTTGCTTGGCTTTCATCTTCCACCACAGCTTTCCCTTGTCGTCTGCTTGCTCAAGGGTGACATCGTTAAACGTGAGGTTGCTGTCAAATCGCTGAATTTCTTTCGTGTCTTCTTTGAGTTTGTCGGCGGTTCGGTTGCGATTAAAACAGCCGCCTGTGCCTGTGAGTAAGGTGATGAGCAGTAAATTTAGAGCGATCGCGCGATTCAAACTGGGCTTTTTAATAGAAATCAGCATAGAACTATTTGAGGCATTCATAAACATTTGGACGCGATCGAGCGCCAAAATGATCCCCGTTTGGCTTCTAGCTTTCTCGCTCAACAGAGGAATAAGGAAGTGTGGCGTAGCTCTCGATCACTCCCCTACTCTTGTTTGAATCACCGATTAGATCGAGTGATCGTCGTCGGAGTCGTCCATGATCCCCACCCCAGCTAGCGGACGGTAGGTGTAGGTGCGCGGTGTTTTTTGAATATCTTCTTTGATGTTGTCGAGGTCAATATAGCGATCGGCAACATTAATTAAACTGTCGCTGGTCATCGATCGCAGACTGACCACTTCAACCCGCACCCCACGATAGCTGACAGCATTCACCGCATACGCCAAATCGCCATCGCCGCTCACCAACACCGCCGTGTCATACGACCCTACTAGCGACATCATATCGACTGCGATTTCGACATCCAGGTTTGCTTTTTTAGAGCCATCGGGAAGCTGCACCAGATCTTTTGAGATGACGCGATAGCCGTTACGACGCATCCACAGCAAGAAGCCCTGCTGCTTTTCGTTGGTGCGATCGACCCCCGTGTAGAAGAACGATCGCAGCAGGCGAGACCCCGCCGTTAAGCGACAAAGCAGTTTAGTGTAGTCAATTTCGATCCCCAGCTGCAGCGCTGCATAAAAGAGATTAGACCCATCAATAAAGATGGCAACTCGACCGCGATTTTCAAGAACTTGCTCTGGTGAAAAGACGGTTTCAGATTCGTTTAAATGATTCAACACGATTACTAACCTCAGTTTGTTATGAAAAGAATGTGATGCTTAATCTGTATGAAATGTAGAAAAACCATGACCTTAAGCCCTCAAGAAGAACCTTCCCCCGGAAGCTCTAACTTTTGAAACACCGGATGCGGCTCTCCTAAAATCTGTCTAGCTGGAAGGATTCCCCACGTCTGATGGCTTGAAAAGGTGGTCGAAACATCCAATAAACGAGTGTCACTAAAGTCAGCCGAATATCCTAACTGCTGATAAATTTGGGTGCTTATCGTTGGAATGATAGGTGACAAAAGATACGCTGCTAATCGAACTGATTCTAAAACCGAGTAAAGAACTTGCTCAACGTCCGCTTGTTTACCTTGCTTATAGAGCGTCCAGGGTGCTTGTTCATCGATATACTTATTCCCCATTCTAACCAACGTCAAAATGGCTTCACAAGCACTGCTAAATGCAAGAGCATTATAAAAGCTAGCAGCTCGATCGCCTAATTCTACCCCCCCCAATTTTAAGAAATTATCGGTCGGCACCTCCTCACCAGAGATATTAGGAACACTACCTGCACAATATCTTTGTGCCATTTTCAGCGTCCGGTTGAGCAAATTTCCTAAGTCGTTGGCTAAGTCAGCGTTAAGAATATTAACAAAGCGCACCTCATCAAACATCCCATCTCGCCCAAACTCGATTTCCTTCAGGAAATAGTAACGAACGGCATCGGCTCCATAGCGATCGACAAGAGGCACTGGGTCAATCGCGTTCCCTGTGCTTTTGCCTATTTTTAGACCATCACGGACGAGAAAACCGTGACCAAAGACACGATCGGGGAGAGACAGCCCTGCTGACATCAGCATCGCAGGCCAATAAACCGCGTGAAACCGCAGAATGTCTTTGCCAATCAGATGAATGTCGATCGGCCACCACTGAGACAGCGCGTTGTCTAACGTCGGATCGCTATCGGGATCAAGCAGGGCAGTGATGTACCCCAACAAAGCATCAAACCAAACATAGAGCGTGTGCTTATGATTGATAGGCACCGGGAAGCCCCAATCTAAGTTTATCCTAGAGATTGAAAAATCTCGCAAGCCTTGCCCCACAAAACCCAGCACTTCATTGCGGCGGGTGGTCGGCAGAATAAAGCTGGGGTGATCTTGATAGAGTTGTTCGAGTTTTTGCTGATAGTTTGACAGCCGAAAGAAATAGTTTTCTTCGTCGCGCCACTCGGCTTGTTTATTGGGGTGAATCGCACAGTAGTGGTCGTCGAGAAGCTCTCGCTCTTCTTTAAACTCTTCACAAGCCACACAATACCAGCCCTGTTGCTGACTCAGATAGATATCGCCGTTATCCCAGACTCGTTGAAAAAACTCGTTGACGATCGCGGCGTGACGCTCGTCAGTGGTGCGAATGAAGCGATCGTAGCGAATGTTGAGCTTATCCCACAGGCTCTTAAAACCCTCTACGACCAGATCGCAGTGCTCTTGCGGCGATCGCCCCAAGCCCTCAGCGGTGCGCTCAATTTTTTGCCCATGCTCATCGCTTCCGGTCACAAACAGCACAGATTTTCCCTGCAATCGCTGAAAACGCGCCATCGCATCTGCCGCGATCGTCGGGTATGCACTACCAATGTGAGGTAGATCGTTTACATAGTAGAGCGGTGTTGTAATCGAAAATGTGTGCTTCTTTATGTCAGAACTCATGGATACCATCAAAACGATCCCCGAATTGACTGTCAGCAGTTCACAAGGGGCTTGAACTCGCTACTGACAGTGATTCGATCTAAATCAGCGTCGGCTTTTAATAAACACAGAGCAGCCCTACTCCTACTTATCGCCGCTTTGCCCAGTTTAACCAATAACGTCGTGCAAGATTAGGCAGACAATCTTAAATAACTGAACAGAAGGTTCAAGGAAGCCTATCAGCCCACGGTTAACCCGACGATTCTTGACTTTAGCTCGATCGCCTCATCACAAGTGTTGCTCAGAACCTGCGGAAGCATCGCCAGCCAGAGAGTTGACCTTTAGAACCGTCGAGCAAATACTTCTATCCTGAGACATTTGTTAACCTTAGTAAAGTAAGGTTAATAATTAGATTAACGATCCATTTGTAGAAACTCTAGTTCGATTTGCATGGCTTCTGATAGTCCGCTTCAAATTTCGCGGTTGCTGCTCTCGGCGATGGGCATTCAAATGTATCTACATCACCGCGATCGAGTACCTCAAACGGGTGCCACTCTCATAGTCAGCAATCATCGCAGCTTTCTCGATGCCCCTCTATTAATGTCGGCAATTAACCGCCCGATTCGGTTCGTTTGCCATCACTACATGGGGCAGGTGCCCGTCATGCGCGAAGTGGTCACAAAGTTAGGCTGCTTTCCGCTCGAAAGCTCTGATCAACGGCAGCAGAGTTTTTTCCATCAGGCGATTCAACTATTGCAAACCCAGCAAGCGGTGGGCGTGTTCCCAGAAGGAACCGAGCCAATGGTCAACAGTCCGGCACGATGCGAGATGGGAGACTTTCAGCGAGGGTTTGCTCATTTGGCGCTCAAAGCTCCGGTGCAAGATTTGGCAGTGTTGCCGATCGCGATCGCGGTTCAAGATGAGATGAAGAGTTCGGCGGTTCCTCTCAAGCTACTCAGTTTTTTTGACCCCTCTGAGCCACTATTCAAGCAAGAGGGTTGGCATCCACTCGTGATTTATCAGCGCGTAGATGTCCTGATAGGTCGTCCGTTTTGGATCACTCCATCCCAACGACAAAAATATCAAGGCAGGGGGGCACGCGAAATCGTTCATCATCTCACCAGCCATTGCCACGATGAGATTAATCGCTTACTGCTTCAGGGATGCTATTGAGAGAGTTTCAATTTTTAATTAAGTGTTTGTTCCATGAGCCACCCTTGTTTTCTGACCCCTAAAACGCTCAAGCCCAACTGTCCGCTGTTTGTGTTTCTACCCGGAATGGACGGGACAGGGCAACTTCTGAGAGCACAGACAGAAGGACTAGAAGCCGCATTTGATGTGCGATGTCTAGCAATTCCGCCTGACGACTTAACGGGTTGGGACGAATTAGCTCAGCAGGTGACCGACTTAATCAAAGGCGAACTAGCTGGAAATCAGCGATCGGTTTATTTGTGCGGAGAATCCTTCGGGGGCTGCTTGGCGATGAAGGTGGCAGTTCTAGCACCTGACCTATTTCACCGAATCATTCTAGTCAACCCCGCTTCATCTTTTAATCGCAGACCTTGGATCGCGTGGGGATCGCAAATCAGCCGCTATTTACCAGAAGTGGCTTATCGATTTTCGTCCGTGACGTTTTTACCGCTCTTGGCATCGTTTGATCGCATAGCAGATGTAGATCGACAGGCATTGATTCAGGCGGTGAGATCGGTGCCTCAAAAAACTTCGATCTGGCGAATGGCTTTACTTCACCAATTTCGGGTGCCTCAGCAGCAGTTAAAACAGCTCACTCAGCCAACATTGATTATTGCGAGCGCAGAAGATAGGCTGCTGCCATCGTTGCCAGAAGCCTATCGCTTAAAACGGGCGTTTCGCAATGCCAATGTGGTGATTCTGCCCGAAAGTGGTCACAGTTGCCTGCTGGAGAACGAGGTGAATCTCTATGACATTATGAAAACGCATGGTTTTTTAGATGAACACAGCGTCCCTAACCAAGTAGGTTCTGCTGCGGTGAGTTGAGCGATCGTGATTCCACCAAGGGGCTGTTCTTACAACAACCCCTCAAATTCTGGTCGCATTTGCAGCGTTTTGAGAACGGTTTTGATCTCTTGAGTTCGATCTTTTTTGACGATTAGGGTCACCTTTCCATCGCGGACAACCACCGTATCCTCTAAACCGATCGTGACAATCAGTTCATCGGCATCGGTTGAGTAAAGCACGGCTCCTTGGGTATCTAAGCCAACATGGGTCGCCAACTCTACATTAGGATTGTCTGCTTTTTTGAGGAGCCGCTCGATCGCTCCCCAATCGCCTAAGTCGTCCCAGCCAAACGTGACAGGCAGCACATAGGCACGATCGGTTTTCTCCATCAAGGCATAGTCGATGCTCTTTTTAGGAAGCGTCGGATAAGCAGCAACGCCCTTCTCTTCAAGCGGCAGCAAAATTTCTGGAGCATGGTGACGTAATTCTTTGAGAGCAACGTCTGCCTGAAAGACAAACATCCCGCCATTCCAGCTAAAGCGACCACTGTCTAGAAATGCTTGAGCAGTCTCGCGATCGGGTTTTTCTGTGAAGCGATCGACGCGATAGCCCGGATACCCTGAACCACTGCCGTAAAGCCCGACTTTTTCGCCTTGCTCAATATAGCCATAGCCTGTTGCCGCTTGATTGCAGGTAATGCCGAGTGTCACGATCGCGGCTTCTTTAACAGCAAGATCGACGGCGGCGGCTAGGGTTTCTTCAAAGATCTCCTGATTGTCGATCCAATGATCGGCAGGAAAGAATCCTACGATCGCGTCCTCTCCATAGCGCTTTGCAACTTCTAACGTACTCCAAGCGACGGCAGGGGCAGTGTCTCGTCCTTCAGGTTCGATCAGCAAATTTGCGAGAGGCAATTCAGGCAGTTGTTCACGGACTCCCTGAGCGAGGTGAGAGGCGGTGACCACCCAGAGATTGTCCCACCCGTTGGCAGTGTGGAGCAGACGATCGGCGGTTGACTGTAAGAGGCTGCGATCGCTGCCATCAAGACATAAGAACTGTTTGGGACGTTGTTTGCGGCTCAAAGGCCAAAAGCGTTCGCCCTTGCCTCCAGCGAGAATAACGGGCACGAGAGATTGGGTCATAGGGAATATCGGCTGCGTGGCACGTCAAAGGAGAAGAAAATTTGGAGCCAAACCCGGGTAGTTAGCTGCGAGAGAAGCATTCAGACAGATGTTTACCCCGTCACAATCTTAGTGAATCCCAGAATTTTAGATCTCCTAAACAGTGGCTCTTCGCGGATTCTTCTCAATTCATCCTACCTTTTCAATAAAGACGATAAAGTCTGGTGAAAAGTTCGGGATGGCTGAAATCGGTTAGTTAGTCTGCTTCGGCTAGATAGTTAAAGCTCAGGTTCAAAGGTAGGATTGCCAGAAGATTACACGGGTAACGATTTCTTTATCAATAGAGAAATAGCTCGGTTTCTTGACTGAGAGAAGCTGCTTTCAGTCAAGCGATACAGCCAATTCCATCGAGATGGTGAGAGAAAGCCAGAAAGTTTAGGTTAAGATGTCGAAGAATCATTTGGGGTGACCAGTTGCGATCGAGTCTGGGTGATGAGGCTAGTTTTTTTAAAGGGTAGGGAGTGGATCAGTTGAAGAGTCAATCAACGTCAAGACAGCCGACTGTGCTAGAAAATCGTGAAGGGCAGTCTGTGCCTACTGTTTCTGGCTCTTCGGTGCCGATTCCCTCAAAAAAGTCTGCCAGAGGCATTCCGATCGCTCGCTCCTTGTTTTGGGGCTTTACCTTTTTGATTGCTGCCACCGCTTCTGCGACGATCGGCACCACGCTTGCAATGATTACTCCGCTCCCTGGTGCGGTTGCCCCTGCGGAAGGACAAAAGATCTTTAATGACTTGTGGCGCAGTGGTTTTCAATATCATGTGGGTCGCCCCGTCAACATTTTGGTGATGGGAATTGACAAAGTTCCTGGAGTCGCTGATAGCTCAGAAGAAATTTTCTCCGGTCGCAGTGACACCATGCTGCTGCTGCGAATCGACCCATCTGACAACACCGTCAATCTGCTGTCAATTCCCAGAGATACTCAAGTTGAGATTCCAGGGATCGGGGTGACAAAGATCAATCAGGCAAACGCGAGTGGCGGTCCGGCGCTGGCTCGTCAAGTCGTTACCAACACGATGAACGGCATCGAGGTCGATCGCTATGTGCGCGTTAGCACCAATGCGTTTCGCGAGTTGGTCGATCTGCTGGGCGGCGTTGAAGTCTATGTGCCCGAACGGATGTCTTATGTAGACAATACTCAAAAGCTCAAGATTGACCTGGCTCAAGGCTGGCAAACTCTAAACGGTGACCAGGCAGAGCAGTTTGCGCGATTTCGTCACGATAATTTTGGCGATATTGGACGGGTTCAGCGTCAGCAAACACTAATCAAGGCACTGCGATCGAAGTTAGCAAGCCCTTTGGTGCTGCCACGAGTGCCCAGTCTAATTGCGATGATGCAGAAGTATATTGACACCAACCTCAGCGTCGAAGAAATGTTGGCATTGGTCAACTTTGGGGTGAAATTAGAGAAAGATGACTTTAAAATGGTGATGCTGCCAGGACGGTTTAGCACGCCAGACGAGTTTGCTGCCAGCTATTGGATTATGGACCCGCAGAAACGCGATCGCGTCATGCAGGACTATTTCAAAATCGGGTCTGCTGATCCGTCCAGTACAACTGCTCCTGTCAGAATTGCGGTGCAAAACGCGTCTAGCCAGCCCAACGCAGGCAATCAGTTTGTCAGCTATCTGACCAGCTTGGGATATCAGAATATCTATCTCACGCAAGATTGGGCAGATCATCAGAGCCAAACTCAGATCATTGTGCAGAAAGGCGACTTAAGATCGGCAAAAACTTTGCAAGGAGCGATCGGGTTTGGTGGAGTCGAGTCTGCCTCGGTTGGAGACTTAGATTCTGATTTAACCATTCGTGTGGGAGATGACTGGTTAGCTCAACAGGCGGTTAAATCTAAGAAATAAGCGAAGATAAGAAGCCCATCAAAATTCTGCATTTTTTGCCGATGCACTTGTTTACTCAGCCCTCGATCGTGCCTCAAACATCTAAAGGGACTGCACCCGCAGTCTCATTTCTCGTCCGTCTAGCTATTCTTCTAGCGCTGGCTTGCCTTTGGGTATTGCTGGCTGCAGCTCCTGCCGCCAACGCTCAAAGTAAGACCATTAACTACACCAGCACTCAGCTTCAACATCGTGACTTCTCGAATGCTGATCTAGAGGGAGGGGTTTTTGTCGGAGCCGAGATGCGAGAAGCCAATTTTCAAGGGGCTAACTTAAAGAGCGCCGTTTTGACCAACGGAAATCTGCTGTCAGCCAATTTAGCAGGGGCAAACCTGAAATGGGCACTCGCCGATCGCGTCACGTTCTATAAAGCAGACTTGAGTAACACGATTTTTGTTGAGGCGACCCTCTCGCGCAGCATTCTAGATGAGGCAAATGTGACGGGAGCCGATTTTACCGATGCGTTGCTCGATCGCTACACCGTCAAGAAGCTTTGCGAAACGGCTTCAGGAACCAATCCAATCACTGGGGTTGCGACAAGAGACAGTCTCGGATGCCCTTAAGAATGCAGCCTATAGAGGTTGACCGATCGGACTTCAGCTTCGCCCCCAACCTTTGATCACGTCAGTTAGACAAACGTGACTCGCTACGATTCCGCCTCGCCCGTGACTGGAAGTCCGGGCTAACCGTGCGAAACCCGTTGAAACGGGTTGAAGTCAAACTTCACCGAGCTTTCAGTCCCTTTAGTAGACTTCGCACGGTTAGCCCGGATTTTTAATCCAGGGCGGGTGAGCAACGCAGCGACAGAATTTCTCGAACTCACGTTTGATTGGTAAGTTGAGCGGAGTCGAAACTCCCATCATTAGACCGAATTTGCCCAGTCTTTTGCCCAGTCGAGCGTTTGATGCAGCAGATCCATCGTTGCCGCTTCGCAGTAAAGCCGCAGAACGGGTTCGGTGCCACTAAAGCGAATCAATAACCAACTCTGATCTGCCAGTCGAAATTTGTAGCCGTCGTCGGTTTGACAATGAATCACCGATCGTCCTGCAATCTCTTTTAACGGCTGGGTTTGCAGTTGAGTGAGCAGCTTTGCCCGAATCTCCATGCTGGCGAGGGGGAGATCAATGCGATCGTAAACCGCTGTGAAGCCCGTTTTTTGTCGAAGCTGATGATATTGCTCGCCCAAGTCTTGCCCCGTTTGCACCACGGTTTCTAGAAGATAAAGGGCAGCGAGCAGCGCATCTCGTTCAGGAATATGATGCCCGTAGCCGATTCCACCCGATTCTTCACCGCCCAAGAGAACTTGAGTGTCTAACATTCGATCGGCGATGTATTTGTATCCGATCGGAGTCTCAAACACGGGTAAGTTGTGCAATTTGGCAACTTGAGGCATCAAATCTGAGCCGCTCACGGTCTTCACGACTTCGCCCCGATAGCCCCTGCGGACAAAAAGATGCTCAATCAAAATGGGGATCAAGACTTGAGAACTCAGAAAATTGCCCTGTCCATCGACAGCAGCGATGCGATCGGCATCTCCATCAAACACCAATCCCACAACAGGAGCATCACTACGGTAATCGCGAATCGTTTGCAGTAGCTTAGACAGATAGCGTGGTAACGGTTCAGGGGCACCGCCTTCAAACAGAGGATCACGATCGCTGTTCAGTTCCTGAATCGGAACTCCTAACAGTCTTTCCAATCCCGTCGCGGCTGCACCGTGCATCACATCAGCAAAAACCGTTAGCTTGCCCTGAGCGATCGCCTCTCGAATGACATCGATATTGACCCGTGATCTCAGCCCTTCACAATAACTTGTCCAAGGATTAAAGAGTTGTAATGAACCTGGCTTCTCAGACGGTTGCTCTACGGTTTCTGTCTGGATCAAGGCTTCGATCTGCTGCGTCACTTCGGGCGGCACTGATCCCCCAAAGGCTCCCTTGACCTTCAGCCCAGAATAGCTACCTGGATTGTGACTTGCCGTAATCACCAGCGCCCCCAGCGCATTTTGCTGTTTAGCGACCCAGCTAAAGGCAGGAGTCGGCGCAAAGCATTCAGACAGCATGACATCGAACCCGATCGCTCTCACCGAGTCTGCTGTCGCTTGGGCAAATTCCTCCGACAAAAAGCGGCGATCGTATCCCACAATAATGGTGTTGCTCCCGGTGGTGCTGCCGTAGACTTTTGCCAGAATTTGCGCCGCAAGAGGCGCAACGAATCTGAGGCGATCGAAGGTAAAGTCGGCGGCGATCAATCCCCGCCAGCCATCGGTGCCAAACTTAATCGGGTTGATCGTCGTTACGATCGGAGCGGGATGAACCATGTGCCACAACCTCACTAAAAATCTGCGTCGTTTTGAGTCTATCTACGATGCGAGTTCCTGATCTCAGTATTTGGCAGATGCTACTTGATAACTTAATCAATCTGAAGGTGAGAGATCCGTAAGATCACAGCTTAACTTTATGAGAGCAACACGGGCGAGAGAGCGGCTTCTGTTTGAGTCGAGTTGGCAGCCCCCGAATAAACAAAGCCTCGCTGCATATCGAGTGTGACAATCTCACCATCACGGATCACGGCTGTTGCGTTTTTGACACCTACAATCACAGGCACCCCCAATCGAAGACCAATCACGGCAGCGTGGCTCGTAAGGCTGCTGTCTTCAGTGATGATCCCCGCCGCTTTGCGAATCGCTTCGACATTATCGGCACTCGTGGCAGACACGACCAGGATTTCTCCTGCATTGAAGTGAGAAATCTCGGCTCCGATCGCCGCAACTCTCGCCCGTCCGCTCACCGATCCCTGCCCGATCGCGACTCCTTTGCCGCGAATAGCAGTCACGACTTCTACTTTAATCAAGTCAGTCGAACCCGGCACCCCTTGTAGCGTTCCAGCAGTCAGCACCACTAAATCGCCTTCGCACACCAACCCTTTCTCTTGGGCGACGTTGAGAGCCGCTTGAAAAGTTTGCCAGGTTGACGGCAGATCCAAAACGAGTAGAGGCTTTACCCCCCAAACAAGCTGAAGCTGTCGAGCGACATCCACGTGGGGCGTAATTGCCAAAATGGGCGTTGTTGGACGAAACTTCGAGACGTTTCGGGCAGTGGCTCCTGTTTTGGTAAGCGTCATCACGGCTCCGGCTCCTAGCTGCTCTGAGATCCGTCCGACCGCTTGACTGATGGCATTGGGGATCGATCGTCCGGCATCTTCTGAAATACGCTTGCCCTTCTCTTTCTCAATCCGCACCGCAATTTGCGCCATCGTTAGCACGGCTTCGATCGGATAGTTGCCAACAGCGGTCTCATTGGAGAGCATTACTGCATCGGTGCCGTCTAGAATGGCGTTTGCCACGTCAGAAATCTCAGCACGAGTCGGGCGCGGGCTGTTGACCATACTGTCTAGCATTTGGGTCGCCGTAATCACCGGAATGCCGAGTCGATTTGAGGTAGCAATTAAGCGCTTTTGCAAAATGGGCACGTCTTCGGCGGGAAGCTCAACGCCCAAATCGCCCCGCGCCACCATCACCCCATCAGAGATCGATAAAATGGCTTCCATTTGCTCGATCGCTTCGTGTTTCTCAATCTTGACAATCACCGGAACGGCTTTTCCAGCGCTAGAAATCAGTTCTTTGATTTCTAAAACATCTTGAGGATTGCGAACAAAACTCAGAGCAACCCAATCTACGCCCTGGTCTAAGCCAAACACTAAATCTTTGCGATCCTTGTCGGTGAGAGCTTTGACTGAGAGATAAACCCCCGGAAAGTTCACCCCTTTGTTGTTAGAAAGCGGTCCGCCGACGACGACGCGACAGTGCAGCGATCGATCCGCGCGATCGACTGATTCTACTTTCATCTCGACTCTGCCATCGTCTAGCATAATCGTGGCATCCGACGGCACTTCTTCAGCCAGTAAGTCATAGGTGACCGAGCTAATTTCTTGAGTGCCGGGGATCAAACGACTCGTAAGCGTGAAGGGATCGCCTTTTTTGAGCACGATCGCACCATTCTCAAAGCGTCCTAATCGAATTTTGGGTCCTTGCAAATCTTGCAAGATGCCAACGGGCTGATTTAAGTCGTAGGAGATCTGCCGAATCAGTCGAATGCTTCGTAAATGATCGTCGTGAGTGCCGTGAGAAAAATTGAGGCGTAGCGTGGTTGCTCCAGCTTCGATGAGTTGACGTAAGACTTCTGGACTACTGGTCGCCGGACCGATCGTCGCCACAATTTTGGTTCTACGCTGGGAAGGTTGCAATTGCATGAACAGAATCCAGAAGGACTACAAAGAGTAAATGTTAGCGAGATGACAATCAGGTTTCTAAAACTGTGGAAGGGTCAAAGTCTCGACGGGCTGCTCTGTCTCGCTAAGACTATGGGCAAAAACGGCTGCTTATGGATTTGATTAAGTCGCTCGATC
>Ga0209511_1002275_pt1 | contig 15922 bp, 20 predicted proteins | sample SSSSmetaG_FD_184141 | JGI IMG/M metagenome (GOLD analysis project Ga0209511, IMG submission 184141) | Glacier valley bacterial and archeal communities from Borup Fiord, Nunavut, Canada, to study Microbial Dark Matter (Phase II) - ​SSSS... | ecosystem: Environmental > Aquatic > Freshwater > Ice >...
GAAGCGCGACACCTGCACGACTTCGCCGGTGGCCTCGTCGGCCTTCTCGGTGAGGTAGGCCGGGCGCTGAACAGCGGGCACAATGGCCATAACGGGAGCGGAAGCAACGGCCGGGGCGGTGGCTGCGGTGGTGGTTTTGGCGGTTTTGGTGGCGGTTGACATATTGGTAACTGGTTGGGATTGGAAAAAGTGGGGCCTGTTGGCGGCCGGCCCCTTCGCCGTGTTATTCTATTTGAATTGTTTGTCGTGACACAGGATGGCCCGGCCCACGATGGAGTCGACCCCGCGCGCGGCGGGTTGGTGCTGGTGCCAGACGTAGGTGGCCAGCAGATTGAGGTAGGCCGGGTTGCGGAACTTGCCCTCGTCGTCGATGATGAGAATCAGCTCATCGGTGACGCGTACCACGTCGACTAGCTGGCAGTCGAGCAGCTGGTACAACTCGGCTAGCTTGAAGCTTTTGCCATTACCGGGGCTAACCGGCTGGGGCGCGGCGCTGTGCGGGTCCAGCAGTTGGGGCTGGTAGGTAACGGTGGTCTTTGGCATACATGAGGCCCTTTAGTGGGGCCGCCTAGTGGGGCGGCCCCTGGTGAAAGAATTAGGCGCACCGGGCGGCCTGCAACAGCAAGCCTAGCGGGGTGGTACCGGCCAGCGACGGGCGCGGCGCGGGTGCCGGAAGGGTGGCGGCGCGGTGCGCAAACTAGGCGGTGAGGTGAATGGCGCGGGCCGATTCTAAGGCCAGCCACCACGGGCCGGCGGTGCTGCACTCCTCGAAGGGAGCGGCCAGCCAAGCGGCACGGGCGGCAGCCAGCGCGGCGGCGGCGGCCTGCAAAGCAGCGGCGGTGGGCGGCACGGCCGCCCCCGCCTGCGCGACGGGAGCGGCGACACTAACCACGGACCAAGGCAGCCGGGCAGCCGGCGTATTCATCCTCGGCCTTCAATACCTCCCAAAGGGCCACGAAAGCGTAGCCGGGGGCCACGGCCCGCAGTGCCCGAAACGCCAGGCGCAACGCCTGAAAGGGGCAGGAAGCGGAGCCGGCAAACCCACCGGCGGGCTGGGACTCCGGCCGACTGGCCAGGCTGAGCATGACGTGCCAGGTGGTGCCGCCCTTGCCATAGGTGGCGGCGGACTGTGAAACGTAGATGCCCGAAAACGAGCAAAAAGCGGGGCCTTTCCAGGCGGCAGCAGCGAGCTGCAAAAGTTGGTTGGGTTGCATGGCTGTACGTGTTAACCGTGGGTGCCCCGCGCCGTAGGCCTCCGGGTAGGGCGGGCAGTCGGGCCTCTCCCGACTTGATACTCAAAGATACAAAACTATGTACAATATACAATACTTTTGTACATATAAATGCACATAATTTGTTAATTATTTCGTACATTTGAGTATGGAAAATAGCCAGAAATGTGTGGTGGCGGTGGTAGGCAGCCGGGGCGTGAAAAGCTGCGCCGCGCTGCTGGCCCGGCTGGCGGAACTGAGCCCGGCGGAAGTAGTGAGCGGCGGCGCGGCCGGTGTGGACGCGTTGGCCGCCAGCTGGGCCAAGACGCACGGGGTGCCGCTGACGGAGCTACGGCCCGACTATGCCACCCACGGCCCTACGGCTGCCCCCCACGTGCGCAACGCCGAGATAGTGCGCCGGGCCAGCTTGGTGCTGGTGGTGTGGGACGGGCGTAGCAAGGGGACCCTGAGCGCCCTGAAAGCCGCCCGCCGCCTGGGCCGCCGTTGCGAGCTGCTGCCCCTGGACTAGCCCCGCCCCGGCTGCCGGGCAACACCGGGCACCGGCACCTGAACAAACCCTGGATGCCGCGGCCAGGGGCTGGGGGCCGGCCGTGAGGCCCCCGATAGACTCTCCGCGAAGCGGGCCTTATGAGGGGGTAGCGGCGGACCAACGGGAGGCGGCGGAGCCCGAGGAAGATGACCGGGCGTTAGCCGGGGCATGACGGCGGGGGCTTGGGGCACTCCCCAATGAAACCCTCCGCGAAGCGGGCCTTGTTGGTTGGCCTGCGTGGCCTGAACGCAAGCATTGCAGCGTGGGCGGCGGGTTTCTTTCAGCCTGCGGCCCGCCCCTTATTGTGGGGGGAGCGGACGGGCGGCGCAGGGGCTTTGTGCGGCCCTGTGCGGCCCGGGTGCGGGGAGAGAGCCGGGCGACCAACGGAAGCCGGGCGGGTGTGATGGGTTTACGGTAGCGCAGGCCGGCTGAACGCAGCGACTGGAGCCATAGCAAGCGGAGGGAGGCGCGACGATAGGAGCAACGACCAAAGCGCCGCGTTGGCGGAGGAAGCGCAGTGAGGTGGGCCGGAGCGAGGGATGAGGTAGCGGGTAGAAACCTTGGAATCGGGCGGATGCGGCAAGGATGGGAAGGGCGCGACCAACGGGAGCGGTGCGCAGCACGGCAGCGCAGCGAACCCCTGGACAGCCTGGCCCCGGCCCGCAGCAGAGCGGAGGGCCGGGGAGCCGCCCAACTGAAAAATCTAACCGTTAGCGGGTTTGAAACGGGGGTTGATAGTATTGTACACGATACCGGACAAAAGTGTTAAGTTTGCGGGCATATTGGTGTACAGTCTTTGTGTATGGAACAGCAGCAGGAGCAACAAGAACGTTTCGGGGACCGGCTGGCGGCTTTGCTGGCGCATTACGGCCAGAATGCCTACCAAATGGCGGGGCTGATGGGTTACGACCGGCCGAACAAGCTTTATGCGTTGATTCGGCACGAAGCGAAACCTGGTTTCGAGACGCTGGTGGACATGCTGCGGGCCTACCCCGAGGTGCGGGCCGAGTGGCTGTTGACGGGCGCCGAGCCGATGCTGCATACGGCAGCGGAACCGACGCCCGCTGCTTCGACGGTAGCAGCGGGCGTTGCGCCAAACATTGGTAGCGTGGTGTTGGTGCCGGCGAAGGCGCAGGACCGGTACTGGCAGCTGGTGGGCACGCCGGACGGGCTGCAGGAGTTTGAAACCATGGCGCTGCCGGGCTTTACTGGCGAGTTTCACCGGGCATTCGAAGTAGAAGGCGACCGGCTAGGGTCCACCGTGGGGCACGGCGACATTGTGGTGGGCCGGCGGGTGCAGCGCTGGGACCTGATACCGCCGAGCCATTTGTACGTGGTGGTGACGGAGGCAGACGTGCGGCCGGCGCGGCTGGGCGGCCCGCTGCGGACCGGCGAGTCGGTGGAGCTAAAGTTTGACAACTCGTTTTACGGCTCGCAGCAACTGCCCTTCAAGGAAGTGAAGGAGCTGTGGGAGGTAGTGGCACGGGTCACGACGAATATTCCGGCCAATGCCAGCGAGCGGCTGCTGGGGATGCTCGAAGCCATGACCAAGGATTCGCAGCAGCTGCGCCAGCTGGTGATGGAACGCACCGGCGGCAAGGAGGTGAAGTAGGTCGGGTTTGGCCGGAAGGGGGCGGCTTAGCCGTTTCTACCGGTTTCGGGACTGGTTTTCGTAGTTGGTAGGGTGGTGCTTTGTCGTTGAAACTGTAGGGCTGCAACTGGCCCCGCGACAACGACCATGCGAACCATCGAATTCCTGATTTTGCATTGCACGGCCGGCAGCCAGGCCTGGACGGCGCGGGAACTGCAGGCCTTCTTCATGAGGCCCGTGGCTGAGGGCGGGCGCGGCTGGAGCCGTGGCGGCTACCACTGGCTCGTGGAGGGCGATGGGCGGGCCGTGCGGCTGTACAGCGACGCGCTGGTGACCAACGGCACCTACCCATATGCGGGGTTGGGCATTAAGGTGTCGAACAGCAATACGGTGCATATCTGCTACACCGGGGGCGTGGGCGCGCTGATGCAGGCCGTCGACAACCGCACCGCCGCGCAGCGCATGGCGTTGGCCAAACTGGTGCGCGACTACGTGGCGGCCTATCCCAACCTGCGGGTACTGGGCCACAACCAGGTGCGCGAAAAAGCCTGTCCGGCCTACTGGGTGCCGGACTTCTGTCACGAAATTGGGATTCCCGACCGGCGGGTGTGGACGGGCAACCCGTTCGGGTTTCCTGTGCCGGTGGCGGTTTCTCACACGCCTAATCCGGCCTTATGATGGACGTGTTTCAGTGGGTGCTCGGGGCCACGGTGGCCATCATTGCGTTCTTCCTGCGGGCGTTCTACGAGGAGGTGCGCGAGCTGCGGGCCAAGCAGATTGAGGAGCAGGTGAAGCTGGCGAATGCGCAGCAGAGCATCGCGGAGATGAAGGCCAACTGGAAGAATGACATCGCGCAGCTGGAGGCCAAAATCGACGTGAAGCTGCAGTATATCAACGACTCGCTGCGGCGGATTGAGGCGCTGTTTATGGCTGACCATAACCGGCGGCCGCCGTAGGGGGCTGTTCAGTAAACCTCGCCAGCACTGCCTGGGGGCAAATAATGCATCCATTCCTTCATCATAACTCACTGTTTATGCAACCAACCGACTCCCTCGGAATGCTACAGCGCCTGCAAGCCCCGACTCCCAAGTTTTTCACCGTACTGCGGCGCGTGGGCCTGGTGCTGGCCGGCGTGGGCGCGGCCATTGTGGCCAGTCCGGTGGCGCTGCCGGCGGCCGTGGCGGCGGTCGGGGGCTATTTGATTACGGCCGGGGCCGTGGTCGCCGCCGTGAGCCAGCTTACTACCCGGTCAGAACCCTAAGCTTCTGGCCCTTCCTACTGCCTATTCGGGCTGTTTATTCACCTTTTTACTTTTCAGAACATGGCCAGTTTAACTGCTTATCAACTACAATTTCGTCGCCGCATGAAGCGGGCCATCCGGCTGCGGGCGACGGCCGACCGCAAAGCCCGCGGGTACGCGCAGCGGCTGATGGATGCCATCGGGGCCGGCGACGATGCCGCCGAGGTCATCAACGAACTGAACCGCGTGTACAACGTGGATTTGAGCACCCAAACCATCCTGATGCACGCGCTGTGGGAGAACTCCGGGCAGGAAGTGCTGCTCGACAAGCTCAACCAAAGCACGCCCGGCGAGGAAGTGCTGCTGACGGTGATGATACCCGACGGCAACGGCGGCGTGGTGCTGCCGGCCAATAGCGTACTCGATTAACCACCGCTGCTCCAATGGCAACCAACCCACCAATTGGCGACGGGGCCCGCAAAGGGGCCGTGCGCAAACGCTCGCAAGTGCTCAATCCCGTGACGGACCAGTTCGTAAAACGAGATGCCGAGACGGGCCGGTTTATGGACGTGAAAGAGGACGGCAAGCCGTTCAAGGGTGTTCGGAAGGAGAAACCCAAGCACTAGCAGGCTAGTAACCCTTACCGTTCAACATTCGCCACCTCATTTCTGAAGTACCCCGCGTTTACGAAAGTGAGTGCGGGGTATTTTTATACGGTTCCGGCCGCGCCGGGTACCGGGTGCTGCGCCAGGTACCGGGCAGGGTCCAGGTAAAAACGAAGCTTACTTTTCTCGCTGGCCCCCAACTGCCGGTAGAAGGCAATGGCGTTGGTGTTGGACGTGGGGGTTTGCCACTGCACCAACGGGCAGCCCAGGCGCTGGGCTTCGCGGGCGACGGCCGTCAGCAGGCGGCGCCCCAGGCCGATGCCCCGCAAGCCGGGCTGCAAAAAGAGGCAATCCAGGTGCAGGTAGTACGCCGAGTTCCAGGTCGAGAACTCGGGCATGTAGGTGGCAAACCCCAGCAACTGGTCGGCTTGCGCGACGACCAGGCAGTACGCGGCGGGCCGGGGGCCGAAGAGAAAGACGGCGAGCCGGTCGGCTTGGCCGTCGTCCTCAAACGCTGCTTGTTCAAATTCGGCGTGCTCGGCGCACAGGCGCACGAGCTGCGGCAGGTCGGCGGGTGCGGCCGGGCGCAACACCAAATTGAGGGGGCCGCCGGGCTCAGAGCTGAATCTCGTGGGCCAGGAATCGCAGGAAGCACTCATAATACAGGGGGTATTCGTGGTTGCGCAGGCGGGCCGCGTACTGCTGGCGCACCAGGCCAGTGGGCGTTATGCGCACGGTGCACAGCCCGGCCGACTGTAAATAGGGTTTTAAGGCCCACTGAGCCATGACGGCCACGCCCAGGTCGGCCCGCACCAGCTCGATGGCGGCCTCGGTGAGCGGAAGCACTGTGAGCTTGTGCGGCACGACCCCGGCGGGCGTGAGCAGCTTCTGGAAGACCGTGACCGTTTCGAGGGGCAGCGAGTGAATGATGAGATTGACGGCCGCAAAATCCTGGGCCGTGACGTAGGGCCGTGCCGCCCATGGATGCCCGGCCGGTACGACGGCCACCAACTCGTCCTGGAATAGCTCGATGAATTCCAGCATCGGCTCAGGCACCGGGTCGCTGGTGATGGCCAGGTCGAGGTGGCCGCTGAGCAGCTTGGGCAGGGGTTGGTGGGTAGCCTCGACGTTAAGGCTGACCTCGACCTGCGGAAACTCGGCGTGGAAGCGCCGCAGGATGGCCGGCAGCCAATGGTAGCTGGTGTAGCACTCGGTGCTGAGGCGGATGCGGCCCACTTCGCCGCCGAGCAGCTCTTTTACTTCGCGGGCCAGCGCGTCCAGCTCGCCCAGCACGATGTGCGCCCCCCGCAGCACTTTCTCGCCGACCGGGGTGAGGACGAGCTTTTTGTTGATGCGAAAGAAAATAGGCGCGCCCAGTTGGCTTTCGGCCTCGCGCAGCTGATGGCTCAGCGCGCTTTGCGTCAGGTGCAGCACCTCGGTGGCTTTGACGATGCTGCCCGCCTCGACAATGGCCTTCACGACCCGGAAATGACGGATGTCCACGGCTGTTTTTTTGAACAAAGGTACCCGGTACAGGGGGCTTACGGGTGGGTATTTTGGGTGAAAAGAATTCAGTAACACCGCCAAAACTTTTCGCTTTTCCGGCCCCGCGCGGCCCCGGACCTTTGCGCCGTATCCACCCTCAATTTATCAGCAGCATGAGCACCCAAGTAGAACACTACCAGCACAAACTAGCCTATGAGCTCGACTCGGCCGACCTGTACGAGGCCCTGCAACACGATGCGTCGGTTGTGGTAATCGATGCCCGGCAGGCAGCGGCGTACGCGGCGGAGCACATTCCCGGGGCGGTGAGCTTCGGCCACCGTTTGATGGACGCGGCCTCGACCGCCGCGCTCGACCGCCGCAAGGTGTACGTCACGTACTGCGATGGCATCGGCTGCAATGCTTCCACCAAAGGGGCCCTGAAGCTCAGCCAACTGGGTTTTCAGGTAAAGGAGCTGATGGGCGGCCTCGACTGGTGGAAGCGCGACGGCTACGCGACGGAGGGCCAGCTGGCCCCAGCCCCAGAAGCAGGAGCGGCCAGTAACATCACGTGCAACTGCTAAAGCAAACCCAGGAGAAAACAGCTCGTGAAGCGGAATGCTGAAGCAGGGTAGCGCGTGGATGTGATGCTTCGATGCTGGGCAATAATGCCGGCCGTGATGATTTCCTGCTGCGTGAGGTAGTAGCGCAACGACAGGTAATCGAGCAGCAGCAACGTATTGGTATCCATGATTTTGGAAAACACCGTTACGCGCAAAGCGTTGAACGACGAATCAAGCTCTGGTAGTGGCTTGGCATCGCGGGTGAGCTTCTCGTAAATCAAATCATAGCCGGAACCTTCGCCTTCCATCAGGCCCAAGGCGTAGAAGGTTGTCATCAGGTGCGGATTGCGGCGGCTTTTGGTATGCAGAATGGTAGCCGGCGTAGCACCCAATGGCAAGCCGCCGGGGCTTTCTACCTCCAGGCGGTCGGGATAAACACTGATGGTGATATCGTTGGCGGATGTGTAGAGGCGGTGGGCAAACGCATTGGCCAGCAACTCACGGATAACCTCTTCGGGGTAGTGCCGGACCTGCTTGCGGAACATGCCTGCCGGCAGTTCATTGTAGTAGGGGAGCACCAAAAAGGGTGGGGCAGTGCTGGTCACCCGGCTCCTGATTTAATTTGGGAAATCGAAACGGCCGGTGCAGGCCCTGCCCCCACCAACCGCTTCTCCCGCTGCTGCCCCACCCTTTTTGATGCTCTCTAGGCATTCTCCGGCTTGTGATGGGCGCGTGATGCTTTGGTTACGATTGGTAAAACCGTGACCAGGCGGGTATCGTTGCGGGTACCTTTGAGTAGAAAAGAGGGAACAAGCCCCGCGTGGTTTGGGTGGGTCAGCCACGCGGGCACTACTCCCGGCATTTATTGGATGATTAGCGTGAAGTATCCTTATAAATGAAAAGAGCCCCAACCTGCAAGTTGGGGCTCTTTTGTAAGTGATTAGCGGCCAGGGGCCACTGGCCCGAAACACTCCGACTACGCGTTGTCCGCTGCCACGGGAGCCGGTGCGACAGTCTCGGGCGTGGCGCGCTTCGCCGCAGCAGCCGGGCGGTGGGCCCGCAGTGGGGCACTGGGGCGGGCCGCCGGCTTGCGGGTGGCTTTTACCGGTGGGGTGGTTTCCTCGCCGTTCTGCCCGGCAGACTTGGCCGTTTTGGCCGCCTGCTTGGCGTCGAGCTTGGTCTGTTTGGCCGTTTGCTTGGCTTGCTTGCGGCGTTCTTTCACCAGCTGGCCCGCCAGCCGCTTCACGGCCTTTGCCACGCCATTCGGGGTCTTCGGGTCCGACGCTTCGCTGGCCCCCAGGTAGGGCTCCAGCGCCGTAGCCAGCTCGCCGGCCAGCACCTTGCGAACCCGCTTGGCGGTGAGGGGCGTGGGCTGCTGGGCTGCTTTGGCCTGCTTGCTTTGCTGCTTGGTGAGCTGTTTGGCCAGCTGGCGCAGCGTTTTGGCCACGGCTTTGGTGGGGGCGGCATCGCCGCTTACCGGCGCAACGGCGGCGGCCAGTTGGTCGGCGAGGGTTTTTTGGGGCTTACTCATAAAGTATTGGGGAAGGAAAGGGTGGGAGTCCGTGGTTGGGCGAATGAGTTAAGCGCATTAGCGCAGCAATAGCAACCCGACGGCAAGCACGACCATGCCCGCCATGCAGACGCTGGTAATAAGCGTATCGCGCGAAGGGGATGGTTCGGGTTCCATAAGGACAATATTACCGAATCATTATGGAAGGAGCGACGAAAAGCCCCCGAAAAAGGACATTTCCAATGTTATGTTTTTTCAACAACCGCTTGCCGTCCGTATTTCCGGCTATTCCTGCTATTCCCGGCCCTGCGCCTCCGCCCAGTGCTCCGCCACGTGCAAGGGCCGCAGCATGGCGCTTTTTTTGTGCTGGTGGGCCTGCATGCGCTGCAGGATATCGCCCAGTTTCTGTACCGCCTCCCCTGTTCGGGGCCCCTTGTTGAGCATCACGCACTCGGCGCGGTCGCCCATGGCAGCATCGGTGATTTCGGCGCGGGAGGGCCGTCCGCCCTGGGCCAGGCTTTCGAGTACCTGCGTGGCCCAGATGACGGGTACGTGGGCGGCCTCGCACAGCCAGAGCATCTCTTCCTGCACTTCGGCCAGGCGCTCGAAGCCGCATTCCACGGCCAGGTCGCCGCGGGCAATCATCACCCCGCAGCTGCCGGCACGCATGGCGCTCAGCAGCAGGGCGGGCAGGTCGTCGAATCCCCGGCGGGTTTCGATTTTGAGGATAATGGGCAATTTGCGGTCCGTCAGCTGGGCTAAATGCTGCTGGAGCAACTCCACGTCTCCGGGGCAGTTGACGAAGGAGAGGGCCACCATATCGGCGTGCTGCGCGATGAAGGCCAGGTTCCGCAGGTCCTTCTCCGTCAGGGCCGGGAGGGTCAGGCGCGTGTCGGGCAGGTTGATGCCTTTGTCGTTGCGCAGCTTTTCGCCCCCGGCGCGGGCCTGGGTGATGCGTACGGTCAGGGTGCCGCTTTCCACGGCCTCCACCACGCCCCCGATTTTGCCGTCGTCGAACCAAATCTGCTCACCCGGCTTCACCCCGGCCAGCGCCTCGGGCAGGGTGCAGCCGATGGTGGCGGGGCCAGCGGCCGCCGGCTCGTCATTTGGCAGATGAGCCATTACCCGCAGCGCATCGCCGGGGCGCAGCCGCAGAAACGACGGCTGCTCGGGTAACTGCTGAATCGTAGCGGATGCGCCCGGCCCCAGAAAGTGGGTCTGCGGAGTGAGGTAAGCTGTTTTCCGCAATTCGGCCCAGCAGCCTGCCGGGCTCACGCTGCGTACCCGCAGCTGCCGGTGCGCGTCGCGCGCATCCACGAAGGGGAGCACGGCATCCGGTTTCAGCGCCTCCAGCCAGGCGGCCGGAAAGGCCAGGCTGGCGTCGGCCGGCACCGGGGCGGGGTGCGGCAGCTCTTGCGGGGTCAGCCAGAGGCGGGCCGGGGTCAGGACGTGGCCGCTGGCGTCGCGCCGGGGCTTCACCCGGAGCACGGCCGGGCCGGGCGGCAGGCGCTGGGTGCGCAGCTTGGGGCCGGCCAGGTCCATGCTCACGCGGCAGGTTCGGCCCAGCTCCTGCTCGGCGCGGCGCAGGTGGGCAATCATGCGGGCCCAGGCGGTTTCGTCGTCGTGAGCGCAGTTGATGCGCAGGCAGTCCATGCCCTGCCGAAGCAAGTCACGCACCAGTTCGTAGTCGGTGGCGGCCTCGCTGGGCATGGTTACCATGATGCGCACATTGCGGGTGGCCGGGGCCGGGCCCAGGCAGGCGTCGCTGTGCTCGGCCAGTAGGCGGGGGCCGCTGTTGAAGTCGGGCGCGGCCTCTGCGGGCGGGGTGGGGGCAGCTGTTTCGGGGTTAGTCAACGCATGCAGCAGGTCCAGCACAGCCTCCACGGTGGCCAGGGTATGGGCTTCGGCCCGGCCGAGGGAGGAAAGGCCCAGAGCAGCCAGCCGGGTTTGTAGGGCGCGTTGGTCGTGCTGGCGCAGGGCCAGGTAATGCAGCAGGTTGCGGGCGCTCAACTGGAAGTTGGAGTGCACGGCCCGCAACTGGTCGGCCGATTGGTCGGCCAGGCCCACCATGTCGGCGCGCAGGGCGGTAAGCTCGGCCAACAGTGCTGCCAGTTCGGGCGCATGTTGTTGGGCATATGGAGTGGACAGTATGAGCTCGGCCATGACAATCAAACGTTGCGGCCCCGGCGGTGGTCGGCCAATGAAGGCAGTACGCAGCGGGCACGCCCGCAACTGTGGCGGGAGGGAACCATAACACTATGGTAATAACGTATTGTAAATTAATATTTTACTGGCCGCGTATACACCAGCAGCTGGCAGCTTGTCGGCCACCTTCCGAAACAGGGCCCCGTTTCGTTACCCAACTGAACCATGGCCAGGATGCACACAATACGCCGGGCCAGGCTCGGGTGGGCAGCCGCCTTTTTAGGGCTCGCGGGCTGCAACGAAAAATCGGCGGAAAACCGCATCCGCCTCGATGGTTCCAGCACGGTGTTTCCCATCACGGAAGCGGTGGTGGAGGAATACGCCCGCGTGCAGCCGGCGGCGCGCATCACGGTGGGCGTGTCGGGCACGGGCGGAGGCTTCCAGAAGTTTGCCCGCCGGGAAATCGACCTGGCCAATGCCTCCCGCGCCATTTCGGCCAGCGAGCAGCGGGCCTGCCGACGCCAGGGCTACGCTGCGCTCACGGTGGCCTACGACGGGCTGGCCGTGGTGGTGAACCCGGCCAATACTTGGGTGAAAAGCCTGACAGTGGCCGAATTGAAGAAAATGTGGGAGCCGGCCGCCCAGCACCACGTGCTACGCTGGAACCAGATTCGGCCCGAATGGCCCGATGCCGAAATTCACCTCTTCGGGGCGGGCGTGGCTTCGGGCACCTACGACTATTTCACGAAGGCCATCGTGGGCACGGCCCACGCCAGCCGGGGCGACTACACGGCCAGCGAGGACGACAACGTGCTGGTGCAGGGCATCGCCACCGACCGCCTGGCGCTGGGCTTCTTCGGCTTTGCTTACTACGAGGCCAACCGTAAGGCGCTTCGCCTCGTGCCCATCGACGACGAGCGGGCCGGCAATGGGGCCGGGCCGGTGGCCCCGTCGCTGGCCACGGTCGAGAACAAGACCTACGCGCCCCTGTCCCGGCCCTTGTTTCTGTACGTGAGCGGGCCGGCGGCGCGGCGGCCAGCGGTGCAGGCCTTCCTGCGTTTCTACCTGGCCCAGGCCCCGCGCCTGGCCCGCGAGGTGGGCTACTTTCCGCTGCCGGCCGCCGAAGTCGGCCAGCAACAGACGCTACTGGCGGACTTTGTAGCCCGGTCGCAGCAGGTGAAAACCATTGCCCTGGCCGCGCCGCCCGCCCCATGAAACGGCCGCACGAACGCCTCATCGAAGCCCTGCTGGCGCTGAGCGCCGGCCTCACCGTGCTCACCACGGCCGGCATCATCTGGATTCTGGCCGTTGAAACCTGGCACTTCTTCCGGCAGGTGCCGCTGGGCGATTTTCTGACCGATACGCAGTGGACGCCGCTGTTTGCCGAGAAGCACTTCGGCATCTGGCCGCTGGTGGCGGGCACGCTGCTCACCACGGCCGTGGCGGTGGCCGTGGCCCTGCCGCTGGGGCTCACCATCGCCGTGTATTTCACCGAATACGCCTCGGCCCGGTTCCGCCAGGTGGTGCAGCCGCTGCTGGAGATTCTGGCCTCCGTGCCCACGGTAGTGTATGGCTTCTTCGCCCTGACGGTGGTTACGCCCGCGCTCCAGGCCGTGGTGCCGGGCCTGGCGGGGTTCAGCGCCCTCTCGGCGGGCTTGGTGATGGGCATCATGATTCTGCCCTTCGTCTCCTCGCTCAGCGAAGACGCGCTGACGGCCGTGCCCCACCGCCTGCGCGAGGCCTCCTACGCCCTGGGCGCGACGCGCCTGCAAACCGCCTTCCGGGTGATGGTGCCGGCGGCCTCCTCGGGCATCACGGTGGCCGTGATTCTGGCCCTCTCGCGGGCCGTGGGCGAGACCATGATTGTGGCCATCGCCGCCGGCCAGCAGCCGCGCCTGACGGCCAACCCGCTGGTGCCCATCGAGACGCTGACCACCTACATTGTGCAGGTCAGCTCCGGCGATGTGGCCTACGGCACGTTGGAATACAACACGATTTTTGCTGCCGGCAGCACCCTGTTCGTGCTCACCCTGCTGCTCAACAACATCGGCTACTGGTTCCGCCGCCGTCACCAGCAGCAATATGCGTAGCGCCGCGCGCAACCGCCTCGTCGACCGCGCCTTTCGCTGGGTGGGGCTGCTGGCCACACTCGTTAGCCTGCTGCTGCTGGCTTTGTTTCTGGCCGACATCCTGCACGCGGGAGTGGGCCGGCTGAGCTGGGCGTTTCTGCGCGGGCTGCCCTCGCGCTTCCCCGAGCGGGCGGGCATCTACGCCGCGCTGCTGGGCACGGTCTGGATTGGGGCCATCACCGCGCTGGTGGCCGTGCCGGTGGGCCTGGCGGCGGCCGTGTACCTGGAAGAATACGGGGCCAAAAGCCGCTGGGCCGCCCTGGTCGAAATCAACATCAGCAACCTGGCCGGGGTGCCCTCCATCATCTACGGCCTGCTGGGGCTGGAGGTTTTCGTGCGGTTCTGGCACCTCGGGGCCAGCGTGCTGGCGGCCGGCTGCACCCTGGCGCTGCTCATCCTGCCCATCCTCATCGTGACTACCCGCGAGGCCCTCAAGGCCGTCCCCCACACGCTGCGCGAAGCCTCCTACGCCCTGGGGGCCACGCGCTGGCAAACCACCTGGCACCAAGTGCTGCCGGCGGCTTCGGGCGGCATCCTCACGGGGCTGATTCTGGCCCTGGCGCGGGCCGTGGGCGAAACCGCGCCGTTGGTTGTCATCGGGGTGCTGGCCTACGTGCCGTTTGCGCCGGCCGGCCCGCTGGACGAGTTTTCGGCCCTGCCGGTGCAGATTTTCAACTGGATAGCCCGGCCCCAGAAAGCCTTCGGGGCCGACGCGGCGGCGGCCATCATCGTACTGCTTATTATCACCTTTGGCCTCAACGGTGGGGCCATCTACCTGCGCCAGCGCTGGCGGCAGCGCCTGCCCTGAACACGTCCGCACTTTCTTCTTTTCATGGCCGAATTACTAGCCCAGCACGTCAGCGTTTACTACGGTACGAACCGCGTGCTGGAAGATGTTTGCCTGGATATTGATGAGCGCACGGTCACGGCCCTCATTGGGCCGTCGGGCTGCGGCAAGTCCACGTTTCTACGGCTCTTCAACCGCATGAACGACTTCATTCCCGATTTCCGCCTGGAAGGCGAAATCCTGATTCACGATGCCAATATCTATGCACCCGATGCCGATGTCGAGGAGTTGCGCAAGCAGGTGGGCATGGTGTTTCAGCAGCCCAACCCGTTCCCGAAAAGCGTGTACGACAACGTGACCTACGGGCTGGTGCTGCAAGGCGAGCGCACGAAAGCCGTGCTCGACGCGGCCGTGGAAAAGGCCCTGCGCCAAGCCGCACTTTGGGACGAGGTGAAGGACCACCTGCACAAGTCAGCCCTGGCGCTCTCAGGCGGGCAGCAGCAGCGCCTGTGCATCGCCCGCGCCCTGGCCATCGCGCCCCACACCCTGCTCATGGACGAGCCCGCTTCGGCGCTGGACCCCATTGCCACCGCCAAAATCGAAGAGCTGGTGCAGGAGCTGAAAAAGGACTACACCATCCTCATTGTGACGCACAACATGCAGCAGGCCAAACGAGTGAGCGATAAAACGGCCTTCTTCAACTTCGGCCGGCTCATTGAGTACGGCGATACGCCCGCCTTCTTCGAGCAGCCGCAGCAGGAGCAGACCCGGAACTACCTCAACGGCCACTTCGGCTAGGGCCATCGTCTTGGTACTTGTACGCAGTGGCCGGCGACCAAGTGCCCAGCATTCCGCGCCGTTTCACCAAAATGATGCCTATTGCCATATTACAGGAGAGCATCAAAAAGGGTGGGGCAACCGCAGTCACCAAACTCTTTACCATTACAGGCGGAACGTCCACCAATAGTGGCTTAACCCAACTGCCCACACTTTTTGATGCTTTCACACTTTTGGCGAGCATCAAGAAGTGAGGGGCAATTCAATTCGTCAGTAGGTCTGAGTGGCAACACAGCAAACGGCTACTTTACCTGATTGTAGATTGCCCTACACTTTTTGATGCTCTCCTGAATCCGCCCTTTTGCAACAAGAACCCCCTAACCTTACGCTTCCGCTGGACCGCCCGGTCTTTTCCCTTTTGTTCCCCGTTGTGCAACCAACCGTTAATCAGTGCGGGCGATATTGGGCCGTGTCGCGGGTCGGGAGGCTGGCGTGGAGGCTAGCCGGTGCAGAGCCAGGGCATTCGTGAATCCCAATTGCTGCCAATTGCCGATAAGCCAACGGCCTTCGTCCGATTGTTCGCAAACAAACCGGATGTTGGCCGCCGGGTCGGAAAATAGCAGGGAGTCGCCGTGTTGCACGACGCGCAACTGTTGCCCGTTTAGGGGAGCACCGGGCATGGCTATTTGGGCGACCAGGCCGGTTGCGTCGCGGGTTACGACGAGTCCAATCGCGCGCGTTCTGCCCACTACAGTCAAGGGTCCCGTCCAGGTACCCGGCAGCAGGGGCGCGGGCGGTGAAGCCGCGGCATGAGCGCCCAAGCCTGGACTTTGCTGACCGAACGCCGACAACCTCGCTCCAGTTGCCAGAAGGAAGAGGAGAAAATAAATTTTTTTCATTCGAACGAATCAAGCGGGTATTTATAAACCAAAATTGGCGCTGCTTTTCCCAGATGATGTCCTAAAGATTATTAAATAATTATAAGAAGCATGGGTTTTTCGTTCAACGCCTCTCGTTGAACGCTTAGAGGAAGAAACTACCGGACGGGCCGCGTGTTGTATCCTGAAAAAAATCGGCCTCGGTTAAAATTTTGGTACAGAAAGTTAGAGAGCATCAGAAAGTGTGGGCAACCGCAGTCACCAAACTCTTGACCATTACAGGCGGCACTTCTACTGATAGTCGCTTAACCCAACTGCCCCACACTTTTTGATGCCAGCAACTCGTGCTGCTCCGTGCGTAACACCAGGTACACTTCCTGGTGCTCTCTCAATCAGTCGTCGTCCCGCTTGGGCGTGGCCCGCAGGAACGCGCCGCGCCGGGGAGCTGGCACGA
>Ga0209511_1002276_pt1 | contig 15918 bp, 7 predicted proteins | sample SSSSmetaG_FD_184141 | JGI IMG/M metagenome (GOLD analysis project Ga0209511, IMG submission 184141) | Glacier valley bacterial and archeal communities from Borup Fiord, Nunavut, Canada, to study Microbial Dark Matter (Phase II) - ​SSSS... | ecosystem: Environmental > Aquatic > Freshwater > Ice >...
CTGTGCCGTGGCCAGCCCATCGGCCACACTTATTATAGAAAAAGTAACTGTTAAATTTAATCAGCCCCCTGCAGTATGTGTGAATGGGGGGCTGGTAAATCTCATACCATATGGTGTTCCCGCAGGTGGTACATTTTATGGTACAGGAGTAATCGGTAATACTTTTGACCCTACCAAGGGGGTACTTGGCCCGGGTAATTCACTGTATTATACAGTGCAAAATGCTACAAAAACCTGTTCTTCTATTGATAGTACAACCATTAATGTATTAAGTAATCCTGTAACAAAAATCACGGCCTCGGGGCCCGCAACCGTTTGTGCCGGTGGTCAGGTGCAGCTAAGTATCGTTGGCACAGCCACTATTCAATGGTACCGGAATAATATACTTATCGCAGGAGCCGGTGGTTCTGTTTATTATGCTTCATCAACCGGTAGCTATAAAGCCGTTCAGAAGAATGGCTTTGGCTGTTCTTCATCAGACAGTATTGCTGTTACCGTATATGCTCTTCCCGTATTATTTATAAACGGAGGAAACAGTTCAACCTGTCAGGGAACGGCAGCTATTCTGAGCACAAGTGTACTTGCGAAAAGTTATAAATGGACCTACTCGCATAAGTATACCCAGGGATCAACAACCAATACGTTAAAAACTTTTACAGGTGGTACCTACACGCTGACTATAGTTGATAATAATAATTGTATTGATTCAGCAGATTATCACCTTACTGTTAACCCGATACCTGTACCCATAGTTCAGGAAAGCGATTCAGTAATTTGTAAGGGTGACAGCACCTCATTCGGAGTATTTAATATGTACTCATCTTACCAGTATTATAAGAGTCTGACAGGGGTGGCTGGTTCTTATACTGCAATCGTAGGAGCTACAAATCCGCTTTACCAAGCCAAAACCTCAGGCTTTTATTACATTACTGTTACCAATGGTTTTGGTTGCCCTGGTAGTTCGGCCCCACATCAGGTAATAGTCATTCCCCCACCTGCAAAAGCGCATGTTTCAGCCAGTAGTTCAGCACCTGTCTGTTATCCGGGAGTTGTCACCGTAAGTACTCCTGCCGTTGCAGGCCTAACCTATCAGTGGAGAGCCAATGGATCAGCCCTGCCGAACAGTAATACCCCAACTTATACTGCACTTTATACAGCCCTTTATACCGTTGTTGCCAGAAATGCTACCGGATGTTCGACTGTTTCCGATTCTGTACAGGTAACGATCAACCCTAAGCCAACAGCCTCAACCCCGGCCGGAAATTTAAATAATTGCGGGGGTGTAGCAACGACTTTATCTGCATTTGTGCAGCCAGGTTATAGTTTTCAGTGGTTTATGAATGGAGCGCTTTTGATAGGACATACCAAGGATACCCTGAAAACCGCAATAAGTGGAATGTATAATTATGTAGTTTCAACACCTGCAGGTTGTACCGATACTTCGGCTGCTGTTAAGGTAAATGTTTACCCCAAAATTATTCCAGTCATTCAGATTGATGGTGCTTCAACGGTTTGCTCTCCTGATAGTGCAACGATGGAGGTTACAGGAACGTACTTCTCTTATCAGTGGTATGAGAATGGCAATCCTATACCAGGCGATACAAACCGTACAGTACGGGTAAGCACCCTTGGTACCAATCTGTATACAGTTAAGGTCATTGATAAAAATGCCTGTTCAGGTTTGTCAGCCAATGCACAGATTATCGTAAACCCACAGCCAACACCTGTCATTGCACCTGTAAGTGCAACCCGGTTTTGTACAGGAAGTTCGGTTGTGCTAAACCTGGTGAATGCTGTCTCTTATAGCCCGATTAAATGGTACCTGAACGGAGCCCTGATAAACGGGGCCACAGGAGGTAGCTATACTGCTTCAAATAGCGGAAAGTATACGGTTATTGTCACCAATTCAAATGGCTGCACAGCAGCCTCACCAATTGTGAATGTTATCGTTGATCCTATTCCAACACCGATTTTAAATGTTACCGGAATTGTCAAATTATGTCTTGGGTCAAGTTCAGCTTTCGTATTGCATGCCCTTGATACCCTGCACGGTGGTATATACACCTGGTATCAGATTGACTCTACCAATAAAACAGGTAGTGCAACAATTGTAAGTGCAGGTAAAGATGATTCAACCTTCGCGCTGAAACCTACAGGCTCTGGTGGTTACTATACAGTTAGTCTGGTTAGTCCTGCAGGTTGTACGGGTTTTTCAGATACGGTATTTGTATCCCAATACCAGCCGCCTATTTCAAACATTGGAACCAAATCAATTTGTTCAGGAGGGTTTACGACCCTGTATTCACCTCCTGGAGTTACGTTCCAATGGTATAGCAGCCCAACTGGCCTGGCAGGTTCATTTACCCCAATCCTGGGTGCGATAAGCAAATCATATAATGTAACTGTTGCTGGTTTTTATCAGGTAAGGGTTGTTGATGGGTCTGGTTGTCCTGGTCTATCTGTGATAAATGAAGTTAAAACCAATCCTGTTATAGCGGTCTCGGTTTCAGGTCCTTCAGGCTCTTGCCCAGGTACTCCAGTAGTACTGACAGCAACAATTTCAAATAATCCACTTCCAAAAAATCCAAATTTCCAGTGGTCATTTCAGCCCAATGGTATAGGAGCCTATCACACTATTTCAGGTGCCGTATTCAGCACCCTCGGAGTAGATTCAACAGGAAATTATAAAGTACTTGTAAGTGCTAATAATTTCTGCCCTGATTCGGCTACTGTAGCCTTTACGGTATTCCCGGTACAAAAACCAATAATTGCCAAAAGCGCCATTATCTGTGCTGGGGGTACATTTGTACTGAGCAATACAGGTGCTGCCTTACCCGGCTCAGACACCTACCAATGGTACAGAAACTATGTTGCCGTTCCAGCACCGACAGGTAAGGCAACTACGCTACTTGTAAATTCTGACGGATACTATTACCTGCAGGTAACTGATGTGAACGGTTGCCAGACCTATTCTGATACCTCTCATATTATAACTACTCCTATACCAAATCCAAGTATCCAGATTACCGGGCCAACAGTAGTTTGTACAGGAAGTATTGTAAAACTATATGTACCCGGGCAAAAAAATCTTACCTATCAGTGGTCATATTCACTGAATAGTTCAGGCCCTTTTGCCAGCCTTGCAGGAAAAACAGATACTTTACTGAATGTGAGCGCAAATACAGGCTACTACCGCATTACTGAAACAAATGCTGCTGGATGTTCGGGTAGCGATTCAATTTATGTAGTTGTTGATTCTATACCAAAGGCTATTTTGCCTGCCACAGCCCAAGTTTGTACTGGCTTTTCGGTACTGTTAAAAGTAACATCTTCGGCCCGATTAGTCTGGAGTTATAATACCCAGTCAAATATTATTTCAACCTCAAATTCTATCCTGGCAAATCTGACAGGTACCTACTACCTGAAAATGAGTAATAGCGGTGATGGTCGCTGTTATAGTCTTGACAGTACGGTGGTAACGGTAAATCCGGCACCTAAGGCCCAGTTTATTTATCGGGATAGCTGCCGTCAGAGCTCATCGGTCAATTTTGTAAACATAACTACAATCGCTTCTGGCCCACAGCCAACTTACCAGTGGAATTTTGGTGACCCAGCATCAGGAGCATTAAATACCTCAACCACGGTTAATGGTCTTCACCAGTATACAGTTCTTGGAAAATACCTGGTAACCCTGATTGCCACTTCGGTAAATGGTTGTACTGATACCGTCAAAAACAGTTACCTGTTCAATGGTACCAAACCAGTTTCTAAATTCACCATACTGGGTAACCCTGCAAACCGTTGCGGTGGTCAGCCAGTTGGCCTGCGTGATACTTCTACCAACCAGTATGGGGCTATTATTCATTACCGTTGGGATTTCTTTACTTCTTCGGGTAAGCCCGCAGGTGTAAGTGCTGATACAGTAAAAGATGTGTTTGTTAATTTTCCAGATACGACGGTTGCAATCAGCTACCGGATCAGAGAGAGTGTGACGGCACAATCGGGCTGTATTGATACTTCATCACAGGTTATTACCATTGGTGCTTCACCAATGGTGAGCCTGAAACTTGCCCAGCGCTTTGTATGTATTTCCCAGCCTACAGATACCCTTCATGGAGGTCTGCCCCTGAATGGTACAAATGGTGGCACGGGAGTATACACAGGTGTCGGTGTTACTAATGGGGTCTTTAATCCAAAACTTGCCGGTCTGGGCAAGCACCCAATCATGTATACCTTTACCAATTCGGGTAGTGGGTGTTCAGCCTCGGCAATTGATACGGTGCAGGTTCTACCAGTGCCAGGCCCAACTGCGATTTTTGTGTCGGGAACGTTAACTCCTTGTTCAAAATCGGCAAAACTGACAGCTATAAATGCAACAGCCGTTAATTATACCTGGCTGAAAAATGATACCCTGATTACTAATGCTGATTCATCGGTATATGTAGTTACCAGTTCAGGCAAGTACACTGTTCGTGCGCTGACAGCAGCAGGCTGCTCACGAGATACTTCTGTTATTCTTAGTCTTGGAAATGGGCCCAAAGCTGTCTTTGTGGTAGGGTCTGTTTGTCAGAACCTGATTGTAAACTTTCTGAACCAGAGTAAATCGGGTGATAAAACTGCGCTAACGTATAAATGGGATTTCGGTGATCCTTCCTCAGGAGCCAATGTTTCTACAGCAGCCAACCCACAGCATCAGTATAGTGCTGCCGGAAATAATATTGTCAAACTGATAGTTTATTCTGCCAGTGGCTGTTCTGATACCCTCCAGAAGACGATACAGGTTACGACAGTTGATTCAAATGCGAACTTTACGATTACTGTCAGCAAGCCATATTGTATGCGTGAGCCCCTGATTTTTCAGGATTCAAGTAACCTTCCTGGTCAGGTGATCACAAAATACACGTGGAATTTCTTTGATGCCACAGGCAAACTTATCCGTACTGACAGTGGGGCCGTGGTTTTTGAAACCTTCAATTCAAGTTCAACAGTGCCGGTTACCTATACTGCTCAGGAAGTACTGATGACGGGTGTAAACTGCCCGGTTCAAACACCGATGAAGAGTTTTACACTTAATCCGGTGACACCTCTTACCTACGTCAGGGAAGCACAGTTTGATATGTGTAGTTACGCCCCTGATATTACACTCACTGGTGGTAGTACGGTGCCTCCGGGCCAGCCAGGCCGCGGGTATTATACGGGTGCCGGTGTAATTGACAGCACAACTTTTGTGCCTTCAAAGGCTCCTATTGGTGCTGATGTAGTGTCTTATGTATTTACCAACCAGTATGGCTGTATTTCATCTGCCAGTACCGAATATACGGTACATGATACCATACCTCTGGCCGGGCAGCGCATTGAAACCATGCAGGGTACAGTTGTTACCCTGAACGGTATTGGCGCATTGCCATTCACATTCGGTCCGAACGGAATTACCCAGATCAGTGCCGATAGTTTGAAATGGAGCTGGTCTCCTGGTACAGGTCTAAGCAGTACTTCTGTCCCTAATCCGGTATTTACAGCTGAAGACAGCATCAATTATACGCTTACCGTTACCTCACCTTTTGGCTGCATTTCAAGGGCTGTATTTAAGGTGATCGTTCATAAGCTACTGCATGTTCCCAATACATTTACGCCCAATGGCGATGGTACGAATGATTACTGGATTATCAGAGGTCTTGATCTTTATCCAAAGGTGCAGGTGTTTGTCTTCAACCGCTGGGGTGAGCAGTTATTTTATTCTCAGGGCTATGGTCATCCATGGAACGGTTTTTACAATGGCAAGCCGCTACCGATGGGTACATATTATTACCTGATCAAGCTGAATGGGCAGAATCAGAAACCGCTTACAGGACCCTTAACATTATTGTACTAATGAGAAAGATCAAGATACTGCTGGGTTTACTCTTACTGAGTATATGTAGCCACGCCCAGCAGCGGCCTCAGTATTCACTGTACTATCAGAATAACTACATTTTGAATCCGGCCATTGCGGGTATTGAAGATTATTTCGATACCAAATTATCATACCGTAACCAGTGGCTGGGTATTAACGGGGCTCCGACGACGACCTATATTACCAGTCAGGGGCCCCTGGGCAATATTGAGAAGGGTCATCACGGAATTGGCTTTAATGTAATTGAAGACAGAACCGGCCCAACCTCTCAGCTGACGATTGATGCGTCATATGCTTACCATATTCCCCTGACCAAGCGTATTAAGATTGCCTTTGGAGTGTCGGCTGGTGCCACCCAGTATAGTCTGGCAACAGACCAGCTGGTACTTGACCAGAATTTTGATCCGGCCGTACCCAAAAACAGGGCTTCGCAACTTGTTCCAGATCTGGTGGCAGGTATCTGGATTTATTCTGAGCAGTTTTATTTTGGGGCATCAATGACACAGCTATTGCCGAGCCAGGTAAATTTCAATACCCTTGATAAAAATCCGCTGAACAGCTTACAGCCGCATCAGTTTGTCACGGCAGGATACAAGTTCTTTTTGACTGAAGACATCTCCCTGACTCCGTCAATAATGATAAAGCATGTTTCACCAGTACCGGTATCCTTTGACTTAAATGGAAAACTACAATATAAAGATATTATGTGGCTGGGCACTTCAATAAGAAGAACAGATGGGTTTTCGCTAGCGGCGGGTTTTTACATCAGCCGTTCGCTGAATGTAAGTTATGCCTATGATTACACCTATTCCCCTCTTCAGCAGTATACATCGGGTAGTCATGAGATTATTCTGGGTTTACAGCTTGGGAATAAAACGGGGGTGAGATGCCCGAAAATGAATTGGTAAATGTAAGTACGGGAATTAGCCCGTCGAGAGGGAAGGCGCCAGGCTACAGGGTTGATTATAAATCTTGTAACAAGTTTCCCATAATGGCGTAGAAAGTATTAATCAATAGTTATGAGAATTGCTAAATCAACGGTTTTAATCTTTTTTGTCCTTTTTATATGGCAAAAAGATTGTTTTGCCCAGATTTCTGGCAATGCAATCGGATACTATTATAATGGGCTCAGCGGATCTTGCGGTGCGTCAACTTTTACCCCTGGTGATTCAATCATCGGCTCGACACCTTCAACTGGTTTAGCTGGGGGCCCTGGTGCATATACCTATCAGTGGACTCAAAGCATCGATCAGGGTAGTACTTATACAAATATCCCGGGTGCTACAAAACCCAGTTATTTTACAGGTACCATCAGTCAAACCACCTATTATGTGCGCCAGGTTTCGTCTGGTGCAGCAACCAGTGCAAGTACAATTGTTGTTTTCTACGTTAGTGCGGGAAAAATAGCAGGTAATAAAATTTCAATTACGCTTGGTAAGGCTACTTCTCAGTTTTATCCCTGTGGCACCCCGACGGCCAGTCCTGGTGATTTAAGCGGTCCTGTACCAACGGGTACGTCCAGTAATAATTACCAGTATAGCTGGGCTTTATCGACTGATAATGGGGCAACCTATTCAAGGGCTGGTGGCGCGTCTTCTACTTCTGCAGATTATATTCCTGCTACCATTACCAAGAGTACCTGGTTTGTAAGAGTTGTCATTTCGGGAGTTTGTATTGATACCAGTGCACCCATTAAATTTGTTTTTGGTGGGGTTACCAATAACTATATAACAGCCCCGGCTGTTTCGTCAGCCTGTGCGTCAACGGGTTTTAATCCGGGTACTATCGCAGGTTCTGCACTGCCAGTTTCCTATACCTATCAATGGCAGTCAGGACCAGACAGCACCCACTTTACTGATATAGCAGGAGTAACAACGCAAAGCTACAGCCCAGGGGTACTAACTACAACAACAGCTTACCGTCGTAAATGTATTACGGGTACCTGTACGGCATTTACCAATGCTGTACTAATCTCTGTGGCTGCTGCGTTCAGCGCTAATACTATTACGGCCGCCCAACTGATTGATTCAGCGACAGCACCTGCACAGCTGAATGGTTCGGCCGTTACTGCAGGTGTCAGTAGCGTAAAGTATAACTGGGTACAAAGCACAGATAGCGTGACTTTTTCTACAGCCGGAGGTAGTAGCAGCATGATGAACTATCAGCCAGGCCCATTAAATCAAAAGACATTTTTCAGGCGTATCGCCAGTAGCGGAACCTGCGCAGTAAATAGTAATATAGTCGTAATTACGACAAAAAAATGCGACACCTGCAGTAAAAAGCCTCCTGTTCCAGTAGTGAAAGGTTGTCCTAATAATCCGGTGGTTGCTGATATGGGTGTGCATTTAACACGACGTCCTGGTAATAAAGGTACTGGAGTTACCTTTGACTATACGCTGTCAGCAAATAATTTTGGAACAGCTACAGGAACAAAAATTATTCTTATAGACACGATCACAGCTAATGTCAATGAAATAGGTATTTCAGCAGTTGATCAGGGAATAGCCACTTTTGATGTCACAACACATATTTTAACCTGGAATATCGGCATTATGAAGCCTTCTTCAATTGCCACCATGATTCTAACCGTGCAGCCCCTGGATAATAGTCAGATTATTTCAAAAGTTAGTATCCATGCATTTGAATGTGATCCTGATCTGAGTAATAATGCTCTGCGCGATACAATAAATGATCCCTTACCTCCACCCTTTGCCGGCAATCTGCCAGATATTATTACCCCAAATGGAGATGGGAAAAACGATAAGTTTATCATTAAGAATATTACATTAAAGGTGAATTCGAATAATGAGCTGGTTATCTTCGACCGCTGGGGTAGTACAGTCTTTACCGAAGTCGGATATCAGAATAACTGGGATGGTAATGGCCTGAGTCCGGGTACCTATTTTTATGTTCTCAAGATTAATACCGGCGGCAAACAACAATTAATTAAAGGGTATATCACCTTAATGCGCTGACCAATCAAACCAGAATTTACTAATGTTTAAGAAACTTTTCTTACTGATCATTCTGTTTGCCGGCCTGAAACAAAGCGTAATTGCCCAGACAGATTTGCAATTCAGTCAATACATGTTTAATTATCTGTATATCAATCCAGCTTATGCAGGATATAAAGAACAGATCAATGCAACCACTTTTTTCAGAGCCCAATACCTTGGTTTTAAGGGAGCACCCACGACAGCCTCAGTTTCTATTGATGCGCCCTTGTTCAGTGATAATATGGGCTTTGGAGTACAGGTAAATTCTGATCAGATAGGTATACAGAATACGCTTACCGGAGGGCTTGCTTACTCTTACCGTGTAGCAGTAGGAGATAATGCCCGTTTATGTTTTGGTCTGCAGGGTGGTATTTCTCAATTTAGTTCAGATCCAAGCAGGTCTCATCCAAACGATGCAAATGATCCTTTAATTACTCAGGGCGCCTATAGTTCGCTTGCATTTACCAGCAAGGCAGGGCTATTCTATTATAATTCAATTTTTTATCTAGGAGTTTCAGCCAGTAACCTGTTTACAAAGAGTATTCATACAACAGGCCTGGGCATCGCAACTCCTGGTGAAGAAAAACACTACTATCTTTCTGGAGGTGCCCTGCTACAGGTAAATGATGAGTTTGCACTCAAGCCCTCCTTTTTATTAAAAGATCCACAGGCGGGAATTAGTACGGCTGATATTAACTGCTTTTTGCTGATTGATAATAAATTATGGCTGGGAGGTTCTTACCGTATGGGTGTACCTATCAATACCCAGTCAATAAACAGGGGTACGGCCGGTAACCTGAATGCCATTTTATTTTTAACAGAATTTTATGTCAATGACCGTTTACGTATTGGCTATGCATATGATTACCCGTTAAATAGTGTCATGAGTTTTAAGTCGGGAAGTCATGAAATTTCAATCGGCTATTACCTGCCTATTTCAAGGCAGTCTTTCAAGAACTCAATGGTTACACCAAGATATTTTTAAGCTTCAATGCCTCTAGACATGTTTAAACGTTTATACCCCACTATCCTTTTGCTGCTTTGCATACTGGTGACAGGTGAAAGCTTTGCTCAGACGACAACCCTGATGAAAAAAGCAGACGACCTGCTGAATTCTACCGATTTTTATTATGCCCTTGAAAATTACCTTAAGGTGTATGATAAAAAGCCGAATGATCCACTGGTTATTGAGAAAATTCTTGCCTGTAACAAATTCCTCAAAAATTACAATGATGTTCTGACCTGGTCTGAGCAGCTCGTACGCCTGAATGGTGCAAATCCGGAATATCGCTTTGCCTATGCAAGTGCACTACATAATCTCGGGAAATATAAAGAAGCTAAAGTAGAGTACGCTATCTACCTGAAAAGTTCACCCAAAGATAAGAAGAAAATAGACTTACTTGAAAGATCATGTGATAGTGCATTAAAATGGTTAAAACAGCCGTATTCTATGAAAATTAAAAATATGGCAGCGCTAAACACGGGGTATGCTGACTGGGGTCTTACAAAGTTTGCCAATGGTTATATGTTTTCTTCTGACAGACGGAATGATGAGGCTCAGCAAATACTATCAAATGGTAGCAAGAAAGGCAGCCAGGATATATTTGGTGGAACAGGCCGCCCTTATCTAAAGTTATATTATGTAAATATGAATGCTGATTCTAGCTGGACACAGCCTGCTTTTTTCTCAAAACTGATTACTGAACGATATCATACCAGCAGTGCCTCATTTGACGAAAAAAATAATATTCTTTATTTCTCCAGAACCCGTAAAATAGATATCCCCAAGTCATTTAATAAATCAACTTTCCAGGTAGAGCTTGTTTATTCAGAAGCTTTTAGAGAAGTAAAGCCATTTCCATATAATTCAATTCTTAATTATTCAGTGGGAGACCCTTGTGTTACTAACGAAGGTAAGCGTCTGTATTTTTCTTCAAATATGCCAGGAGGATACGGCGGGTCAGATCTTTACTATTGTGATCTGAAGAATGATGGTACCTGGACCAAGCCTGCAAATCTTGGCCCGGAAGTAAATACGCCTGGTCAGGAGCGCTATCCTTCTGTGGTTGGTGACTCTGTATTGTATTTTTCTTCAGACGGATATGTTGGAATGGGTGGGCTCGATATATACTCGGCCCATAAGACAGCAAAGGGCTGGACTGGGGTTAAAAATATGGGACCTCCAATGAATTCTGCTGAAGATGATTTCTCCGTAATTGTTACCAAATCAAGCCCAGGTGTTTCAGGTGGAACAAAAGTAGAAGGATATTTTTCTTCTGACCGTCTGGGTGGTAAGGGCTCCGATGATATATATTCGTTCGAAACCCAGGTCAGCCAGGCTCCGCTGAGCAACTTTGTTGTTAAGGCTAAAATTATAAATCAGGAAACGGGTGAAGGTATCCCAGATGTTAAACTTGCAGTAAAAGAAACCAGTTCACCAGAGCCTGTTAAAAATATTCAAACAGACAGTGCAGGAATTTTCAAGTTTGAGGCAAAGCATCACAAAAAGTATGAAGTAGCCGTGAAACGCGAAAAGTATTTCGCCAAGAAAGATACTATTTCAGCCGATGATCAAATAAGTTTACCCGGCAAGCCAGCAGTCATTGATATGAATGTAAAGCTTGAGCCTATGGTTATCAATAAATCAATCAGACTCGATAATATCTATTATAAGTTTAATGAGTGGAGTATATCTGATCAGGCGGCAAAAGTACTTGATGGCCTGGTAACGGTCATGACAGATAATCCTGAAATTGATATCGAACTGGGATCACATACTGATACCAGGGGAGATGCGGCGATTAATAAATATATCTCTCAGATGAGGGCTCAGGCAGCAGTAAATTACCTGATTTCAAATGGGGTTGACGGACACCGTATTTATGCAAAAGGGTATGGTAAAGAAGTTCCTCTGATTAACTGTGGCAGTAAATGTTCACCCGATGAACATGCGAAAAATCGACGCACTGAGTTTAAGATCGTAAAGATTCAGGAACAGGCATCAAACTAAAGTTCCGGCAGCCACTCGTACTAGCTGCCAATATTGGAGTCAGCTACTTACCAGGTTATTCACTTGCTGATGCCGCAATCATCGGTCGCAGCCTATTTATTAAAAACGCGTTCAAGGTTTATATTCTGCTCCTTTGAGTATTTTATTGTCATCTGTTTCAGCCATTAATTGCTGAACGGTTACCGTCTGATTTTTTTCCATATACTGCTTTACCAGTTGCCAGCCAATATACATACCAAGGCGAGGTGCAGATTCAGCTGCAAGACCCTGTGTAAAGGGGCCTTCTGAAAAGAAGTTTTCATGTACTTTCTTTTCTGATCCAAACAGTTTGTCATTTTCTACAGCATAGGCCCAGATATTTTCTTCATTATTCCTGCACCACGATAACTGTTTGCCAGTATAGGCGATTTTAAGAGTATCAGGCACCGAAGGAAAAAGGGCATCCAGAAAATAAAGCATCTTTCCTTCATAAATCATTTCACCCAATAAATTTGTTTCAGCCGGGGATGGGGCAAAGAGTTGGCGTGAAAATCCTTTCATAGCCGTAACCGGCAGGTATTCGGGGCTTAGTGTACGAGCAATATACCGGGGAAACTGTACCGCCCTGTAATACGGATACCTGCTACCCATAAACATATCAAGTCCGATAGCAAGATCTGAATTGGTATTAACAACCGCATTATTGAACCCGGATATGAATGTAATCACCCTGGGTAATTTGACCCTGGGGTAATAATATATAACGTGTTTGAACGCATCTTCAAGTGCATGCTGCTGGGTTATGATATTGGGATACACGGAATCGACATCATGTTTCAAAATTTTTAAATCTTTGTTTGACGTGAAGTGGCCTAATTGCAGCATATCTGTAGAATCATGCATCTTGCCTAGACTGGCAATGTTTTCGATGAATAGCGGCAAAAACTCTGGATACTTTTTCTCTAGCCTGGCTACACCTTGTTTTAGATTAATTGTATCAACCTTAAAAAGATCCCTTTCGAAGCGGTCAATTTGAAGCTTAAAAGATATATTTGAAATATCAACTTCTAACCTGCTTTGCTTGCAGGAAGATATTAGCACAGTAATGACCATTAGCAAGACTGAGCAAGGCTTGCGTAACCGAATAGAGTTAAGTATCATAAGTCAGGTATGAACGGCAATAATAAGTCTGTTTTCTTACAAAAAATACTCATTGTTCTCAGTATTTTAATTTTTTTAAATCGACTTGCCAGCGCACAGGTAGTTTTTAAGACAGAGAACCTTCATTTGGGTTTCAAACTTAACCCGACATTCGGGTATTTGAATTTGAAAGATCAGGGTCCGCTTAAGAGTGATGGGTTGAAACTTGGTTTCTCTTTTGCTGGAACAGCCGATTATCTGTTCACTAAAAATTTAGGATTAAGTACAGAATTTGCCATCAGTACGATAAATGGAGGTACAGTTTCTGCATCAATGGTTTCTCAGACACAGGCGGGAAATATGCTTACAGTTCAAAAACTTGATAAAGTTCTTTATAAGCTCACCTATCTTGAATTGCCACTGGCAATAAAAATCAGAACAAACACAATTGGTGAAGCAGCCTTGTTATATTTAAAATTTGGCATTGATCCTGCTTTTAAACTTGCCTCGTCAAGTGTGGCATCTTCTAGTACAAATGGTATTCCTACAATTATTGGAGGTACAGATGATGCTAAATCTATCCGGTTTTTCAGGACATCTTTTCTCGCCGGATTGGGATATGATTACCGGTTTAACCGGAATTTTACATTTACCTCAGGGTTATTATTTAATAATGGTTTTACTCATATCAATAATGCCGGAAATGCCTCAATGACAAATTCTTTTATGGCAATAGAGTTTGGAGTTTATTTTTAATACACAAACAGGTCTTAAGCTTGTTTATGGGAGAAGACATTTATATTCATGAAGATCGCTCTTGCACAGGTAAATTATCATATTGGAAATTTTGAAGCAAATTACCTTAAAATCAGTGCACTGATAGAGCAGGCAAAGACAGATAAAGCAGACCTTATCGTTTTTTCAGAACTGGCTATCGGTGGCTACCCGGCGAGAGATTTTCTCGAGGAACCGTCTTACATTGAAGCCTGCCTGCAGCAACTGCTGCAGCTGGCACTATTTTGTACAGATATAAGCTGCATTATAGGTTGTCCCGTAAAAAATAAGGCTGAAGAAGGAAAAAAACTGCATAATGCAGCTTTCTTATTAAGTAATGGGAAAATCATGTTTCAAGTTAATAAAGCCTTATTGCCTACATATGACGTATTTGATGAATACAGGTATTTTGAACCTGCAAAATCATTTGCCTGCATTGAACTACAGGGGCATAAAATTGCTTTGACAATTTGTGAAGACATCTGGAATATACAGAAATCAATGTATACCCAAAGCCCAATGGAAGTATTGATGCTTGAAAAACCGGTATTGATGATAAATATCGCTGCATCTCCTTTTCATTATAGCCAGGCCGAAAGAAGGATCGAGACCTTAGAGGCAAACGTCTTAAAATATCGATTACCTATTATCTACGTGAATCATGTTGGGGCTCAGACTGAATTGATCTTCGATGGAGGGTCTCTTGTAATGTTGTCTGATACGACAATAACAGCACAACTGCCTTACTTTGAAGAAAATCTTCAATATGTCGACTTTCTGGGCGGTAGAAATGAGGTAATTTTGGCTAGTGATAACCTGGTTACACTGGTTGATCAGAAAAAGAACTTTTCAGTTAAGCCCTTATTATCGATGCCAGAACTGGCCGACGAGGTGCTAGCTTATTCTGATCTTTTGACCGGCCGTATATATCAGGCACTTGTGCTGGGAATACGTGACTATTTTAAAAAATCTGGTTTTCGTTCAGCCGTACTTGGCCTCTCAGGAGGTATTGATTCAGCTCTGGTATGTGTACTTGCTGTTCATGCTCTTGGCTCTGAAAATGTGCATGTATTATTGATGCCTTCTAAATACTCATCTGATCATTCATTAAAAGATGCGCGTGACCTTGTTGATAACCTGGGTATTCAGATGCACTTTGTACCTATCAGCAGCATCATCTCCTCTTTTGAATCATCCCTAAAAGCAGACTTTATTGGGTTCGAACAGGGTATTGCAGAAGAAAATCTTCAAGCACGTTCAAGAGGTACCCTTCTGATGGCTTTTTCAAATAAGTTTGGCCATATCTTGTTGAATACCTCTAATAAAAGTGAGGCAGCAGTGGGCTATGGAACACTTTATGGTGATATGTGCGGAGCATTAGGCATTCTGGGTGATGTTTACAAGTCGCAGGTGTACCAACTCTGTAAATACATAAACCTGAAGGAAGTGATTATTCCAACTAATACTCTTCTAAAACCACCCTCTGCTGAATTAAGACCTGATCAGAAAGATTCAGATTCTTTGCCTGCCTACGAACTACTTGATAAAATTTTATTTCTTCATATTGAATGTAAATGGGGCGTTCCTGAATTAACTGCTCATGGGTTTGATTGTGAAATTGTGACAAAGGTGATAAAACTTGTTAATAATGCTGAATTTAAACGTTATCAGGCTGCCCCGATTCTTAGAATATCACCCAAGGCTTTTGGAATGGGAAGAAGAATGCCTATCGTAGGGAAATATTCGTAAGAAAATTATATTACAACAATATAGTTACATTTTTACTCTCTAAATAGGTTGCCCCATTGTAACTATTCTAGCTTTTTACAGTAAAAACGGAAAAGGAATAAATCCTTTAGTTTGACAAAACGTCAATAAATTTACTGTGAAATGTGTTTTGGGTGTAATTGCAAATTAGCATTGCCAGATGCGTTTCTTCAATAATTAATCATGATAAGATTCGGAATGGCAAAATACCCTGCCAAGATACTCATCGTTACCCTGTTAGCCCTGCAACCATTTATTTTACATGCCCAGATGGAGAGTAAAATAAAAGAAATTGTAAAGATGACCTGCTTCCTGGATGGTGAAATTATATTCTATCCTGATACAAGTTTAACTGTACT
>Ga0209511_1002278_pt1 | contig 15903 bp, 10 predicted proteins | sample SSSSmetaG_FD_184141 | JGI IMG/M metagenome (GOLD analysis project Ga0209511, IMG submission 184141) | Glacier valley bacterial and archeal communities from Borup Fiord, Nunavut, Canada, to study Microbial Dark Matter (Phase II) - ​SSSS... | ecosystem: Environmental > Aquatic > Freshwater > Ice >...
GTATGGGTTGCAAGTGCAAGAGGCTAAACAACGACGTCTGCAGCTGACCGATCCGAGATCCAAGTGGACAATCTTTGGGGGACTCCAAACGCACTCCCGCCCAGATTCAGTGCTACACTGTGACAGAGAACAGCTGCAGGCTAATGGGTCCAAGTGAGTTCACTTCTGCCTATATGGACAATAAAATGTAGAGCAATCAATGACAAAACACAGCACACACCATGGCACTTGTTGTGTCTACGCTCAACAATCATTTGATCTATCTGCAACAGAGAGTTGCCACGACCACTTTTCAGGAGCTGTGTGAGGACTACCCAGACAGCATCCTTGACATGGTGATGGAAGTGGATAATGAAGCGGAACTTGTGCTGTTCAACGGCTACCATAAAGCTCTCGCAAATCTGTTTGAGAAGGCTAGAACATCAGCAAACAACACGACATTTCCAGTGATGGACATCACTAAGGTGTACACTAGTGCCTACTGCAAGAAGTTCATGAAGCTCGTGTTAGGTGACGACTTTGAGCTGTCGCTGAAAGAGGAGAGACGCAGCTTCATCAATGAGCGGAAATGGATCCGTCACAAAGGGCGACAGCTGGGCATTTTTCACACAGGATTGAGCAAGAAGGATGAGGAACGGTACCGTGCATGGTTGAATGGAGAGTCCGCTGACGCGGAATGGGATGAGACTGTCCTGAAAACAATCGCCGGTTTCTTTCTGGAATTCTATGACTACAGGTGGTATGAGCGTCAGTTCAACATCGAAGACGGTGGCAGAGGAGAGGACCCAGAGATGTTCTGTAACTGGATTAGAAAAAAGACAAAAGGTCTGCGGCGACAGGAAACGCAGATGATTGCTGAACAGGATGCATTGTGGGAACGAGAAGACTCAGACAGAAGTGAAGCAGAGAAGAGCGAGTTTTCATTGAGTATGAGGCGCTGGAAAGCTATGGCCAAAAGGACAGTTGCAAAAATGAAGGACAAGCGCTATGCAGACACAGTTGCAGTCATTGAGAACATTATCGATGCGCCCAGCGAATATCCACTGCTGCAGGACTGGACGGAGTCTCTTGGCTACAGCAGTAAGCATGTCATCAGTGACGTCGAGAGCAGATGCAGAACACTCTCAAGACTGTTTGCATATGACAAGTTTGCACAGAATGGCACACACGGTGAGCTTTTTGCTACATGGGCACGGGCCTGCTTGGATGTGATCAATCGACACCGTGCAGTTGCTCAAGCTGTTCTTCCGCGCATGCACCGACGTCACGACATTATTGATCTGGACCGGTCCGATGAAATCATTATTATTGATGAGGAGTAGGATGAGAGATGCGCAATCGTATTCTTTACAAGAGGTCAGGTGTCTGTGGTCAGAAAATTCAGACATGTACTGTGTCCACACGCATGCGCCTGTTGTGTGTCTGTCCATGTGGCACTCGATGGCTGTTCCACGTGAGCATGTGTGGTTAGATGTCGCAGGTGATGCAGCTGGGCACTGCGACACAGCAGCAGCGTCTCGTAACAAATGCGAGGGGCTACACGTGCTCTCCGTCATACCCTGCTGCTCGGGGCAGTAAGTTCTATAGACCTGCTGCTGGCGGTGGAAATGGTGTACCTGTCAATGTCGGACATGACTCATGTGTTAGCATCGCTTCCTTCTTGTACAGACGCCCGTGTGTATAACACGTAGAGTCCATAACTCCAGATTCACACAGGCTGCCCGCTACTTACAGTCCATGTCTCACGTAGTCACTGTTGTGTCGAAACATGGGCAGGTTCCGATCGGCCTCATGATCTGATCTGATCTGGTCGTGCATCAAGTGGACCTAGTGCTGCCACCGCCTGCATCAGTCACCGGAAAATGCTGCTGTGGTCACCTCTAATGGCCTGCATCAGGGATGTCAGGGTCAGCAGCTGCTTCCAGTAGCAGAGACAAGTAGACCTCTGAGCCACGCTTACTGCATCAAGGTCGCTGTGCTCATACTCACCGAGCTTAGCAAATGCACCAGCTATGTCTACACAAAAACAGTGATGCTAGTCATCAACACCATCATAGTAGCAATCATCGTCGTCATCATATGTGAGATTGAGACCCAGCAGACGCGCGCGACGAGCTAGCAGTTGTGCACGAGCGAGTTCTCTGGATGCTACTGCCAACCTTGTAATGTTGCTGGTTGTGTTCTGATTGTGACACTCGATCCAGTACACGACATTGGCACAACAAACACAGCAGTTCACACCAATTTTTGTTGTTGATTGTTTGCATAATCAGGGTTCGTCAATGTTAGACTCGTACTGGGCGAGATTCAGCACTATCACTCCCTGACTGATCTTCTGCACTGCGTTTGCCAAGGACTGAGCTGTTGTCCTTTTCAAGTCTGGCTCTCTGATAGGCATGCAATCTCAAATTGCGCTCGTTCTGCAACACGAATCTGAAAGCTGTACCACTATTTCTGTTCAGATACACGTAGTTTGAGAACTGTTTGACGTAGCTGTATGGCATACGACCACTGGTCCAGTCATCCACCTCACCTGGCAGCACAGCCATGACTGCAGGATGAAAGGGATACAGTGCTGTGTACACACTGTTTGGAAGTTTGTACGCTTTGCCACACTGCTTGTCGCAACCAGGGTTTGAAGAGTGGCACCGCTGTGTCACTATACCTGTGTCGGTAATGATGAAGTAGACATGGTTGCTGGTGTGATGGCGCTGGACGTTGCAGCAGAAAGTCGAACCAAACCCCCGCAGTGTGGCCACCATGATGTATCGAGCACTGCCATCCTTCATCTTGTTCTGATCTGACTTTGCTTTGCTGACCAGCCTGTACAGCTGCGCTACTTGCACAGTGCTGTAGTCTCCTGCGATCACACCACTGTTGAGCCATTGCTCAAACAGCACTCTGCACGGTTCTGCGTCAAGGACACAGCTGGCCTTTGTGGACTTCTGCTGCTCAGGAACAGGCTTCTCCAAGTTCAGGACCACTAAAACATTGCACAGAGAGTCTTCATCTGAACTGCTGTCACTGTCTGCAGGTTTCTCGTACGTGGCCCTGGCTGTGGGTGCCGGTGGCATGGTCCCAGAGAACAATAACTTCGTCGCTTCTGCACCTGCTGCACAACGCACACTGCAATAGTGCACAGCAACCAATGAATCAGTCAGTGCCAGTCTAGTGTCTTCTTCAACTGTATCACCCTTAGCATCAACGACTGCTCCCAGTTTGTAAACACCCGCTGCAACATCTGCAACTCTGCCACGGCCACCACAGGCACTGCAGTTCAATGCTGCCTCGCACTGCTCCAAGTACGTCCTGAGCTTTGTCAGTTGTAAGTGCTTTGCTGCGACTGCTTCCACTGCTGCTGACTTGACATCGTCTGCACTCTTGCACTGGGAGTCAGACAGACTCAGGAGCTTGCCAATTTCTGCCCGCTGTTGCACCTCTGCCAGGCGTACTGCAGGTGAACTACATGTGGGACAGCCCATATGCTTGTAGCTGCCAATCATTCGAAGAGATGATAGCGGATGGTGCAATGCCACAGCCACGATCTTGTCCCACTTTCTGCTGGGGAAGTCTTTGTACAGCGCATTCACCACCAAACTGCGCAGCGTCTTGGCATCCTCTCGCGTAATCAGTAGATTCGGCCAGATGATGTGCAGACCAATCTTGACACCAGAAATCTCATGTTGTTTGTTGACGGTTCTGAGCGGTGCTGATAGCAAAACAGCAGAACTGCTGGCCAATCTGTCACGATGCGCTAGACCTTTCTGCAAAAGCGTCATGGACTCTGTCATGTCACCAACGTTGTCGCTAGAGTCTGGTGGTTCAAGACAGCTTGCTACGCTCTTGATGCATGTTTCTGTCCAACCTGCAATCTCCTGCTTGAGTTCAGGACTCTCACCCTGTTCCACTGTGATTGCTGGATCGATTATGTCGAGATCTGTGAAAAATGGAAAGATCTCACTCGCCACCTCTGCATAGGTGTGCTTGACATCACTGCCACTCAAATCCTTAGCATAGGCTGCCAAGAACTCATTCGTCAGCTCATCTGGAATCCTGTGTTTGCCACCTGTGAAGCGCAGGATTGTTGCGTCCTCAACCTTGACACGAGCACTATACTGAGAGATGAACTCGTTGGCGAAGCCGTCAGCTGGGTGAGCTGAGGACCTGCTCATGCTGTACTGTACGTAAACTGCTGCTGCAAACCAGAACCACACCAACCAGCAGCCAGGACCGCTTTAAAGCGAACGTTGCGGGACCGTTATGGAGCGCACGTTAACGAGACCGTTATTGAATGAATCTATATCAGCCTTATATCCTAAACGCACCCAGTGCTCATGTTCGAGTCACTGCTTACTACTGTGAGATGTGTCTGATGAAGAACAGAAGATATGACCTGGCTCAGATCTGAGTGTGTGCAAATTACATTACACTTGATATTCAGAGTTGGAAACAGTGGGCGAGCGAAAGATCTGAGTTTGACTCGAGCTGAGTGTGTGCTATGAAGGGGCAGCAGTGTGAGCTAGCAGTGAGTGACCCCTGCCCTTTCCAGGGTTCACAACGAACACGATTGTACCAGTACGTGCGCTTCCTTCATCAACAAGTGGCTGCAGGACGCCGGCAGCAGCTGCGCAGTACGTTGTCATGAGCAGGTAGTGGCCGGCTCTGACCAATCAACACAGTGCGACGGGTTGTACCTGCATGCTTCAAGGTTCCATGTTTCATTCAATATTTCGGTGGTGGGTAATAGCGTGGTACGTGGACTGCACTCACAGCATGTGTGTGTGTGTATGTGTGATTGTGTGCTGTGTCAAAGGTTGATGTTCCGCCATGCCAGTGTCTGGCAGCGTGTAGCAGTGCCGCCACGTCAGCACTTGAAGCACCAGACCCTCGAGGAGCTGATCGTGACTTGCTCCGTCTAGACAGCTGCTGCAGTCTGCTCATGTGTTTCACGTACACTAACACACTGCCTTTGCAGCAGGCCAACCTGCAGTGCATGTAGTGCAGGTCGGCAAGCAACCAGGCGTGCACATGTGCTCCTGCCTGCAACTAGCGCGCCTACTTCGCAGTGCTGCTGTGCAATCAGAGCATGCAGTTGTGACGTGGCTGTGCGCACTGATCAGACATTAGCAGAGACGTGCAGTCAGTGCAGTACATGACCTTGGATGTGATCAAAGGCAAGATCGAGCAGCTCTCTGGGAACGTCAGAGGCTTGAAGAGCAGGGCGGCGTACGTAAAGAGGACGTGGACGTGGCCAGCAGGTGATGACTCTTTGCACTGCCTGACAGTCACGATACAACTGTTGACATCACCATGTGCATCGGCTGACTCTCAGGTCTGCACGGCCCAGTGCGTTTGATGCAAGCATGCATCCACTCGGCCTGTATCAGCCGCCACACACTGCGCAGAGCCAAGAGCGTTTGACACAGGTGAGTCATGCATGTCTTGTCTCCAGACCCACGCAGGGGCTTCACATGCTGGTGGCGCTTGTTGCTCTGCAGGTTCGGCAGCAGTTTGCACGGCAACGCATTTCTTACATTGATGCTCTGGCATCCTGGTAGGCATGGTTCAGAGCATGACGCACTGGAAGCACTGCAAATGTTTGAGGGGATCGTGAAGCTGTGGCTCACGCCAGCAGACATCAGAGCAGGCATTCTGCCGACCAGCATGGTGCTCAGAGGCAGAGCTACAGGACAGCGGCTCAGGTCAGCTGCAGAGACTGACAGACCGAGAGCAAAACGGCAGTGATCAGTTGCAAGTGCAGAAGTGTGAGCGTGCAACACCACTGGCAGTCAGCTTGATCTCACAGCCGAGCAAAAAGATGGTGTCATGCAACCGGGATCACTCTATGCATTACCCACCACGTCACAGCGCATTGAGAAAGCAGACAGTGGAGTGACACTGCTGGTAGACTGCATGTGCTCATGCCTGTACTTCACAAATCCACACACTTTCAGCTCGTAATTACTGATGGCAGCAGCCGGTGGTCGCTGCAGGTTTCTGCTATAGTATCGTGGCAAGTGGACATCTGTCGATAGTTGGCGCTGCGCGTCTGCTTCAGAAGCAGCGGAGTGTATGTTCCACTGGCAGAGCCCTGTCTGTACATATGCACGGCTGCTGTGTGCCCAAAATGGTGTGTTGTTGATCAACAGCAGGTCAGAGAGATGCTTGACAGCCTGTACTACCCACTGTTTGTGCTTTGAAGAAGGCTTTGATCATCAACCCCTGCATGTATGTACAGATGCTCGGCTGCTCTGAGCCTTGGCAACCTATGCTAACCGCTGTTCACCACTCCTCTGAGACGTCAACATCGCAGCCTCCTTCGTAAGACTTGCCACTGTAATCAAAGTCGGCTGGCCAGTCAGCTCTTGCGCACAGAATGAGTTTCACGGATGCAGCTGCTGCCTCCTGCGCAGACTGCCAGTGTTGCGCCGCTGTCACGCCTTGCTTCTTCCCTCGCTGTCGAATCTCCTCGAAGGCTGCACTGTGCATCTTCTTGTACTCCTCGTAGCGGTCCCAGTTCTGGTGACGAATCTGCTCTGCAGCTGCAGGGTGCTCAGCATCTTCTCTGTTCGTGGTGATGCTGCCATCTGCCTTCATGAACCAGTCCTCCTTCTTGAGGACCTCTGCTTGTAGTGGAGTATACTCGCCCAACAACCTTTCAAAGAGAAACTTCAGCTCACCCAGCTTCTGCACCACACCGTTCTTGTTTGTCGTAGAAATGCCCGCCATGATGGTAGCAAGCTTGGCCGGCCAGTAACCATCTTCCGCAGGAGCTACTGCTGCAGAGATCCGTTGATCACGCTCTACCTTGAGCCTCTTGAGACACTCTCTCATCTGCGCTTCAGTGAGGGTTTCCACATCCTTCTTGAGCAGCTCATCAGTCTCTGTGTACGAGAGAGTACGCTTGTTGCCCGCTGAGCTGTACTCGCCCTCCAAAGAGAGCATGCTGTCCAAAGGGTGCAGGTTGCCAAGGCTACCAAAGATGGCACCGGGCGGAAATTGCCCGGTACACTTCTTCTTGAACATTTTGAGAGAAACCCCATTGTGGTACTGCACAAAGAGCATGACCCGCTCCTTGCTCGGGGTTGCAGCGTCACAGGTGGTCACTGTCTGTATCCCAACGAACTTGCGCTCCGTGTCCGAGGCTGCTTTGACAGCCGCCAAGAGTTCTGGCTGACTGTACGCTTCGGTCTGTGGCCACATTACCCAGAGTCTGCGCAGCTTGTCATCCTTGCTGTCCGGACCAGTGGGAGTGCGGGGAGTGATCGACAGGATGGAGCTTGCCTCTGCTTCAGCTGTAGTAGAACTCATTGAGCCAGTCAGGAGAGAAAGATCAGATCGCGCTCTGCCACTGCACCATGCACTGCGCGCTACAGGTGCGCACTACTTCATCAATTGATAGCTTTTGCTCAGATGATATCTTTTTTGTTTTTTCGGGCGGTAAATTTTGGGGGGGTCACACCTGCGCTAGCTTCAAAACCCACAGCTCAGCATGAGACCAGCAAGTGAAGTAGGTTCTGTCACTGTATGGTACAACGAGAACGCAGATGAACTAGTCTGTGATAGCTGGAGAGACGCTAGCCACAGAAACTCTTTGCACACGGGATGGGACATGTCAGTTCCAGAGCACCTGTACACTGACTTCCTGGTCCAGTATGCGGATGACACGTCTAAAAGACTGCCGCAGCACTTCAATGAGGTGGTCACACCAGTGGCGCCTTTCTTCGTTGATTTGAAGTGGCGGCTGGAAGGGTTCATTGAGAAGAAGTGGCGCGAGGAGGACACCATGGATAGCGATGATGAAATAGACGATGGTCATGCAGAGGCTTTCAGATTGAGCACTGCTGCTGTGGATGAGGTTGCGCGCGTGTTGGCGCCGCTCGGAAGCAGCACGCCTGTTTTGGATTCCATCGCAGCAGAGCTGTCTGATGTGGACAAGGCGCTGCAGGCTCGATCTGCACTACCTCAAACTGCTGCTGCAGTCTTCATGTACCGTCCCTACCCAGCAGACAGCTACGATGATGATCAGAAATATGAGTACAGCGTCCATCTTGTGTGGCCCAATGTGCTGGTGGATGCAAGTACGTCCCGGAAGCTCAGGATGTCTGTGGTCGCAGGACTGAATCTGGCTGACGACACGCTGCTGGAATCTGGTGAGCGTCATGACTGGAATGATTCAGTGGGCTTGACCATGTACAACGAATATCCGAAAGTCAGGATGCTTCACAGCCATGAAGTGCAGAAATGTACATCTTGCTCTCCGGCTGACTACGCATCTGTGGAACAGCACCGACAACAGCTGGCAGTAGAGCTTGGGCTGGCAAGCACAGCAGACAAGAATGAGATTCGGGCGGAGTGGATTAAGCGCAGAGATCAATGGCGAGAGCTTCCACTCTTGAGCAGAAGCGTTGCAGAGTACAAGGGACAGTTGGAAAAGTTGAGCAAATGTTTCTGTGGAGGTCTCGGCAAACACACTGACTACGACAGGTGCATCAAATTGATTGGGGTCATGGATGCTGGAGGAAAGCGTTTGGCAGATGTGGAGCGCATGGCGCAGGAGAAGCCACTGTTTGAGGTGTGCCTTGGCAGCGTTCGTCGACCTGCCGGCACTCCTGTGAGCACTATCACTTACCGCCGTGGTGCAGAAAACGCTGCACTTGTAAAGGTGAAACGGCGCAAGCTGAACAGCGATGGCACGTATGGTGAGTATGAAACTCAGATATTACGATGAGCACAGTGATGCAGCACGACTACTTGTGGGAAGCTCAGCTGTGCAGTTGCAGTGTACATACCTAGAGCACTGATGCGATGGATTCCCATAAAGCCGTTGAGCAGTGTAAGCAGCTCTGCAGTTGCAGTGTACATACCTAGAGCACTGATGAAATGGATTTCCATGAAGCCGTTGAGCAGTGTAAGGCGCTGTGCATGCCACAGTCAGAAATCGCAAGCGCCGCAGGACGTAGGACAAGTCGCAACTCTCAGAGTGCAGTAAGTGGCAGAACACTCCCTCTCTGCTTTGCATACCTGATGGTAGCTTTCGTCGGATTGCTTTGGACTGGGTCTCTACACTCAATGTACATATACTACAAGAGCAAACGAGCAGCTCTCTTCTGCGTGCTTCTCTCACCAGTTCAGTGTCTGTATGCCCTTAAACTTCGTTGCTGCTACTGAAGGCACTTCAGAGTCTCACGTGAATGCACAGGGTCCGCCAAAGTGTCCGAGCAAGCGACTTTGGAGAAATGATCTACTATATCTGAGGTGATACGTTGTTGGCCGTCAGCCAGCTGCAGCTCTCATTGGACTCTGCGCCTGGCAAATGTATGAGTAAAGCTGACTACTTCGTTGTGATGCTCTAACTGGCGCTGATTGCCATGGATGATTGTCCCCATGGCGTGCCTTGTTGCACCAACACCTGATGCCACATAACCTCAAGCTCTAGGATGCACGGGTAGTACCAGGTTGGCTGTTTGTCGCACGAAGACGATGACCAGTGTGTACTGCAGTGTGTCCAGGATGATGCTGGGCAGCACATCCCGCTGATATGTTACACACTTGTAATATTGTCATTGTGATGCTTGCACAGGCGCATGATGGGTCAGCAACCTCTGTAACTGAAGCAACATAAGTTACCGAGCATCGATGGCAGGGGTTTCGAAAGCACTCACCATGATACACTGAAACGTCCAGTGCGCGGGTTTCCACAGGAAATTCTGTGCAAGAAACTGCCATTCTATACAGATTGTCACGTCTGCCCTTTGTCTCTGCAGAGCTTGTCCCCCTTTCCTGATGCAGGCTTGTCACAGGTACGAACCTGAAACATCTTGAACGAGCATCGACAGCAGTAGTATGAGCTAGGTTCACTCCTCGAGCTGAGCAAATATCTCAAGAGCCACTGGTGGCACTCACGCACGAAGGGGCCTCTCAAGGTACACCCTGTAGTTGAACAATGATCAGTATGCTTTTAGAGATAGGTGTAGTCTCAGCACGGAGCACTTGATTTACGAGCTCACAGCTGCAGGCGTCGCAGGTACACTTTCAAGCTGTAACTTTGTAGCTGTGACACCATGATCAAACATCGTGGTCTTGTGGCTTCAACTAGTTCTGAGAGCACTTACCTTGCCAGTGGGCTGTCACAGGTACTTTATCAAGCAACTTACCAGTGGGCTATCACAGGTAGCTCATCAAACAGTAACTCTGTATGTGCAATTCCATAATCGAACATTACACTAACCGCATGCGGAGGTTTCCTGACAGATGCGGAGGGCTTTGCCACTGTGGCAGCGCGGTACAAGAGCAGTGTGGTGGCGACGGGCAGAGCTGTCGATAGCCTTGCAAGCTGGTATTTCAAGGAAGGTAGTCAAATATCTCTCTAGGCAGGTACCAGGCCACGGTGCACCAGGAGCTGCACCAGGAGTTGCTGAGGAGGCTGAAGTAGAGGCTGCTGCTGTCGCGGCATATTGGATTTTGTGGTGACATCGTTGGTGATGAATAATGATCAACAGATCGCCATATAGCAAGACCACTCAGAAGCCAGGGGTCACGAACACGATATATCAATCGCTCAGTCCATTGGTAACCCAATACAAGAGACAACTTTGCACGCTTGCACGCTGCATTGTTGTTGTGGGACGTCTCACCCTTCGGTGAGCGTTGCTCGTGAGAGCATCTTGCAAAGCACTTTCAATTACTAGGCTACACTCAGCTTCACGCCCGATCGAGCAGGTCAGTGATACCCAGTACGCTGTGCAGCTAGTGTAGTCAGATTTGCTACTCTGAGTGCACGTGTGCGCCGAGTGCGTATAACAGGAGACTTAGTCACACAATATCGGTGGACTGTCACAGTTACACGTTCAAACTGTAACTCTGTAACTGTAACTCATGCCTGAAAGGATGCCGCTCATTTTCTCAGATTGGAGAGTTAGTCTCACAACATGTAACCTCATTGGCAGGCAGTCACAATTACACTTTCAAACTGTAACTCTGTAACTGTAATCCCTACCTTAAAGGATCCCGCTCATTTTCCCAGATTGGAGAGTCAGTCTCACAACATGTAGCCTCATTGCTGAGCCATCGGTGGGGATCCACAGTTACACGTTTAAACTGTAACTCTGTAACTGTAACTCCTACCTGAAAGGAAATGCTCGTTTCTCAGATTGGAGAGTTAGTCTCACAATATGTAGTCTCATCGCTGAGCCATCGGTGGGCAGTCACAGTTACACGTTCAAACTGTACCTCTGTAACTGTGATGCCTACCTGAAAGGATCCCGCTTAATGGATTCACATAATATGTAGCCTCATTGCTGAGCCATCGGTGGGCAGTCACAGTTACACGTTCAAATTGTAACTCTGTAACTGTAACCCCTACCTTAACGGATCCCGCTTAATGGAGACTTAATCACATAATATGTAGCCTCATCGCTGAGCCATCGGTGGGCAGTCACAGTTACACTTTTAAACTGTAGTTCTGTTACTGTGATGCCTACCTGAAAGGAAATTGCTCTTGTCTCAGATGACTGTCATATCTCATCACTTGCTGTGCAATGCATTCGAGATAAATCTCCATTGTAAGAAGCTGAGTGATATATCTTTAGGTAGGTTTAATGCTCGATCATAGCGATACAGTTACAGAGTGACAGTTTGAAGGTGTAACTGTGACAGCCCACTGATGAATGCTCTCGAAACTAACTTTCCAATCTGAAAAAATGAGCGGTTAACTCTAAGGAAGGAGCTACAGTTACAGAGTTACAGCTTGAACGTGTAAATGTGACAGCCGACTGGTGAGTGCTTAAAGTTTTAGCGTTATATTGCTCTCGAAACTAATTTCTCTAATCTGAGAAATTGAGCGGTAAACTTGAAGGTAGGAGTTGCAGTCACAGAGTTACAGTTTGAAAGTGTAACTGTGACAGCTCACTGGTGAATGAGACTAACTTTCCATTCTAAGAAACTGAGCGGTATATTCTTAGGTATGAGGTAGGTGTAATGTTCGATCATCATGTTACAGTTACAAGGTCACAGTTTGCAAGTGTACCTGTGACAACCCATTGGTAAATACTCTCGATACTAACTCTCCAATCTGGAGAAATTGAGCGGTATACTGTTAATTAGGAGTTGTAGTATGAAAGTTATATATATATAGCTACAGTTACAGAGTTACAGTTTGAAAGTGTACCTGTGACAACTCCACTGGTGAGCGCTCACGAGACCAAATCTCCATCAGGAAACAGTGAGCGGGATACTTGCAGGTAGGTGTAATGTTCGATCATCATGTTACAGTTACAGAGTTACAGTTTGCAAGTGTACCTGTGACAACTCAACTGGTGAGCGCTCACGATACTAACTCTTCATCATGAAACAGTGAGCGGGATACTTGCAGGTAGGTGTAATGTTTGATCATCATGTTACAGTTACAGAGTTACAGCTTGAACGTGTACCTGTGACAGCCCACTGATGAGTGCTCTCGGAACTAACACTCAGCAGGCCCAAGCGCATCGCGCATCGCAGATCGACAGCAGAGCTGCCGGTTGCTAGAAATGCACCACCATATGTTGGATGGAATGCACAGCAAGGCATTCAGTCACAGCTTTGTTTACTGCTCACCTCCAAACACTGGAGCAACAGAAGTGGGCAGCTCGACTGTGCCCTGTAAAGGCATCATGCCGTCCGAGACTCGTATCTGAGATGAGCAATTAGAAACGGCTAGGAGCGCGCTTTGTGATACGTACACAGGACCACAGCTGAGCTCGTTCTGTTGGTGTACACCAATGACTTACGTACAGGCTCAGCTCACATCTTTGTGCGTCCGTTGCGTGCGAGTTCTGTTGGCTGCAACCAATTGAAGTGTGACACGCGGGCAGCAAAGAACAAGTGATTCAGCAAGCTCATATTGGAAAGCATTTGAGACGTGTTTTGAGAGATGACCGTTCGGTGCTAAACGCGCATTACTGGTCGTGCTGTTCTGACCTCAATGTAGACATGTCATGAGTGCAATATCGAGAGGCTTCACTGCATATTGCTGAAGCCCTGACACCGCCTCGTGCTGCTCCAAGTTCAGAGAAGCTGGCCCGTATCAAGTCAGTGCTCTCTGCAACAAAAGCTCTGGTTCACTTCAGTGCCTGTTGAATGTGGTTCTTCAGTGCGGGGTCTGCGCCTCTGTGCTTCTTGCTCTGTAGCACCGCCTCCAGCTCACTAATCAGTGTCAAATCATTGCTGCTGCGCGCTTCTGCATCACTCTCTTCTGCTTCCGCTTTCAGGAAAGGCTGACCCTTCTTGTGCTCCACGAGCTCATAGTACAGGCTGGCACTGGTGGACGTATGGCCCAGGACACGCTGTATAAATCCTACAAACTTTGTGCCAGGTGGTGCTTTTGCAAAAAGCCAAGCGCACGCCATCGCTCGCAGCTTGTGGTTGGTCAGTCCTCGCTCAAAATGAACATCCCAACCTGGTAGATATTGTGAGTGCAGCACTTTGATGCACTTGTTCATCCGGCCCCCAATACCGCTTAAACTGTCCATCTGCTGCTCTGCAATCTCACCACATAAGGCCTCCCGCACAGTAGCGAGCCCGCTCTGCACCAGTGGCCAAGGAAACAGAATCGGGTAGGTGTGTGGTGCTGGAGTCCGCTGTTTGGCCAGGTGACTGGCTCTCACCATGCCGTCGCCGAGATACTCGTACGTTGGTCGGCCCTCTGCACCGTCTACCACTTCACACATTCTGCCAAGCAGAGCGTATTGCGTTGCTACCGCCACCATTTCGACTGTCAGCGGTGTGCCATCGCCAAGGGCCTCAGATTCAAAAAAGTTGGCAACCAGAATGTCCAGATGCTTCAAGTGCATCGGTTCAATGTCCACGACCCACTTAAGCTGGTGCACGGCTGCTGCCCTCTTGCTGTCCTGCTCGCTCTGGCAGAGCTCCTGCAGCTCGGGGCAGGCCAGCCATGAACTGTTATTGTTGCCCTGTCCACAACAGTGCAGTTCCGGGTACCATGGCAACTGCTCCTGCTGGTACTCTGCCAGCAGCTTGCGTGCATTCACCAGTGTGTGCGCATTGTGGCTGTACTTGGAAGTGCCGCGTGCAATGTCTGCAAAGATGTAGTCTTTGGTATCTGCCAGACACTGCAGTCTGTGTGACTCTTTCACTGCATCAAACACTTGCTTCTTGAAGACACCTTTCACGGTGGCAGCCGCCAGTGCAGCGGTCAAGTGGCGAATCACGAGGTCAAACACAGTGCGCGTCTGTGTTCGCAGCCTTGGGAACCGGTTCTCCAACCCTGGCGCAGGTGCAAGCGACGGTAGCTTGAATTGCTTTGTTCGCATCCTGCAGTGGCTTGTATATAGCAGAGGACATAGAGATTAATTGTTGATTTGGACCGCAAGTGCTGGACAACGCTGACGCACCTGCGGTCATCAACGATCTGTAGTTTGCCTCCGTGCTGACAATGTCTGGCTCAGCTGGCACGTACTGACCGTCGTCGTCCCAGAGCACAATCCTGCAGTCTGTGACTTCGCAGTCGCAGGGGCAGCCGCGCCTGTGCGCAAATGCAAACAGCTGTGGACTCAGCTTGTCACGCAGTGTGCAGTTTCCTACCACTGGTTCAGCGCCCCAGGATGCACCGTGCTCAACGGTTCACTGTACACATGCGAAATCAGACCAGTAGGGGCTAAAGTATGGCAGGCCACGCAGCGCCTGCGTGTTCTCGCAGCCAGATCACAGACTGCAGGTGACCGTGCTGGCCTGCGACCGCAAGTGCTTCCTCTGCAGCGCCACTCCACAGCTCTGGGCGGATGATGGAGATGAGCATGTCGAGTTGGTTGCTGCCTGCTTCACCAGCTGCTCGGGCAAGCTCAGTCTCCCCGACCGCAGCGCCACGCTCATGGCTCCACTGCAGAAAGGCAAGCTCACCGTGTCGGGCTGCTGCCTCACAGGACGTACACACCAAGCGGGCGGCAGCAGCTGCACTGTCTCAAGATGCCCTTGCTTTGCAGCAGTATCCGTCAGCGCCCAGCGGGCTCCATGAGCGTTCTGCCACTCAAACTCCAGCAGACGTGCTTGCTGCAGCCAGGCCAGGATGCGCACATCACCTCTGCTCGCTGCACAGAAACTCAGTGCCTGCCGGTTGATAAGGCTCGGCAGTGCGCCAGCCTGCTTCAGCACGCTTGCCGTGCACCACTGCAGTGTCTCGAAACTACCGAACAGCACCACCAGACGCAGCAGATCTACTGCCAACAGTCTGTGCTTGCACTGCTGCTCCGAGCATGCATTCAGCGCATCTGGCAGGGATGCATTTGGGTCGTCCAGGTCTGTGTCAGTTACTGCACACTGCGCAGTCTGCCTAAAGAGTCAGACAGGGGGCTGCACGATCTTGGCAAAGTGTCGGTGAATGTCTGCCAGACCGGCATGCAGCGCATAGCTCATGAGTTGCGGAGTGGCTAGAGCACTGCGGTATGAGGTCTCTTGCGTGGCAGAGTAGTCGCAGTACATGCTGCGCCAGCGTTTGCTTGTGTCAGCCAGAAAGAGGTGCTGCTGGGGTCGCCACGCTCTGCGACTACCTCAGCAGAGCGTGGCGACTCATCACCTCCTGCTGAGCGCTGCCGTGCAGGGGGCCACCAGCGCTGCGGTTTCTGCACCTCATAGCTCAGCTGAGTGTGATCACCGGTGCTTCGCGGTGCTCGGGATTAACCTACACATGAAGATCCAGCAAGGTACCGGTCAATAGTTGCTGTCACAAGCAACTACTGATCATGGTCCCCAGCGCCTATTCTCGGATCACTGCCTGTTACTGTGAGATCTGTTCAAGTGGCAAAGACGCCAAACAGCTCGCAAGGACAGCAGCAGCAGCAGCAGCAGCAGCAGCAGCAGCAGCAGCAGCAGCAAGATTCTCACAATCGTGTGTTCGAGGTGAGGACT
>Ga0209511_1002281_pt1 | contig 15899 bp, 15 predicted proteins | sample SSSSmetaG_FD_184141 | JGI IMG/M metagenome (GOLD analysis project Ga0209511, IMG submission 184141) | Glacier valley bacterial and archeal communities from Borup Fiord, Nunavut, Canada, to study Microbial Dark Matter (Phase II) - ​SSSS... | ecosystem: Environmental > Aquatic > Freshwater > Ice >...
TTTTTAATAATTTTTAACACACAAAAAAAGAACAGGGTATGCATTTTAACATACGCTGTTCTAACATTTTAAATTTAATTCTTAACTTAATGACATTGGGCATATGCCCTTTCTTTTTTGTGTTGCATGCGGTTTGAGAGCGAAAGTTAATAGTAATAATTCAACTATAAATTTATTATGAGAAATATAGACATCAACTTTTCCAGTTGAAATAAAAGACATCTTAACATAAATTGCAGATGTATCCAATGTCAGGCACATCTGAATTACTATCGATTACTATTTCACTGAGCTCTTTTTCTAATTAATATATCAATAACTAATGATGCTATAAAAAATTCAGCAAATACAAAGAAACTATTTGTAATTAATGTGGTCGAGGTAATCTCAGACACATTGCTATAGTTATTACTGGTTCTATTTGCAACAAATAAAGCAGTACCCAGCGCTATCAAGCACAAAGTAGCTGGAGTTGCGTATTTAATCATTTTTTTTGACAAACTTGGCATGTTACATAACGCTGAGTATATTAAACTCATTTTAGTGTTTTTTTTCTTCTCATTACTACTCACGGTATACCCCCCTATATTAAACTGATAACCTTATATCTCACAAGATACTATATTGAAGTAGAAAGATAACAAGTACATATAAAATCTTAACACCTATAATTTAGAAGTTCAATGTAAATAATTGATAATATCGCATACTTCGACACTAATATTATAAGCTTTGCAATAATTTTATGTTAAGTAGTCGAAATACCAAAAAACTTTTGTGTAGAAGAAAAGTGAGGCCTTATAATATAATAAACGTGTAATTGAAAGTGTCTAAAAATGAATAGGGGGTATTTTAAATGGAACTTGTTTGCTCAAAAAAACTTGAACTAAATGAGACTTTAGAATGTAAAAACAAGGAACTTAACTTAGAGTATTATTTATTAGTACGTGAGGATGATAATTCTTGTACCTATGGAATGCAAATAAATATGACAAAAGACACTGGCGAGACTGAAACGGCTATAATAAACGATGTTTTATCTTCAAGGACAAATATGATTGAACTCATTAAACTTTTTCATTCAAATTCCGTTACACCAGTCAGTGCCTATGATGTGATTTATGACTGTATATCTTAGAACTAAATAGCAAAATATACATATGATTTTGTTCGGCGGGAGACAAAACTCCATCTAAACTAAGTCTTCTTTATGAGAGTATGCTTATAGCATACTTTTTTGTTTTTAAAAATTTTATCAAAAAAGAAGGATTCTAAATAATAATGTCGAACAAGTATTAAGTGATTTTGGCGAAGGCTAAAATAAATAATAGGAGATGTGTTTATAATATTTGTATATTAATTTATTAACAAGATTGGAATGTAAGACATAATGGCAAATTTTTTCCCCGAGGATTTAATTGAAGAAATAAGGGTAAATAATGATATAGTTGATGTAATATCAGAGTATGTCAAGTTGGATAAAAAAGGGAAAAATTATTTTGGCAGATGCCCTTTCCACAATGAGAAGACCGCATCGTTTTCTGTGGAACCAGTTAAACAAATATTTCATTGCTTTGGCTGTAGCAAAGGTGGTAATGTTATACATTTTATTATGGCCATAGAGAATCTGGATTTTCCAGAAGCATTGAAATTACTTGCTGATAGAGCTAAGATACAGATTCCAGAAATGAATGATGGGATTGCGGATAATGAAAAAGCTGAGCTTAAGAAGGAACTTTTACAAATAAACATTGAAGCTGCTAGGTTTTTTCATAATAATTTAATTAATGAAAAGTATAGAGTCCCAATTGAATATTTGACAAATAGGAAAATTGAAAAACAAACTATTATTAAGTTTGGTATAGGTTATGCTGAAGATAAGTATGATACACTATATAAGCATTTAAAGTCGAAAGGCTTTAACGACTTATCAATTTTTAAAAGTGGACTTGTTCTGACTAAAGAAGATACAAAAAAAGTATTTGATAGGTTCAGAGGTAGGATTATGTTTCCCATATTTGATATAAGAGGAAATGTAATCGCATTCGGTGGAAGAGTATTAGATTCTTCTCAGCCAAAGTACATGAATTCTCCTGAAACTGCTATTTACCAGAAAGGAAAGCATTTATATGCAATGAATTTTGCAAAAAATGCATGCGCAAAGCAGATTATTTTAGCTGAAGGCTATATGGATGTTATATCATTACATCAAAGTGGGATAATAAATGCAGTTGCACCTCTTGGAACAGCATTAACGGACAATCAAGGTAAGCTCTTGAAAAAATATTCAGAAGAAATAGTTCTTTCATTTGACTCTGATTCTGCTGGACAAGCTGCTGCACTTAGAAGTTTAGACCTGCTCAATGATATTGGCTGTAATGTTAAGGTTTTATCAATTCCTTCAGGCAAGGATCCTGACGATTTTGTAAAAACGCATGGGGTTGATGAATTTAGAAAGCTTGTTAATAATTCAAAAAGTCTATTAGATTTTAAACTAGATATTTTGGATGACAAAATTGATACATCAACTAATGATGGAAAAGTAAAGTTTATTGATAAAGCTGTGCTTATATTGGATAAAATTGACAATAATGTAGAAAGAGAACTTTATGTTAAAAAATTGTCCAAAGAGTTTGGCGTAAGTGAACAATCCATTTATTCCGAAATGGCAAAGCGCCAGGGGGGGACAGATGCGAAAGTAAAAAAACAAGTAAAGGATATTAATGCAGTTAAAAAGAATACTATAAAGAAAAGTAATATAAGTGAGGGCAGTGAAGAAAGACTAGTTAAACTGCAGTTAATGCTTTTAGCTACTATTTGCTTAGACAACAATGTATATTTGCATATAAGAGATGTATTGGATATTGATAAATTAAGTTCAATCGAAGTAAAGCAAGCATTAATCTTTGCAATTGAACGAATAGAAAGTAAAGCTGGTATTTTGATAGGCGAGATATTAAATAAACTTTCTTCACCTATGGCTGAAAGTTTTGCAAATATAATTCAATCGCAGAGCATATTTGAGAATAATAGAAAAGCTGCTCTGGACATTATTAAAAGAATAGATTTTTATGGTTTAGAGACAAGGAAAGACGAAATAATTGAACTGAAAAAAAGAAGTGATCTGACAGAAGGAGATGTTGAGTTATTAAATCGCGAATTAAGCAGTATTGTATTGAATATAGCTACTCTGAAAAAAAGTTTGTAATAATGCATGAAAGGAGGGGGACCGCATGAAGCATAGTCAAGAAAGTAGAAAACTAATTCTTAAAGAGTTAATTGATAAGGGTAAAGCCAAAGGAATGCTCACCTACAAAGAAATAATTGAAGCGTTTGAGGAAATTGAGATAGAACCAGAGCACATTGAAAAGATATATGAAACCCTTGAAAATCTGGGGATAGATGTTATAGGAGATATTGAAGCTGATTTGGCAGAAATTCAGGAGACTGATGAAGAAGAAGAAGAGCTAGATATCAGCATTCCCGAAGGAATAAGTATTGATGACCCTGTAAGAATGTATCTAAAAGAGATTGGAAAAGTACCCCTTTTGACAGCAAATGAGGAAATTGATCTTGCACACAGAATGGAAAATGGGGATATTGAGGCAAAAAGAAGACTTGCTGAAGCAAATCTTAGACTTGTTGTTAGTATTGCAAAAAGATATGTTGGCAGAGGTATGCAGTTCCTTGATTTGATTCAAGAAGGCAATCTGGGACTTATTAAGGCAGTAGAGAAGTTTGATTATAGAAGAGGGTTCAAGTTTAGTACCTACGCAACTTGGTGGATTAGACAGGCGATTACAAGGGCTATCGCTGATCAGGCTAGAACTATACGTATTCCTGTTCATATGGTAGAAACTATAAATAAATTGATTAGGGTATCTAGGCAGCTATTACAGGAATTGGGTAGAGAACCACAGCCTGATGAAATAGCAAAAGAGATAGGTATGTCTGTTGAAAAAGTTCGGGAAATAATGAAGATTTCACAGGAGCCTGTTTCTCTTGAAACACCAATTGGTGAGGAAGAAGATAGTCATTTGGGTGACTTTATTCCAGATGATGATGCTCCAGCTCCTGCTGAGGCGGCTGCATTTACCTTACTAAAGGAACAACTCATTGATGTGCTGGATACCTTAACACCTCGTGAAGAGAAAGTTTTAAGGCTCAGATTTGGTTTAGATGATGGACGTGCAAGGACACTTGAAGAGGTTGGTAAGGAATTTAATGTTACCAGAGAACGTATTCGTCAGATTGAAGCAAAAGCTTTAAGAAAGCTAAGACATCCAAGTAGAAGCAAGAAGTTGAAGGACTATTTAGATTAAAATTATCAAAAAAGACTCGGTTTCGAGTCTTTTTTTGATATATAAGTATCGAGTATTGTATGATTTGATTACAGTAATACGAGTTTAAAAGTTATCTTATTTAATAGATTTCATATATTATATCAATATAATTTCCAATAAACTTGTTATATTTACATAAATTACAAAATATAATTAACTAGAGAGTTTTTTACGTAATAATTAGCAATTATAAGCATTATTAATTAATTATCAGCAAATTGATAATAAACTAGTTAAACAGGCAAATTATAGGTATTTTGATGTTGACCAGCAGCTGGTTCGTAAGTATAATATTAAATGTGCTCGAGAGAGCGCCTGAGATATTCCTCAATAGCTCAGTTGGTAGAGCATGCGGCTGTTAACCGCAGGGTCGTAGGTTCAAGTCCTACTTGAGGAGCCATTGCGGGCCTTTAGCTCAGTTGGTTAGAGCAACCGGCTCATAACCGGTTGGTCCGGGGTTCGAGTCCCTGAAGGCCCACCAAAAAAGAACACGTGAGAACGTGTTCTTTTTTTATGCGCCTTTCTTCGCTGCCGCTCAGATAAGGTTTGCTCTTTGAACACGTGAGAACGTGTTCTTTTTTTACTATTTAATCCTATTAATATATTCAATATTGAATTCTTCATCCTGCAAATCAATACTCGTCTTGCTCATAGACGGCACATTTGCATTTATTCCAAGAATATCTCTACCGAGGATATTGCTTGCTAGAGGACTTTCAATATCATTTACTTTTTTACCTTTGTTATAGGGCGACATTTATTAAATACCTTTCCTTAAATATATTTTAATTAACGTTATGTTAATCGGCAAATAATTTTGCTAAGTTTTATCAGGGAATACATCTACCAGCGCTGTAACTGGCAATGATTCTTACTGGAGTATTTTTTGAATACTTATTTTTAAGATTAGATGTATTCAAGTTGATTATTTAGTATTATTATGTGTATAATTTACTTTGGAAATACAAAAATCGCTGCTCAAATTTTAAAGTAAAATTGTGGTAGCCAGATTCTTGAATTTGCACAGGTGAAATAATATTTTAGCGTATCAAATGATTATCTCGTTAGGAATGTGGAGGATAGTTTGAATTTAATTTTAAAGGGTAGATTGAAGTTATTAGCAGATAAGGTAGCGACGTGTGATGTAGTTGCCGATATAGGTACAGATCATGCGTATTTACCAATCTATTTAATTCAGAAAGGTGTCTGCAAAAGAGCTATAGCCTCAGATGTAAAAATGGGACCTATAGAGGCTGCACACAACAATATTAGTATAAATAATTTGAATGACAAAATAGAAACTAGACTAGGAAGCGGTTTGGACACTATCGGTGAAAATGAAGCCGATGTTATAATAATAGCAGGCATGGGTGGTACCCTTGTTTCTGAACTTCTAGAAGCAAATATTCAAAAAGCCTCCAAAGCATCAGCTTTGATTCTGCAGCCCATGAATAACTTGGATGTGCTCAGAAAATGGTTATATGACAACAAGTTTGATATTTATGATGAGGAATTAGTTGCTGAGGGCCAAAAAATATATTTTGTGATATCCGTAAAATTTGACGGTGTAGAAAGAGCTTATAAAGACTTCGAACTCCAGGTTGGCGAAAAACTTATCGCAAAAAAAGATCCATTGTTGCTACCATATTGTGAAATGAAGGTTAGGCAGGTAGATAGAGTACTAGGTCAATTAGAGGATATGGAAGAAAACAGCCAGCTTCAAACAAACTATTCAACATTGAAAAAGGATTACTTGGATTTAATACAGAAGGAATTGCTGTAGTATGTATCCTTTGTGAATAAAAGCCTAAGATGCATGGCTCAATAAATAGTACTATAATAAAACATTAAAATAGATTTAAGGAGAAAGATATCACATGAATGTAGGGGATATACTTGATTATTTCAATGAGATTGCACCATGGAAGTATGCTGAGAAGTGGGATAATGTCGGCTTAATGCTAGGAAGTCGTACAAACCAAGTAAAAAAGCTTATGCTTTGCATGGATGTGACGTCAAAGGTTATTGACGACGCGATAGACCAAGGAACAAATCTAATAGTATCTCATCACCCCTTCTTGTTTACTAAGCTTAATACGGTTGATTTAGACACGATGAAGGGCCAACAGATATCAGCACTTATAAAGAACAACATCAACGTTATTAGTGCTCATACAAATCTTGATGTTACAGTGGGTGGTGTCAATGATACTCTTGCTGAGGTTATTGGCCTAACTAATTGTAGAATACTAAAATCATATATTCCAGAGGGTATTGATGTTGATATGGGAATGGGGAAAGTAGGAGAATTGATTTCTAGATTATGTTTTGAAGAGTTTATCAGTATTGTAAAAAAGAATCTTGATATTTGTAATCTTAGACTTATTGGAGAACCTCCTAAAACTGTAAAAAAGATAGCTGTATTTTGTGGCAGCTTTGATGTTGACCTAGACATTATAAAACAGCATGACGTTGATGTACTGATTACTGGAGATATGAAATACCACACAGCATTAGATGTCAGAGAGATGGGCTTGTGTTTTCTTGATGTAGGACATTTTGCATCTGAGCATTTAATCGTGAATAAGCTTAAAATGCTTCTCGAAAATAGGTTTGATAACCTTGAAATTATATGTAGTACATTGGAAAAAGATCCATTTATTTTTTCTTGACTAATGTTATGTCAGCATCTCTAAATAATTGTCCGAGATGATTGTAAAAATAAATCAAATTATTTATCAAAAACAATAAATAGAATATTTTGCCGGAACGTAGTATAATTTGTATTAATATTATGGCTCTTATATCTATAGTTGGAGGAATTACACATGCGGCATATTTATATAACGGCGCAAAGTTGTGTGACAGGAATGCTTTTGACAGAAGACATATGTACTGATATAGGTGCTTGTCTGATTCCAAAAGGAACAGTCATTACCGAGGACCTTGAGAAGAAAGTCAAGAGGTTCAGACTAAAACCGATTGAGGTTGAAATTTATGATGATAGTCTAGCGGTTGAGGAGATAACAGGTTTTGATAAAAACATCAAAAAAAGACTGATGTCGACTGAACTCACGGAGTCCTATGTGGAGGCAAAGCAGGAGATAAAAGATATACTAGATGCCATTAATTCAGGAAAACATCTCGATGTTCGAAATGTGGACAATGCATTGGTAAGTATAAAGGAAAATGTACATGATTCCTTTGACGTTCTAAAATGTATTGATTCAATACGTACTGTTGACGAATATACATTTGCTCATTGTGTTAACGTATCACTGTTGGCTATGACGCTTGCCAGGTGGTTAGGTATGGACAATACGGAGGTAGAAGAAATAGCAAAAAGCGGCCTGCTTCACGATGTGGGAAAGGCTAAGGTTAATGCTGATATACTGAACAGGAAGGGCAGTCTGATACCAGAAGAATTTGAAGAAATGAAGAAACATACTACTTATGGCTACCGCATTATAGAAACTATGCACGATATCAGCAAAGGGATCAAGATGGGTGTGCTGATGCATCATGAACGGACAGACGGCTCGGGATACCCAATGGGAGCAAAGGGTGATCAGATTCATCAGTATGCAAAGGTTTTGGCTATTGCAGATGTTTACGATGCGATGACCTCCGACAAAGTATATTCTAGGAGGAAATCGGTGTTTGAAGTATTGAGGTATATGCAAGACGAAATGGCAAATCTTTTGGATAGGGCTATGCTGAACGTATTTGTGGAAAGAATTGTATGCCATTATATAGGAGATTACGTCATGCTCAATACAGGAGAAATAGGAGAATTGATGCATGTTAACCCTAGATATCCGCTGAAACCCATAGTGCAGGTACAGAATGTTTTTGTGGATCTCTATTATGAAAAGGATGTGGAACTGAGCGATCTGTTGTGGGATTATAGTAAATATATGTTTTAAGACGGCACGATAGCTGTTGCATTATATAAAGAAAAAGTTATAAGCTGTCTCCAAGTGTATATCGCAGGTCATAAAGATAAGTCACTAGCACAGATATGGTACTTATGGCTTATTTTGCATCTGAGCATTTAATCGTGAAAAAGCTTCTCGAAAATAGGTTTGATAAGCTTGAAATTATATGTAGTACATTGGAAAAAGACCCATTTATTTTTTCTTGACTAATGTTATGTCAGCATCTATAATAAAGTGTCCGATAAGACGGACTAATTGTACGAATTTTATAAACTAAATATTTTATGAGTAAGCCAGATGATCGCAGATGCAGCCTGAAAAGGCGTAGATGAGGAAAGTCCGGGCTCCATAGGGCAATGGTGCCGGGTAACTCCCGGTAAAGGTGACTTTAAGGAAAGTGCAACAGAGATATACCGCATTCTTTTGAATGTAAGGGTGGAAAGGCGAGGTAAGAGCTCACCAGCGACATGGAGACTTGTCGGCTATGTAAACCCCACCTGGAGCAACGCCGTGGAGGGACGCAATGACTGCCCGTCAGTCCCGAGGAGGTGGCTTGAGCGATACAGAAATGTATGGCCTAGATAGATGATCGTCTAATACAGAACCCGGCTTATAGACTTACTCATAAAAAAATAGCTCTGAGAAATCAGGGCTATTTTTATGCCCAAAAACGCAATATATAGATAAACGGACATTTTGGTGACAATTCCCGCCGTTCCGCAATCCTCATCGATAAACACGGACAAGTGTACCTTCCTTTCCTGAAGTTCACAAAAAATTTCATCAGTTCTCTTTGACTCAGGTACAAAATAAGGAGACCTAATTATCCAACATACATGACATGACAGCAGCCATTTTTATGTCTTTTTGATAATATCATTACCTGAAATTCCTGTGAGATATTCAAATGTCAAACTATACAATGAAAAAAGTTCGTCAAATTACACAAAAAGTTTACATAAAGTATTGACAATGTTGTTGATATGTTTTAAAATCTATACATAGATAAGTAAAGTATATTTACAAAATATATTAGTAAAATAAATTTAGAAAATGTATTTATAAATTATGGTAATTGTATGGATTAGTTTGAGTTGTGAGTATATTTTTCAATTTATTGTTATATGACTTACTAGCTAAATATTTTATTCAAGTAGAGAGGGGTAAAGAAATGAAATATGACATATTTTCACTTAAAGGAAAGGTATGTATAGTTACGGGAGGTTACCAAGGTATTGGGGAGATAGTGGCTAATTATATAGCTGATGCAGGTGCCGATATTGTTATTTTTGATATGGCTGATGCAACTACGGTAGCGCAAAGAATAGCTGCAGAATACGGGGTTCGTGCTAAAGCTTATATATGTAACGTAACAAATCCAGACAATGTGCAGGAGTGTATAGATAAAGCTGCGCAGGATATGGGAACACTTGATCTGCTCTTTAATAACGCTGGTATATGCATGAACAAGGCAGTACTCGAATGCGAGACAAAGGACTGGTTAAAGGTTATAGATGTTAACTTAAACGGTGTATATTATGTTGCTCAGACTTTCGGAAGATATCTTGTAGCAAACAATAAAAAAGGAAACATTGTTAATACAGCTTCTATGTCAGGTACAATTGTCAATATACCTCAGAAACAGGCATCTTACAATGCTTCTAAGGCGGCGGTTGTTCATCTTACAAAATCCCTTGCAGTAGAATGGGCAGATAAAGGAATCCGTGTTAACTCCATTAGCCCTGGATATATCCGTACAGCAATTACTGCAAATTTCGACCTTGAATATCAGAAAATCTGGTTAGCTTCTATTCCATTTAAACGCATGGGTACACCAGAAGAACTGGCAGGAGCAGTAATTTACTTATTATCTGATGCTTCTACGTATACATCAGGTAGCGATATGATCATTGATGGCTGCTTCACTGTAGTTTAAACGCTTCATCACCTATCCTTTGATAAATAGCGGTTAGCTGTTTATATATAAACAATTCAATTTTACTAGGAGGAAACAAAATGAAAAAGAAATTGATTGCATTGTTACTTACATCGGTTTTAGTAGTAACAGGACTAGTTGGTTGTGGTAGCACTGCAACATCAACTGTAGAAAAAGAAGCTCCAAAGTCCACTACTGAGGCTACACCTGCAGAGAAAAAGTTCAAAGTTGGTATCTCAATCCAGTCTCTTGAAAACAGCTACTGGGCAGGCGTTTTTGGTGAAGTTGAAACATTGTTAAAACAAAAAGGATGGGATTACTCAATTCTTGCTTGTAACGACAAATCAGCTACTCAGATTCAGCAGATAGAAAACTTCATCACAAACGGTGTTGATTTAATCATGGTTCACCCTTCAGATCCAAATGCTATCGAAGACTATTTGCAGAAAGCTAGAGAAGCTGGAATCAAAGTTATGAGTTGGGATGACAAGATGAAAAACACAGATCTTAACTGGGTTCTTGACAACACTAAGTTAGGGCATACTATCGGTACAGCAGCTGCAGAATTCATCAATAAGAACTACTCAGCTGACAATAAAGCTAAAGTTGCAATTATGAACTATCCTCAGACTCCAATCCTTGCAGAAAGAGAAAATGGTATCTTAGCAGCTCTTAAAGAGGTTGCAGGAGACAAGTTTGAAGTTGTTGCTCAGCAGCCAGCTCTTGACGCAAAAACAGCATTATCAAACATGGAGACGATATTCCAGTCTAACCCAGATGTTAAAGTTGTTTGCTCAATTGGATCTGGCGGAGACATTGGAGGTAACGAAGCTTTCATGACAAAACTTAAGGGAACGATTCCTGCAGATGTAGGTATCTTCTCAGCAGACGCTACTCAGCAACAGTTAGAAGCAATCGTTAAAGGGCAAGCTAGTAGAGCATCTGTTGGATTCGAAGGATCAAACAAGAAAACAGCAGAAGCGGTAGTTGCTTTGTATGAAAAGTTAATGAACGGCGAAAAATTCAGTGAACAGAATCTGTTCAGACCACTTCTAGTTATAGACAAAGACAACGCAAATACATTCTTAGCAGATTACAAATAATAATAAAATAAAAACAGTTTGATTGGCAGATGTGGGGCTGTTATTATTAACAGCTCCATATCTAAAAAAATAAAAATTAGTGTGGTGAGAATATGAATGATGAATATTTTTTGCAGTTACAGCATATTAGAAAAGAATATTCTGGTGTTATTGCGTTAAAAGATGTATCACTGGAAGTAAAAAAAGGTGAAATTCTTGCACTTATTGGTGAAAATGGTGCTGGGAAATCCACATTGATTAAAACATGTTCCGGAGCTGTTATTCCGACATCTGGTAAAATCGTTATAAATGGTAAAGAGTTTCAGAGTATGACGCCGCAGCTTGCAGCTGAAAACGGAATAGCAATTATTTATCAGGAATTTAATAATGTTAAAGGACTTTCTGCCGCTGAAAACCTTTTTTTGGGTAATCCAATCAGAAAGGGGATAATGGTTGACAAGAAGGCGATGGAACGTGAAGCGGAGAAGGCTTTTGCTCAATTAAACATAAAAATCAATCCCAAAACACTGGTAGGAGATCTTACCGTCGGCTATCAGCAGATGATTGAAATTGCCAAGGCCATTTTACAGGATGCTAAGTTGCTTATTATGGATGAACCTTCTGCACCACTTACAAGCTCGGAAGTTGAAAGTATGTTTAAAGTCTGCGAATTATTGGTGTCAAAGGGCGTTTCTATTATTTATATATCACACAGACTGGAAGAAATTTTTAAATTATCTAATCGTATTGTTGTATTGCGAGACGGAGAGTATATTAAAACCTTGATAACAAAGGATTCCGATGTTGATGAATTAATTCGATTGATGGTAGGACGTGATTTAAAAGAGACATTTCCTCCAAGGAAAGAATGTATTCAAGATGAAATTGTTCTGGAGTTGAAGAATGTATATGGTAATGGAGATAAGGATATTAGCTTGCAGATAAGAAAGGGAGAAATTCTCGGACTTGGCGGTCTAGTTGGGGCCGGACGTACAGAGCTTGCAGAGTTGATTTTTGGCGCAGCCAAAAAAACTTCAGGAAAGATTATTTTTAAAGGTAAGGAAATAAATCCAAAAGATCCAAGGGAAGCAATTGATTTAGGGATTGCACTTGTGCCTGAGGATCGTAAGCGTCATGGAGCGCTGCTACAAAATTCCGTAAAAAATAATATAAACATGCCAATTTATAAAAGGATTTCCAAGGCTTCTGTAATCAGTTCAAAGGCAGAACTGGAAAATGCGGAAAAGTATAAAAAACAATTATTGATAAAGACACCATCAGTAAATCAGTTGGTTAAAAATTTAAGTGGTGGTAACCAGCAAAAGGTTATTCTCGGGAAATGGCTTGCTGCGAATTCAGAGTTAATTATTTTTGACGAACCAACCCGGGGTATTGATGTCGGTGCAAAGTTTGAAATCTATAAATTGATCAATGACTTAGTAGAGAATGGCAAGACAATTCTTTTGATTTCTTCTGAAATGGAAGAACTTATGGGTATGTCGGATAGAGTTATAGTTTTGTCTGAAGGCTCAGCGACTGGTGAGTTACAGAAAAAAGATTTTAATCAAGATACTATTATGAAAATGGCATCAAACGTCAAGGAGGATTAAAATGAAAGATAAAGTTATTAATCAATTTAAGGATAAAGCTATTTGGATTGTTTTTCTACTAATATTTATAGGGTTTTCCCTAGCTAGTCCAAGATTCCTTTCATCATCAAACCTATTTACAATAGCTCGCCAGGTTTCCATGTATGGTATTGCGGCAATTGGTATGACATTTGTTATATTGATAGCAGGTATTGACCTCTCGGCAGGATCTGTTATTACAATTGTTAATATTGTTTGTGCATATTTAATGGTAAATAGTGGCTTCAGTATACCACTGGCGATTATCTGTTCATTGGCGCTGGCTGTAGCAATTGGTTTATTGAACGGTTTCCTTGTATCTACAGTTGGAATTCCATCAATCATTGCAACCTTTGCAACTCAGACAATTTTTGCAGGGTCTGCATATCTGCTTTCGGGTGGAACACCAATCTATGGTTTTGATGAAAGATTTAAAGTTATTGGACAGGGCTATGTTGGACCTGTACCTGTACCGGTAATTATCATGATTTGCTGTTTTGCAATCGGTTCATTTATTTTGAATAAAACTTATTTTGGACGCTATTTCTATGCTGTTGGAGGTAATGAAGAAGCGGCAAAACTTTCCGGTATCAGAGTTGGTGCTATTAAATATTTGATTTATGCCTTAGCTGGTTTATTCTCAGGATTAGCAGGTATAGTAATGCTATCCCGTACCAACTCAGCACAACCTACTGCTGGTATTGGATATGAATTTGACGTTATTACCTGTGTTGTTTTGGGTGGTGTTTCTGTTTCCGGTGGTCTTGGAAAAATGTCAAATGTCGTTGCAGGTGTTCTAATTATCGGTGTTTTGACTAATGGTATGGTTCTCATGAATGTAAATACATTCACACAGATGGTTATTAAAGGTATAGTACTCATATTGGCTGTAGGATTTGACAGTATTCAGAAGAAGCGTCTACAACATTAATATTTAAGCGGTAGCATTTGTAAAGTTATTAACTTTACAAGTTTAACGGTTTAGTAATATAATTAAGGGGTAAGATTTAATTGTATTATTTTACCAATTAAATAGAGACATAGTACACCTCTCAAAACAGCATTAGTGGAGATTAAATCAATATAACTCGATTTTGGTAACGATGATGCTTTATGAAGTTACAATGATGCCTTATATGATATTTGGATAACTAAGTGGAACTTATAAGATAAATTTTACTGATTTATAGTAGTAAAACAGAAATGTCAAGTCTTGAAACCAGATAATTAAGCCCTCGAGTTTTAGGGAACTACTAATTTGAGTGATGGGGTACAATGAATATTACTGATATTAAGCAAAACAACAGGAATAAGATATATTCTTATATACGTAAAAAAGGTTTAGCAACCAAGCAGGATATTGCATATGAGTTGCAGCTTAGTCTGCCTACCGTTTCACAAAGTCTAGAATACTTGGTGCAGCAAGGGCTGATTAGTTCCAATAGCAAGGTTACTAATAAAATGGGTGGAAGAAATCCTATTGCCTATTCTTATATTCCAGATGCAAAAGTTGCTATTGGACTTGACATCACAAAGCACCATATTAAAAGTGTGATTATTGATTTAGACGGTAGTGTTATCAAATATAAGTATAAAAGGCAGGTCTATCAGCGTGATGATGCATATTTAATAAGATTGGGAGAGGAAGTTCAGAAAATAATAGAACTCGCTCAATTGGATTACACAAAAATTTTGGGAGTAGTAATTGCAATGCCAGGACTTATTAATCATGAAGAAGGATATGTAGTACAAGGCAGAGTAATTGATAATACCGGAATTAATTGTGAAGAACTTTCCAAGTATATACCATATCCTACCAGGCTTCTACATGACTCATATGCTTCTGGTTTCTCCGAAATATGGTTTTCGCATGAAATACACAATGCTTTTTATATTAGTTTATGTAACAGCGTGGGCGGCTCAGTATTGATGAATGATAACATATATATGGGTGATGGTTTATATAGTGGTGAGGTCGGACACTTAAATGTAATCCCAAATGGAAATCGGTGCTATTGCGGACAAAAAGGGTGCTTTGATGCATACTGTAATGCAGAGGTACTTTCGAATTTTACCGAAGGAGACCTTGGAGAATTTTTTAATCAGGTTAAGAAGGGAAATGAGAAACTGGAAAAAGTCTGGGATGAGTATTTGGATCACCTGGCTACAGCCATACATGATGTTAGGATGTTATTTGGCTGCACAGTTATTATTGGCGGATATGTAGGAGCCTATATAAAAAGATTTATGGATTTATTATATAAAAAGGTAGATTCCATTAGTCCATTCGGAGAAAAAGCGGCTAAATACCTCATCCCATGTAAAAATGATATTGAGGCTGTAGCGGTTGGAGCTGCTCTTTGCTTAGTAGATGAATTAATTAATAATATATGTAATAAAGAAGAGTTGAATGAAAGTGCTGAATAGCAGCACTTTCATATGCTAGGGTAACCTAGTGAAGTAAGTACTATAATTATATACGCAAGATCCCGCCTAAAAAAATTACCAATTCAAAGTTGATGGTATTTCCCATCATACAATCAAATATGTAATCAGTTAGAATACCAATTCCATGTAAGTGCTAAAAAGGTATAAAACTAAATGGAGTTTCATAATTTTATAAATTTTCTCGTTAAAAATGTTAATTCGTGTTAACAAGTTAATTAAACATTAAAAATAAAGGTGCGTGATATGGTATGAAAGCAGCTGTTTTTTGCGGAAAAAATGAAATTCAGGTAAAAGATATTAATATAGGTTCTACGGGACCAGGTGAAGTTATGATTAAAGTAGAAGCCTGTGGGGTATGCGGAACGGACCTGCATATTTATGAAGGTGCTGGAGGTGCAGCAAAATGTGAGCCACCAACAATTCTGGGGCATGAATTTTCGGGGGTGGTTTACGAGGTGGGATTAGGCGTAAAAGCTTTTAAACCTGGGGATAGGGTATGTGTCGACCCTAATGACATGTGTAAG
>Ga0209511_1002283_pt1 | contig 15892 bp, 12 predicted proteins | sample SSSSmetaG_FD_184141 | JGI IMG/M metagenome (GOLD analysis project Ga0209511, IMG submission 184141) | Glacier valley bacterial and archeal communities from Borup Fiord, Nunavut, Canada, to study Microbial Dark Matter (Phase II) - ​SSSS... | ecosystem: Environmental > Aquatic > Freshwater > Ice >...
TAAGCGGCAGCCACAATACCCCGCAACAATTGTTTCCCCTTACTGATATATTTCTTCACAATGTTTTCGTTCCAGCCGTGTTCTTCGGCAATCTTTTGGTAACTTTTCCCCGCCAGCTTTCCTTCCCAGGCCAATCGGTAACGGTTGGGCAGTTGGTTCAGCAAGTCCTGGGCGATGGTTGCACTGAATTGTTTTTCACCCTCACCTATCAAAGTGAGCAAGGTGCTGCCTTCTGTTTTTTGTTCTCGGTCAAGAGAGAGAGGGGCCGGGCGATGCTGCTGATAATCCGCCAGGTCAGCGTACTCGCAACGAAAGGAATGGAATACCAGACCCCGCAGGTAGGTAATATTCTCCCGCCCACTGTTCAGGCGTAACCATACCGTCAGGAAAGTTTCCTGGGTCAGTTCCTCGGCGTAATCGCTTCCCTTGTTATATGCAAAGGCTTTAACTGTTTTGTAGTAACGGTCAAAGATGGCCTTGAAAGCTTCTTGGCCTTGAGTGCTGCTCTGCCCAAACTCTGTTACGGCAGTTTGGTAATCAGTTACCAACTGGCGGTCCTGGGCGGTGTCATTTTGTTGGGTTTGCACGGTTTTGCTCCTAGTTTCGGCAAAAAAATTAGTAACGGCTATTTTGGCAAAATTAAAGTCAGGGGGCGGTGAGTACAATTCTCCGCTTCCTGTTGGTTAGTTCCAGCGTTGCTTACCGATTGGGTTGCTGGGTGTGACGTTTTTAAGCACCGCCGGGTTGATGGTTACTACTGTCAAGACCGGTGGTTGATTTTAAGGTGTGTCTGCCTGTTTGTTAGAGGCGACTTTATTTACATGAAGGATTATAGCAAACTCTGGAATAATTGTAAAGAGGTTTTATAGACCAATTTTTACACTTCTTCCAGAGTTTTTAGGCAACAAAATACCCCCACTAAGCTTAGAGGGGGTAAATGAATCTTAGCTATTGTCACAAATTTCGATGTTAGAGGGGGTTCAATGAATTATAGAACCGCAAAGCATAAGTTACCGCCCTACTTCCACCTGCTAAACCAAACCTTCGACTTATGGTTGCAGCTACTGCCACTGCCTTAGCGTCAATTAGCACCTTGTTTTTATCTGTACCAAGTTCTTTCAAAAGACCTAATTGTTTCCAATTTACAATAACCCTGTAGCCTAAATTATAATCACGGGCCGCACCGCTTATATGGATAGTCTCGCCTGCGAGTGTGTCTAAAAATTTAACTAACTGCTTTACCCATTCTTGAACAATTGCTGCTTCTGCTGCAACCTCATTTATGTACCTTCGGCGCGGTTGCCCCTTTTCGTCCAATGGCTTGAGCGATCCAGTGCCATTAAGTCCCCTAACCCACTCCCGGATAACCATCCGTTTACCGTCCACATCACCTTCTGACGCGTCTGCCAACCGCCGCTCCAGTTCGTCAATCTCAGGGATAATCAAGGGCGCGGCAATAGCCCACTCCTCCTGTTCACTGTCCGTAGCGGTTTCGCGCATCCTATTCAATTCTTCTAATTCTTCATTTTGGGTTATTAGCAACACTTCATCACCGCGTTCTTGTATTTCTTTCAGCCGCATCGCTAAGGCCAATGCCTTTTCGGGGTTTTCCAGAGGCGCATAGTCAGACAACTTTACCTGCACCCGTGCCGTGAGGGTATTCGGAAGCGGGGGCAGAGTTGGCTGCACCTTCCGTTTTTGCCCGTGTATAACAGGTGATGTGTATTTAATATTGCTATTGCGCTCAACTGTCAACCCATTTCTCCTTTATCTTAACACGTTACAGCAGTTTAGTGAATACTATTATGGGCGAGGGGTTTTGTGAAATCCATAATTAGCGTTGCACCGTGCAACAAAAGTTATAAATTTCACAATTTAATACGAATCGTATCTTTTCAATAACTGGTGATACGCGGTCATTATTTACATAATTTAAGTTCAAATTAGACCATCAAAAACCAATTGAACTTCACTTATTGAAAGAATACTTTGAGTTGCCGCTGCACATTTCAGCTTTCCAGACTCTTAATCAATTGCAGAACGTTCTAGCTTGTGCAATAAAAGTAATGGAGAGTTAGGAGCTTGCACTTCGGCTAGATGGGCAATGTCTCGATGGGTGTAGATTTCGGTGGTAGTCACTGAAGCATGTCCCATCAAATGCTTTAAATCTATCAGGTTTACTCCCTGCTTTATCATCAGCGTGGCATAGGTGTGTCTTAATTCGTGTGCGTGAAAGTCCACACCACTCCCTTCTTTGATACGGCGAATAACCGAGCTAAATCCGTAATAGGTTAGAGGTGTGCCTTCATTCGTTAACCAGAACTGGCTGTTATTGTCCAGTACCCGATTTACTGCTTCCTTACTTATATCCGCCGCCGCTTGTTGAACTAGCCCAGAATCGGTCTTTAGGTTATTACTGTCCTCTTTCTTGGCCTCTTTGAGGTGGGGTTGTTGCGCTACCGCTTTTTTGTCCCGCTTTTTTGTCAGCGGCTCTTTTTCTGCTACCCCAAATAATCTGACACATTCGCTGTAGTAGACTTCAAGCACCTTCTGGCACGCTGCCGAAAATGGAACAACCCGTTTACCTGTCTTACCTTTGACCGTGCAGAGCTGGGTGGTCAGGGACATAGTTTCAACCGTAATTGACAGCAATTCTCCCCGACGAATACCGGTGTCTATTAGCAGGGTGAATATTGCCAGGTCGCGTTTGCCTCCAAAAGTGTCGAAACGCTCTGGCTCCGTTAAATACTGAATAATGCTTGATAGTTCTGCTATAGGTACTGTACTAATGGTATGGTCAACTTTATTTCGGCTACTAAATTTGACGCTGCGATTGAAAGGGTTTTGCTCAATTTCTTTCTCGCGTTCTAGCCAATTAAATAAGGCTTTAATCGCACACCCATACGAACCCACCGAAGCTTCTGAAAGGGTAGCTACTCCCCTTACCACCGGTTGACCCCATCTTTCGGCCTTACTTTCACGCAGGTAGGCGGCAAAGGCCCGGGCCTGTTTGGTTGTAACGTTTCTGGGGTGTGCTTCCAAATCAGCACTGTAATAAGTACTCCACCACCACTCAAATTTGTTAATTTTGTTCCGATAATCAGCTAAAGTCCGGTTGGAGAGTCCATCCATTTTGCAATAGGACAACCAATCAGTAATCAAGAGGCAGAAGGGACATTCGGCAGAACTATGACGCTTTTCTGGCCCTTTAATAGCAGCCAGTAAGAGTTTTTCTTCAACAGAAATATCGGCAACTAAAGATGTCATTGCGCTATGCAACCTTTCTATTTATGGGAACAACGAAAGTAAATAGAGAGAAATAGAAAGCTATGCAGCGTAAGTCAGAATTTTAAGTAGTTGTATTAAATATGCAAAAAAGCTTTACTAAACCAAAGTGCCTTTATACACTTTGTCAGAAAGCTTCTTTCTACTTACCCCTACTTTAAGGCTATGGGATGGGTCGCCAGAGAATCGAACTCTGAACCCACTGATTAAGAGTCAGTTGCTCTGCCAATTGAGCTAGCGACCCACGCCCAATTAATATAACATGCCCCGGTTTACTTGTCAATTGCGGCTAAAAGTGCTACTATTTGATAGTCGGTTTGGAAAAATTTATATTCTGGCGTTGATGAAGAAAAGTAGTTGCAAAAACTTTTCCAACAGAGAGTTGCGGCAAGGCTGAGAACGCGACTGAAAAGATAGTGCAGCGAAGGGACTTCGGAGCTATTTTGAAATGAGGGGTTGCCTTTTGGGGCTTTCTAGGGGAAAGCAAGGGCATCAACCAGGGTGGAACCGCGAGAAGTTTTAGAAGCTCTCGTCCCTGGGCCGTGTTACTCGTCATGGGGCGGGTGGGCAGGCCGGGATGGGAGCTTTTTTCATTCCCAGAATTCCGGCCTAAAGTTTAGCTTAGAAAGGTTCAACCTTATGAACACTAAAGTAACAATGGAAACGATTGTTTCGCTATGCAAACGGCGGGGCTTTGTGTTTCCTAGCAGCGAAATTTATGGCGGTTTTGGTAGCACCTACGACTACGGGCCGTTGGGCGTAGAACTCTTGCGGAACGTCCGAAACCTGTGGTGGAAGGCGATGGTGCAGGAGCGGGATGACGTGGTTGGACTTGAAGCCTCGATTCTTGGGCCAAGCGCAGTCTGGGAGGCCAGTGGACATGTCAGCAACTTCACCGACCCGCTAGTAGACTGTAAAAATTGCAAAATGCGCTGGCGGGAAGACCATTTGCTGGAAGGGGCATATGAAGCCGAATATGGCCCGACCAAACGCAACGCTGCCGGACAGATTGTTTGCCCCAACTGTGGAGGCGAACTAACCGAGCCGCGCAAGTTTAATATGATGTTCAAAACTACCGTTGGCGTGGTGGAGGATAGCTCCTCGGTGGCCTATCTGCGGCCCGAAACGGCCCAGGGTATGTTTGTGAACTTTACCAACGTCCAAAACAGTATGCGTCGCAAGCTGCCTTTTGGTATTGCCCAGGTGGGTAAGAGTTTCCGCAACGAGATTACACCTGGCAACTTTGTCTTCCGTACCCGCGAGTTTGAGCAAATGGAGATGGAATATTTTATCAAACCCGGTACTGAAGATGAATGGCACAAACACTGGGTGGAGGAGCGTTTCAACTGGTATTTGGGTTTTGGTATCAAGCCTGAAAAGTTACGGATTCGGCCTCATAGTCAGAATGAGCTTTCGTTTTATTCCAAAGCCACCAGCGATGTCGAGTATCTGTTCCCCTGGGGTTGGGGTGAGCTTGAGGGTATTGCCAGCCGTACCAACTATGACCTTACCCAACACTCCAAGCACAGTGGCAAGGACTTGAGCTATTTTGATGAGGAGACCAAAGAGCACGTCATACCTTACGTGATTGAACCAGCCGCCGGGGCCACTCGTACCGCCCTGACCTTCCTCATTGACGCTTACGACGAGGAACCAGATAAGGATGAGACGCGGGTGGTGTTGCATTTCCACCGGGCGATTGCCCCCGTGAAGGTGGCGGTGCTGCCCCTCAGCAAAAAAGAGCCGTTAGTCAACCTGTCGCAACAGATTGCCAAGCAACTTCGCAAGAAGCATGTAGTGCAGTATGACGAGAGCCAGAGTATCGGTAAACGCTATCGCCGCCAGGACGAAATCGGTACTCCCTATTGCGTGACGGTGGATTTCGCCAGCCTGGAGGATAATGCTGTGACCATCCGTGACCGCGACACGATGGAGCAGATTCGCGTCCCTATCGCTGAACTTGCTACTACTCTGGACGAAAAATTGGCCTACTGACCTACCCCCCTAACAACCGGGCGCGGAGACCACGCCCCTACGAAGATTCCCCCTTACGTTGTAGGGGCACTATGTATCCGCCTGTGGGGACTGGAATCTTTTTGGAAACAATCTCTCCTAAAATTAATAAAACCATTTTAAATTAAATTATTCAGGGAGAAATATACATGGAAAATATAAAGACTATGCCAGTTGAACCAGCTAACGCCTTAGCCAGCGCATATTCCGAAAATGGCTATGTGGTCTTACCTGATATGTTAAGCCGGGAGGAACTTGAGGCTATAAATCATGAGGCTGTCAGAATCTTTCGGGGGGAGCAAGGGGCGGTTCAGGGTATTTTGCCCGCCACGTCTACTGACAGTGACGACGAGGTGTTAAGCCGTTATCTCTGTATCCACTTCCCCCATAAAATCTCAAATTTGGCGAGTGCTATGTTAAAACATCCCCGCATAGTTCAAACCTTAAAAGAGCTAATCGGCCCTAATATTAAGTGTATGCAGTCTATGCTTTTTATCAAGGCTTCCGGCAAGCCCGGTCAGGCCTGGCATCAGGATGAAAATTTTATTCCAACCCGTGACCATTCCCTGACCGCCGCCTGGATTGCTCTGGATGATGCCACAGTTGAAAATGGCTGTTTGTGGGTATTACCGGGTTCGCATAAATCGGGGATTATCTGGCCCCAACGTCAGCACCACGACCCGCGTTTTGATGCTTCCAACGAGGCTTATATGTTCCCCTATAAGGATGAAGATGCCGTAGCAGTGGAGGTTAAAGCTGGCTCTATCGTGTTTTTCAACGGCTATCTATTACATCGTTCCTTACCAAATCTGACGGTCTCAACAACCAGTTATCGGCGAGCCCTGGTTAACCATTATATGAGTGCTGAATCACTGTTACCCTGGTCGCCGGACGGGGAATTTATCGAAGCGCGCGATTTTCGGGATATAGTAATGGTAGCGGGTGAAGACCCTTACAACTACAAAGGGCTAGAGGAACGAACTAAACCAAAACTTAGGGCGACTTAGTCAGGTGTTGGTTATTGGTGGTTAGTTGTTAGTTAAGATTTTGATGGTAGTAGTGACTTTAGTTACTTCTTTGGGCTTTTTGAACTCAAATTTCACGGTTTTATTTCAAATACCCAATTTAAGAAGATTGAATATTACCTAAGTTATCCAGGAGTTGTATCGTTTCTAAACGTATATACTGTTCATCATTACTTAACCCGAATTTTACAAGGGGTTGAATCGCTCTTTTATCGCCGAGTTTAGCAAGCCCATAAGCTGCCCAGAACTTTAGGTGAGGTGATTCTTCTGTATTTAATATCTTAAAAAGGGGATTTCTTAGTTCTGGGCTGTACCAGTTATCCGAAGTATAAATCACTTGAATTAGAGCTTCGGTAATTTCAAACTGAAGGGTTGTATCCTTTTCAAGTAGCATTGTACAAAAAACTTTAACCACGCGCGGGTCACTTAATTGCGATAATCCTATAATTGAGGCACGACGTATTTCCAAATCTTCGTCATTCAAAAGAGAAATAAGTGGGTCTACGCTTCGTATATCATTTAACATGGGTAAGCCAATTGTCGCACCGTAACGAGCTATTTTATCAATATCATGAAGAGCAGAAATTAAATAAGCTACTACTTTCGAGTCCCCAATTTCTCCCAGCGCATACGCTACCGCCCCTCGTGTCCAGGGGTCTTCATGTTCTAAGAAATCTACTAACTGTTCAATAGCTTGAGGGTGACCTATACTTCCCAACGCATAAGCAGCTTTTTGACGAATGTGACTTTCTTTGGAATATAAAAGTTCAGTTAATGATTTTATAGCTCCTGGGTCATTAAGACAACCTAGAGCTTGGATTGCCATAAGTCGCACAGCATTATTTTTATCAGTAAGTGCCATAATCAGGGGGTCCAATGCTAAAGGGTCGTGGGTTTGCCCCAATTCGTAAGCAACTGACTCGCGGATAAAATCGTCTGTATCTTGTAGCATACCTATCAATCCTGCCATGTCAGAAGTGTAAGTAAGTCCACTGCGAATTTGATGCGCCACAACTTTTTAGACCTCTATTAAGTAGAAACACTGCTTGAATTTTGATTTTAGACCTTTGATTTTGGAGGTTTCCGACAACCGACGACCGACAACTGACAACCTTTATTGTTCGGAGGCGTGCAGCAGTGCTTGCAGGATGATACGGCGGGTGAGAACGCCCTGGGGTCGTCCAGCTTCGTCCAGCACGGGCAGAATCTTAACCTTTTCCTGGGCCATCATTTCCACCGCCTGAGAAAGGCGCGCTCCTGCTGGAATAGAAATAAGCCGCCCCTGCACAATATTACTGACCTTATTAGTCGTCAGGTTCAGGGCAAATTCTTCGGTGGAAAGGCCGAGTTTGCGGCGCAACCCCTGTAAAATCCCGGTGCGGGTTTGCTGCCCGACCCTGGCAATCATATCGCTTTCGGTAATAACCCCAATCGCCTTGCCCTGCTGATTAACCACCACTGCCCGATGCTGACGGGCCGCCATCAAGCGCGAAAGAGCTTCGCTGAGAGTAGCATCTTCCAGAATTCGGGGGAAATCCCCCGTTATAATTTCATCCACTAGAGTATAGGCATTAATTTTTAGCTGGGGAACAGGCGACTCGTTAGCTTCTACCGTTATGCGGGGTTGTTTGAGACTAGCCTGCAACAAATCAAAGCGGCTAAGTAAACCTATCAACTTCCCCTCACCATCAACCACCGGGAGGCGTTTAAGATGCCAGGTATTCATCAGTTTGGCGGCTTCCACCAGACTTTCGTTGCGGTTTAAAGTGACCACCGGGGTGCTCATAATCTCAGCGACGGTTTTGGCGGTAGCCCTGAAAGTGTCGAGGGTTTGGGTTAGCAAAAGCGGGTCACCCGCCAGAGCTTGCAGATGGTCGAGACGGAAGGGCGCACCCCCTTTGGTGAAAATATCGCCATCCGTTACAATCCCCACCACTTTGTTAGTCTCATCCACCACTGGCAAGGCCCGGAAAGATTTATTGAGCAGCATTTTAATAGCATCGTAAAGGCTGGTTGGGGGTTGGGCGGTAATGAGGTGGTTGGCTGGGGTCATTGCGTCACCCACGTTCCAGGGGTGAACATTGCTCAGATTCTCGCGGCGATAGGAGTATTTGTAAATCTGGACATCTTGGAGAGTAATCAGCCCTTCAGTTACAAGTTCATCCAGGCGGGGCAAAATCGAGTTAATTTTCTCGGTGCTATCAATCAGGTCAATCATCAGAGGTAGATTGGAAGAAAGGTCGGCTAGATTGCTGGTGTGAATGTGGTTGTGGCCGCCGAAGCCTGAAACTCCCCGGAAAACCGTTGCGCCAGAACAACCTTCCGCCCGTAAAAATTCTATGACCACCTGCCAGAGCGGTTTTCCACCCTGACGGTCTCCTTCGTTGAGATAGATGCACATCCGCCGAATATTTTCGGTCATAAATTTATTCTCCAGCGTAAACCTTATCGCGCTGGTTTTTCTCAAGGTGTACCATCAGTACCGCAATATCTGCCGGGTTTACCCCACTCAGCCGCGAAGCCTGTCCGAGCGTTGACGGTTTGAACTGGTTAAGACGCAAACGGGCCTCCTTGCGTAGCCCGATGATAAGGCTGTAATCTATTTCCTGGGGCAGACTGCTATCCTCCAGACGGCGCATCCGTAGCACCGATTGTTCCTGTTTGCCGATATAGCTGGTATATTTGGCGGCAATTTCCACCTGTTCGGCTACCTCATGACTCGGTATCTCGTCCTCAAATAATAAGGGCAAAATCTGCTGACCAACTTCGGGTCGTTTCAAATAATCCACCCCGCGTTGAGCCACGGTTAGTGGGGGGAATCCGGCGTTTGCCAACAGCGCGTTACGCTCGGTGCTGGGATTCAAGCTCATTTTTTCCAGCTTCTTGAGATAATAATCAATCTGGTCGCGCTTATTCTCCACAGCCAGATAGCGTTCGCGGGAAATCAGGCCAAAGTCGTAAGCTAGATTGGTCAGGCGTAAATCAGCGTTATCGGTGCGAAGTAACAAGCGATACTCAGCCCGACTGGTCATGAGGCGATAGGGCTCCTTGATTTCTTTGGTGGTCAGATCGTCAATCATCACCGCGATATAGGCTTGTTCGCGCCGCAGGATGAAAGGTGGGCGACCAGTCGCTTTGAGGGCGGCGTTAATCCCGGCGACCAGACCTTGACCACCCGCTTCTTCATAGCCGCTAGTGCCATTAATCTGCCCCGCCAGAAACAGACTATCAATCCGTTTGGTTTCCATACTTGCCCGAATTTCGGTGCTGGGCACAGCGTCATACTCCACTGCATAGCCAAACCGCATAATTTCGGCCTTTTCCAGCCCTGGAATAGAGCGAATCATCGAATATTGCACATCGGCGGGCAAGCTGGTATTAGCCCCCTGTACATAAACCTCATTGGTTAGCCAGCCTTCTGGCTCCAGGAATAGCTGGTGAGATTCCTTGTCGGCAAAACGGCTGACTTTATCCTCTATGCTGGGGCAATAGCGCGGCCCAACTCCCTCGATTATGCCCGTAAACATGGGGGCGCGGTGGAAGTTGCTGCGGATAATCTCGTGGGTTTCGGTGGTAGTATGCACCAGATAACAGGGCATTTGAGGCCGCCAGCCATCCAGAGTCAGACCTGGAAAGACTTTGGGGATAGAAGGTGGGGCCATATTCTCCACCTTATCGTCCTCGGAATAGCTGAAGCTAAAGGCTAGAGGAGTAGTGCTGCCGTGCTGAATGACCGTTTTGGAAAAATCTATGGTGCGGGCATCCACGCGCGGGGGCGTGCCAGTCTTGAGACGGTGCAACGGAAAGCCAAGTTCCGCCAGATTATTGGATACCTGAATGCTGGGAGCTTCGCCCGCCCGCCCCGCGCTTGCCAGATAGTCGCCCATAATAATCCGGCCCTTGAGGAAAGTGCCAGTGGTCAGCACCACCGTTTTGGCGCGATAGGCCAGCCCGTTAGCGATTACTACCCCGCCAATTTTCATTTCGCCCGTAATTTCGTCGCGGTGAATTATCAGTTCTTCCACCTGAGCCTGTCGCAGGGTCAGGTTAAGGGTGTTTTCGAGGGTTTCTTTCATCGCCAGCTGATATAGCTTTTTGTCAGATTGGGCGCGTAAAGCTTGTACAGCCGGGCCTTTGGAGGTATTGAGCAAGCGGATTTGAATCAGGGTGCGGTCAGTGTTGCGGGCCATCTCGCCACCCAGCGCGTCAATCTCACGTACCACGTGGCCTTTGGCCGGGCCGCCAATCGAAGGGTTGCAGGGCATCAAGGCCACGCTATCAAGATTTATGGTTAATAGCATAGTACGACAGCCCATCCGCGCCGCCGCTAGAGCCGCCTCACACCCGGCATGCCCAGCCCCCACCACTATTACATCGTAGCCAATTTCATCTATAAAGTTCACGTTTGTTACTTTCCAGAATTAGGGTAGACAACAGGTCTACGTTAAAACCAGGGTAGACACGGAGGTCTACCCCTACTAATTTACTTGGCATAGTATAACCGTTTGAGCAAATAAAGAAAAGTGGTCGGTGAAAATAAAAATCGTTAAGGGGCTAAATTAATCATTTACCACTACCACTTTAAATTAACCCTTGACATTGAATAGAAGGGTTGGTATCATTAGCTTGCTATTAGATAGGAAACTACCGAAAGGGTATGTGATTTTGGGACTTCATCCTTCGTTTAGCTTAAAAAGAGCTTATCTGGCAATGCGTAAGTGTATGGAGGAATATATGCACCAACTTGGGCTAACGGCAGCCCACTTTGACATTATTCAACAACTCCTGCATGAAGATGGCCTCGAACATCGGGTGTTACAGGAACGTCTTGCTATAACTTCTCCAACCCTGACCAACATTATTGATGGCCTGGTAGAACGCGGTCTGGTAAGTCGGCAAATTAGCAGTGAAGATGCCAGAGTAAAACAACTCTTTCTTACGCCCAAAGCTTATGATTTACATGAACAGCTTGGCGAAGCCAGTGAAAAATTTGTAGGAGTCATGTTTGAGGGCTTTTCTTCCCGCGAAATCGTCTTGTTTCAGGAGTGGCTTGAGCAAATAACTCACAACTTTGAAAAGCGTCATCCCCAACCCTAAAAAATGGTGGTGGCTATCAGGCAACACTTAATAACAACTTAAAATCTGCAATTATTTAACCATCTCGGTAGCTTCCTATTGTTTAGGCCCCTACCATTACAAAAACTTACAAATAAAAACTTTGATATTTAGAAAGGTAACTTGTTATGACTAACTCAATGCAAGGCAAAACTGTTTTGATAACTGGCGGCACAGGTGGAATTGGCAAAGAAACCGCCATTGGTCTGGCCCGACTGGGGGCGCGGGTGGTGGTAACTGGTCGGGATAAGAGCAGAGGTGAAGCAGGGGTAGCCGAGATTAAGCGGGAAAGCGGGAATGGTCAGGTAGAGTTGTTACTGGCTGACCTGTCGAGTCAGGCCGAGATAGCCCGTCTAGCCAAAACAGTTATGGCAACTTATCAACGCTTGGACGTGCTTATCAACAATCTGGGTGGTCTCTATTCTAGCCGCTGGGAAACGGTTGACGGTGTTGAAGCCACTCTTGCAGTGAACAATCTCACGCCATTTCTTCTTACTCAGTTATTGTTACCATTACTCAAGGCCAGTCGCCCGGCACGAGTTATCAACGTCACGGGTGGATTTACGACGACTAAGGTGCAACTGGATAACCTACAGGCTGAAAAGAATTTCCTGGGGTTGGTAACTTACTCTCAGGCTAAAGTAGTGATGATGGCTACTAGCTACGAACTGGCAACCCACCTGGAAGGTACGGGTGTTACTCTGAATGTGGCCTATCCCGGCGCGGCGGCTACCGATATGAGCAGCGCAATGACTCCAAAAATGGTTCCCTGGTTTATGCGCGCTATCTGGCCGCTTTTCGGGGTGATGATGGGCAACGCAAAACCCGCAAAGGCGGCCCGTTCCTCAATCTACCTGGCTTCCTCGCCCGAAGTTGAAGGCATAAACGGCAAATATTACGACACCAATAGCAAACTAGCCAGGTGGCCCAAGACAGTGTTGGATGAAAGTACGCGCCGTTATATCTGGAATCTGAGCGAAAAGTTAACTGTTGTAGCAAATCGAGCTTAGGAGAATTATGCCCCCTTCTTGTGTCGGGAAGGGGGTTAGGTTGCCCTATACTTGAGCCAGAAACAGCCCAAACAGCCCCAACATTTGCCGCAGGGTAGCCTGGGCCTCGCTGAGATTGTGGGTGGTAGTGCTTTGACTGATAGCATCGGCAAGGGTGAGGGCGGTTGCTAGTGCGTCAGGCGTGTTCAGGTCGTCGTTCATGGCGGTGAAGAAGTTGGTTTGATATGGCTCAACAGCCAGGAGAGGGCCGGATTTAGTTCCTTCGGCTTCTAAGGCCGCTTTGAAGCGACTTACCTGAGTTTCAGCCTCCGCCACCCCACTTTCCTCATAATACAAAGGTGCGCGGTATTGGATGCTAAGGAGGTATATCCGCAAGGCATCGGGGCTATAATTCTTCAGCACATCCCGCACCAATACCAGATTCCCCAGCGATTTGCTCATCTTTTCTGTGCCAAGATGCACCATCCCGACGTGCATCCAGTATTTAACCAGGGGGTGTTTGCCAGTATAAGTCTCGCTCTGGGCAATTTCAGAGCTATGATGAGGAAAAATCAGGTCTGCCCCACCCCCGTGTATCTCAAACTGAGGGCCAAACTGGTCAAGGCCAATCGCGCTACACTCAATATGCCAGCCGGGGCGACCTTCACCATAGGGGCTAGGCCAACTTGGTTCGTTGGGGCGGGCGGCTTGCCAGATAATAAAATCCATAACACTTTCTTTAGCTTGGTTTTCGGGCGAATCCACCAGACTATCCTCTGCGGCTGCTCGTGCTTTTTCGAGTATCTCATCCTCGTTCAAATGGCTTAACCCACTATAATTCTTGAAACTGGCGGCGCGGAAATAAACATTATTATCGGCGGCTTTGTAGGCTACCCCCCGCTCTACCAAACCCTGCACCAGTTGGACAATTTCTGGCACTTTGGTGCTGGCAGGGACGTAGCTATCAAAAGGTAGACAGTTAATAGCCTTCAGACTATCCCGGTAAATCTTGTCCCAACTCTGGCCTAATTGGTCGTAAGGAACACCGTCCCGTTTGGCTCTTTTAATAATATCGTCGTCAATATCGGTTAAATTCTGGACGTGTTTAACCTGATAACCCAAAAACTCCAAGTAACGATGAATTGTATCAAAGGTCAGGGCGGTCAAAGCATGTCCCATGTGGCTGGTATCGTAGGGGGTGATGCCACAAACATAAATACGGGCCAGATTGCTTTGCAGGTCAACCGGGCTGAAAGGTTCTTTGGCTTGCGAATAAGTATTGTAAAGCTTAAATGAGTCTCTTAAATGACTTGACATAAATAGCGAACACTCCTCTTATTTTGAAGGCTTTTAATTACTAGGGTTATTTTAACTTAAATGGGAAATAAGGTCTACTTTGGGAGAATGGGGATTACGCGCGAGTATTTTAGCCTGATTGTTGACCCCTTGCCTAAAACTGCCGTCTGAAAGGGGCTAATGGGCTTGACCGCTTAATCGCTGGGGAGTAAAATAGCCTCTAGCAATTAAACTTTCATAGAAGGGAGGATTGTTTGCGCTATGGGCGATAAGAGTCCGAAAGATGCGGCCAAAAAGAAGTCCCAAAAAGAACAAACCAAAAAGAAACCTGCGCCCGCTCCTGCTAATACCGATACCAAAAAGAAGTAATTTTGGGTTGGGTTAGTGATTTTATTGAGCGCGGCAGGATTTTAGTTGACTTTGATTTTTGCTTTAACCGCAACATTTGATTTTGCTTCAAAGAATACTAGAAGGTGCTGACAGGTTACAAAGTTCAGCACCTTTTCTTTAATTTGGTTTCTTTATAGCAAAAACCCTTTGCGGGCTTGTATTTATTTGTTATAATGAAAAGGTCAACTTTACGTAACTAATAATTCGAGCGAGGGACTAAAGAGGCTTTGAGCTTATGGATGGATTTTTACCCATACTTTGTTTTACTTTATTCCTGGGGGCCATAGTTTTTGGTATATGGACAATGCTGGGGCGTGGCTTTAAGATTGTGGCTGACGGGACGGTGGCAATTGTCGAACGTCAAGGCGAATTTAACCGGGTACTGAGCCCAGGTCGTCATTTCCTTTTCCCCTTGCTTGACCGTATTAACAAAGTGGTTGAACTTAAAGAGTTTGCCGAAGAACAGCAAATTGATAACGTGCTGACGGGTGATATGACCACCCTTTCGCTTGATATAAACCTTACCTATCGTATTGCTCATTACAAACCCCGCAAGCTTAGCCGGGACGATGCTGAAAATCGTCGCCCTAAACGAGTTATTATCTGGAATAAGATACTAATTGCGGAGGAGGACGTTTATAAGGCTGCTCAAACCATTGACGACTGGAAAGAACGCACCAAACGCGATGCCGTTACCACTTTAATGGACTATTTTAATACTATCAACTACCGCGAAGAAATTTATCGCTCCGAGCAAGACCGGGCTCGCGACCCCTCTGTACCCGCTCCCCTCCCGCGAATTGGTCAGGCGTTGGTGGCGATGGTTAACGAGAAAACCAGGGGTTTGAGCGAAGATGAGCGGAAGAGGCGCGGTCAACGCCCTGACGACCAACGTTTCCGGGGCTATGGGGTTGAAGTTACCAGCCTTAGCATTTACAACGTGCGCCCTGACGAGAAGGCTTTGCAACTCTGGGATGCCGAGCGACAGGTGCGGGCTGAAGCTCAAATCCGACTAATTCAGGCTGCCAGCGAGAGTCGAGTGCGGGAGATAGAGGCTCAAAATGAGCGGATTATTCGTGAGACGCTAGGTTTACATAATGTTAATGATTATTTAACCTGGCGTTATATTGAGGCAATGAAGAAAACTGGTCGGAACTATCCGCCCCCTTCAGGTTATGGTGAGGGAGGCAATGACTCTCCCTACGGTGGTTTCCCTAACCCCCGTGCCAGCAACCAGCCAACTGGCTAACCCTTACAAAGTGTCACTTTCATTTCCCCTTCTTGCTAGTACATTTTCACACCGGGTATTGTGCAAAGGGGGCGGAATTATCCCTTCTCCCTGGGGAGAAGGCTAGATTGAGGGGGAATTTTAGCCTGACTCCACCCTCAAAGGTCATTTAAAGTGAACCCTCACCCCGCCCTTAAGCTGGCTTCTCCCACCGAATGGGAGAGGGTGTAAAACCCTCTCTTGCACAATAGCACCTGTGTTTCTACACTAGCACCCCCCTGAGTACAGGAGGGACAGGCGGAAGGGGGAAGGGAGTGATGAAACGGGGGCTGGGGGTCGGAGGGTTTACCATGCACCACCTTTGTCACCCTAAATAGTCTGTGCAATAAAATCAGTCAGGGTTTCAGCGACCCACCTAGCCTTGTCATTCTGAGTAGAGTGTACTAGGAAAGTTATCATAAGGGCAACCAGGGTGTAAAGTAGAGGGATGAAAACAACAAAAGTAGAATTAAGTGCAAGTGAAAAAGAGCGTTTAGGGCAATTTATCAATA
>Ga0209511_1002291_pt1 | contig 15879 bp, 16 predicted proteins | sample SSSSmetaG_FD_184141 | JGI IMG/M metagenome (GOLD analysis project Ga0209511, IMG submission 184141) | Glacier valley bacterial and archeal communities from Borup Fiord, Nunavut, Canada, to study Microbial Dark Matter (Phase II) - ​SSSS... | ecosystem: Environmental > Aquatic > Freshwater > Ice >...
CGTCGGCGGCGACGACGACGCTTACCCAGTGCCCACGCTGCGGCTCAGACAACGTGCGCTCGGCCGCCCCGGCCGGCCCCGGTCCCGCCGGCTGGCTCACCGGCCTGCTCGAACGCCTGCGCCAACAGCTGCTGGAGCAGCCCGCCCACCACTGCTTCCACTGCGGGCTGGATTTTTAGGCTGCTGGTTTCTGGCCGCGAGCAAGAGCCAGGCAAAGCAGCGGTATTTTGGCTTTGCGAAACTTCGCTCCCTTCGCGAAGCTTCGCGCGAATCCGCGTCCTGAAAAACGAGAAGCTCCATGAAACGCCCGCCCCAAGCCAACTGGAAACCAAGAGGCTGGCCACTGGCGCTGCTCGCCGCCTGGCTCGGGGGCTGGCTACCCAGCCCGGCCCAAGTCCAAGCCCAAGCCCAAGCCACCGTGCCCGTGGGCCAGGGCTTGCGGGGCGACTATTACCGGGGGCTGAATTTTGAGCGGCTCGTGCTGAGCCGCCGCGAGGGGCCGCTCGATTTCGACTGGCAGCACGAGCCACCGGGCGTAGGCTTGCCGGCCGAGGACTTTTCGGTGCGCTGGACGGGCTGGCTGCGGCCACCCGCCACGGGCCGCTACCGCTTGCGCCTGACCGTGGACGACGGGGCACGGCTCTGGGTCGGCGGGCGGCTTTTAGTCGATGAGTGGCGCGGGCAAGCACTGAGCTTCTACGAGGTGAGCGTGGAGCTGCGCGCCGGCCAGGCCGTGGCCCTGCGCCTCGACTACTGCCAGTTTTCCTACGACTCGCGCCTGCTGCTGGCCTGGACGCGGCCCGACCAGGCACCCCCGGCCGCCTCGTGGCGCAACCTGTGGGGCGCGGCGGCCAGCGCCGAGCCGATGGCCATTCCGGCGCGCTACTTGTTTGGCGACAACCCCACCGCGCCCGCAGCGCCCGTGCGGGTGGCAGCAGACGCCGCGGCGCCGGAGCCTTCGACACCCGCCCCCGCCCGGCAGGTGGCAGCCCGGCCCGCGCCTCAGCCCACCACCCGGCTGGCCCGCCCGCTGCCCGTCGCGCGGCCTATCCGCCGCGCGGTCGGCCCGGCGCAGACGACGCCGGTGGTCACTTTGCCCGCCTTACCCGCCTTACCATCCTTACCCGCTCGCCCGGCTCCGCTCGTTCGGCTCGTCGCGCCCGCGCCAGGGTCGGCGGTGCTCAGTCCAGCGGCCACCGATGCCCGCGCGGGGGCCGCCGCCCGGCTGGCCGGCGGGCAGGCCGTGGTGCTGCGGGCGCTGTATTTCGAGCAGGGCCGGGCCGGGTTGCTGCCCGCCGCCCGCGCCGCCCTCGACACGCTGGCCGCCGCCCTGGCCGCCGCCCTGGCCGCGCGGCCCGCCCTGCGCCTCGAAGTGCAGGGCCACACCGACAACCAGGGCGACTCGACGCTGAACCGCCGCCTCTCGGCCGCACGGGCCGAAGCCGTGCGCCGCTACCTGGCCGCCCACGGCGTGGCCGCCGCCCGCCTGCGGGCCGTGGGCTACGGCGGCACCCACCCCGTGGCCGACAACGAGCAGCCCGCCGCCCGCGCCCGCAACCGCCGCGTGGTGCTGCGGCCGCTGCCCGAATAACCGTGAGCCGGCAGGCCACGCCAGAACTTGGCCAGAACTTGGCCAGAACTTGGCTGGGCTGGCCCGCGCGGCCGAGCCGACCCGCCTCGGCCGCCGGGGAACTACTTGCGTCCCCGGTGCCCTTGCGTAACTTGCGAAGGTTTCCACCTGCTACAGCCCCGCCTTATTGACGTTAATTCTATGAAATTTACCGTTTCGCTGCTCACGCTGGTTCTGTTGCTGACGGGCCGGGCGGCCGTAGCCCAGCGTCTGAGCCTGAGCGGGCAGGTAGTGGAAGCCGAAACGGGCGAGCCGGTGCCGTTCGCCTCCATCTTCGTGCCCCGCACCACCGTCGGCATCACGGCCGACGTGGACGGCAAGTTTCGCCTCACGCTGGCCGCGCCCGCCGATTCGCTGGCCGCCTCGTCGGTGGGTTTTCTCACTCAACGCAAAAGACTCAATTCCGAAGTCAGCCAGAGCATTCTGTTTCGGCTCAAAAAAAACGGCGGCGTGGCCCTGGGCGAAGTGGTGGTGCGGCCGGGCGAAAACCCCGCTTTTCGCATTCTGCGCGAGGTGCAGAAGCGCAAGCCCCAGAACGAGCGCGCCGCGCTCTCGGCCGCCGAGTACGACTCGTATAATCGCATCGAGGTCAGCCTGGCCGACATCCCGAAGAGCCTCGCTAACCGGCGCGTGGTGAAGGACATTCGGGCGCTGGCCGTGCGCCGGGGCCTGGCCGCCGCTGCCGATGCCGATGCTCCGCTGCCGCTCTTCGCCTCCGAGGTCGGCTCGCGGGTGTATCAGAAATACGGCCCGCTGCGCCGCCGCGAGGACATCCGCCACAAGCAGATGCGCGGAGCCGGGCCGCGCGAAGGCTCGGTGCTGAGCCAGATGCTCGGCTCGAACTTTCAGAACTTCGACTTTTACCCCAACTGGCAGAACATTCTGGGCAAGGACTTCGCCTCGCCCATCGCGGCCGGCGGCCGCCTCACCTACGAGTATGACCTGCTCGACTCGGTGTTCGTGGGCAAGGACTGGTGCTACAAAATCGGCATCGCGCCCAAGCGCAGCCACGACTTGGCCTTCACTGGCACCGTCTGGATTACGGCCGACAAATACGCCCTGCGGCGGGTTGATGTAGTGGCCAGCCCCGAAGCCAACATCAACTTCGTGAGCGACTTGCGCATCATGCAGGAGCTGACCCCGCCCGCCGACGGCCCCGGCTTGGCCGCCCGCACCCGCCTCGTGCTGGGCATCCGCCCCTCGGAAAAGCAGGCGGCGCTGCGGGTGCGCTTCACGACGGTGAACTCGAACTTCGAGCGCAACAAGGCCCACGACGAGCCGGGCTTCTTCGACCAGCCGGTGGTGAACACCATCATGGAGCCGGGCAGCGATGCCGAAACCAGCGGCCTGCTCAGCGGGCGGCTGCCGGAGGGGGTGAAGGAGGGGTATTTCGACAAAAACCGGCCCGACACGCTGAGTCTGAGCGAGCGGCAGACGTTTGCCGTGCTCGACTCGGCCCGCGAGCTGCCGTCGGTGCGCAGTACGCTCGACTGGATTGACCTGTTCATCAACGGCTACCGGCGCATCAGCCCGAAGCTGGAGCTGGGGCCGATTATTTATTCTTACGCCCACAACAACTTCGAGGGCAACCGCTTCCGGCTGGGCTTTCGCACCACGCCCGAGTTCAGCCGCAACTGGGTGCTGCAACCTTACCTGGCTTACGGCACCCAGGACGGCCGCTTCAAATACGGGCTGAAAACGACCTACATCGCCGAACGCCGGCACTGGACGGTGGTCACGGGCGAGTACCGGCACGACGTGGACCAGGTGGCGCTGCTCGACAACGATTTTTTGCCCGAAAACAACCTGTTCACGGCCGCCTCGCGTTGGGGCCGCTTCACCGAAGGGCGCGTGATTCTGCGCAGCCTGGCTTCGGTGAGCGTGCAGCGCGACTTGTTTCACGGCTTCACGCAGACGCTGAGCTTGCGCCACCAGGGCATCGAGCCATTGCACCCGTTTTCGTACTACAGCTCGACGCAGCAGGGTGAGAACGCTCCCTTGGGCCGCGACCTGTCGCTGGATGAGTTGGTGTTTGAATCGCGCTACGCGCCCGATGAGAACCTGGTGCAGAGCGAAAATCGCCGCCGCGCCATTGGCCTCAAGCGGCTGCCAGTATTCACGTTTCGCTACACGCTGGGTGCGCGCAACCTGTTCAACGACAGCTTCCACCCGCGCTACCAGAAATTCAACCTGCTCGTGACGCACAGCGTCTCGCTCGGGCAGCTCGGACGGCTCGGTTACCGGGTGGAGGGCAACTACATCCCGGACGCGGTGCCCTACATCGTGCTCAAAACCCCGCTGGGCAACGAAACCCCGTTTTTCAATGCCAACGCGTTCAACCTGATGAACTACTTCGAGTTCGTCACCGACCGCTCGGTGTCGGTGCGGCTCGACCAGCACTTCGAGGGCTTGCTGCTCAACCTGGTGCCGGGTTTGCGGCGGCTGAACTGGCGGCTTGTAGCCACGGCCAACGGCCTCTACGGCGGACTGAAAGAAAACAACCGCGTGATGCTGCCGCCCGTCGACCGGGGCGGCCGACCGCTTACGCGCCTGTTTTCGCTCAGTCCCGACACGCCCTACCTCGAAGCCGGCTACGGGGTGGAGAATATTTTCAAGTTCGTGCGCGTGGACTTCATCCACCGCCTCACGTACCGCGACTTGCCCAACGCCCGCAACTTCGGCATCCGGGTTGGGGCGCAGTTTCGCCTGTAGCTGGTAGGGGCTGGGTGGGTGTTGGGTATTGGGGGTCGTTGTCATGCAGAGCGCAGCGAAGCATCTCGCGTGGTACAGTAACCTCACATGTCAGCAACGAAATGAACGGTTGGGTTTACTGCGCCACGCGAGATGCTTCGCTGCGCTCTGCATGACAACGACCCTTAACACCTCCACCCAGCCCCCAAAGCTCTTCCGCCCCTTGACTCCGATTCCGCTCATCCACCACACGCCGCGCCTGCTGCTGCTGGCCGCGAGCCGGGCGCTGCTCACGGCCGAGCTGCACAAGCCGCACCTGTTTGGCAAGCTGCTGGGCGCGGCGCTGCCCGCCGAATGGCCGCCCGGCGAATACGACCCCGACGCGATGCGCTACTTCCTGGCCCAGCTCGAAGCGGGCGGGCCGGCCGCCACGGGCTGGTACGGCTGGTATGCGCTGCGCAAAGCCGAGGGCAGCGTGCCGCGGACGCTCATCGGGGCGGGTGGCTTTTTGGGGCCGCCCGATGCGGAGGGCACGGCTGAAATCGGGTTTTCCCTCGCGGCCGGCTGGCGCGGGCAGGGGCTGGGCACCGAGTTGGTGGGCGGCCTCGTGGCGCAGGCGGCCGCCACGGGCCGGGTGCGGCAGCTGCTGGCCCACACCGGAGCCGGTAATGGCGCGGCACGCGGCGTACTGCTGCGCAACGGCTTCGCGGCGGCGGCGGGGGAAACCGACGAGGCGCGACTCCGCTTCGTGCGGGTTGTGGTGCCCACGCCCGCGCCAGCCATGCCAACTGGGCCAGACGGGCCAACTGGGGCAGCCGGGGCAGCCGGGCGGGCGGCGTTGTCGTAGAAGGGCATCAGCGCGCCACCGAAAGTGGCGCTAACTTGCCCCCTCACTTTTTCCGCTGCCTTATGAACCGTCCGATGATTTTCGCCGCGCTGCTGGCCCTGAGCAGTTTGGGCCGGCCCGTGGCCGCGCAGGTTGAAACCGCGCAGCCCGCCCCAGCTTCGGCCAATGCCAGCGCTACCGCCAGCGCCGCCGACCTGCCGGCCCGGCCCGTACCCTTCAAATTTGTGAACGACCAGGCCAACCTACTGGCCCCGGCCGATGCCAAGCGCCTGGAAGGCGGCTTGCGCAATTACGCCGACAAAAACGGCACCCAGGTGGTAGTCGTGACCGTGCCCAGCCTGGGCGGCCGCACCGCCGCCGACTACGGCCGCGCCCTGGGCAACGCCTGGGGCCTGGGGCAGCGCGGCAAAAACAACGGCGTGGTAGTGCTCATCGCCAAACAAGAGCGCAAAGTGGCTATCGAAGCCGGCAGCGGCCTGAGCGACCGCATCACGGCCGAGGTCAAGCAGCGCGTTATCGCGCGTGATTTCTCCCCCAGCTTCAAGCAAGGCAACTACATGGCCGGCTTGCGGCCGGGGCTGAGCGAGCTGATGAAAGCCGCCAATCCCGCCACGGCCCCGGCTTCGGCCAGCCCCGCGATGGCCAGCGGCGCCGCCCCGGCCCTTGGCGACAACGGCGCGCGTGCCAACGCCAACACCCCGACCGCCCCGCTGGCATCGGGCGAGCCGAGCCGGAGTGCCTTGCCGGTGGAGCCGGCCCCGTCGTCGGGGCCGGGCATCGGCACCTGGCTCATCGGCGCGCTCGGCCTGGGCGCGGTGCTGCTGCTGGCCAAGCGGCTGTTTGGCAACAAGACGGCCCCGCAAGCGGGCAACGTCGGCGGCAACAACCCTAATTTCTACCCCAATCAACCCAATCAGCCCAACCGGCCCAACCAGCCTACTCCCAATTTTGGCGCGCCGCAAGGCCCTGCTAATTACGGCCCTGGCTACGGGCAGGCCCCGCCGCAGCAAGGCGGCGGCATGATGGGCGGCGGCATGGGCGGCATCCTGGCCACGGGCGCGGCCGCCGCGGCCGGCGCGTACCTGGGCAACCGCCTCGGCGGCAGCGGCCACGATGCCGGCAACAATTCTTCTACCCTCGACAACAACGCCAACGCGGGCGGCGGCAACGCGGGCCTCGGCGCGGCGGGCCTGGGCGGCGCGGCCGCTGGCGCGGCGGGCACCGGCGCGGCCGGCGACTACTTCGCCTCGCGCGACGGCGGCACGGCCGACAACAACGCCCCCGACTACTTCTCCGATGCCAACGCGGCCGACAACTCATCAGGCGGCGGCGACTACTTTTCGTCAGATGACAACTCGTCCTACGACGACTCTTCGTCGGCCGACACCGGCGGCGGCGATTTCGGCGGCGGCAGCGACGACAGCGGTAGCTTTTAAGTAAGAAACCGCATCGGGCGCCGTCCAGTCAGGAATAGCCAGCAACAAGTAAGGGTTTGCTTCGCCGGTTTTGGCGGGGCAAACCCTTTGCTTTGTCCGCTTCTCTTTCGCCGCGGGCACGGCCGTGGCCGGGTGCCGCGCGGCGGTCCGGCGGGCCATCAAGCCATCAAGGGGTAGTTGGCAGCTCAGCCAGCAGATCGGTCAGGCGCTGGTCGGAAACAGCCGCCTGCTCGGCCTTGTCATAAATGGTGAGCAGGTACACCACGTCGGCCACGGCCACTACGCAGGTAATGACCCGCGCCCCGTCGCGGCTGCCGCCGCCCTTGCTGGCGATTTTGAGGCGGATTTTGTAGCAGCCCCGGCCCAGCGAAGTGCCCTGGCGCGGGTTGGCTTCCAGCTCAGTAAAAAGAGTATCCAGCTCTTTTTCCAAGGAGCGGTACTTCTTCAACAACGGCTTGGCATCGCGAGTGAATGGCCTGATGAGCTTAATCTGCATGAACTTCCTTCCAAAACTCGTCGAGCGTCTGGGCTTGCTTGCGGCCCGCCAGCACTTCTTTCAATTCCAATACCGCTTCCAGCATTAGCTCCTCCGCGGGCGTTTCGGGCACGAACGTAGATTTTGAGGCGGATTTCGCGGCGGGCTTCAACGCGGCCCGGCGACGCGGCGCGGGCGCATCGGCTACGACTTGCGCCTTGACGCGCATTTTTTTGAAAAGCGCCGATAAGAGCTGGCTCTCAGCTTCGGAGGCGGGCGTTACCAGGAAGGAAGTCATTGAAAGATAAATTTTGGTGAGTAGTCAAAGATAATTCAGCGCGCTGCCGACGAGCGCCCTCACACCCACTGGCGCAGGTACTGGTACACTTCCGGGTGGTGGAGCAGTCCGCCGTGGTGCTGCTGGGCGAAGCGGGCCGTGCGCACGCTCGTGCCGGGCGGCAGCTGGGTTTCGTCGCTGAAAAGCTGCCCCCGGCCGCTGGCCGCGCCCACCAGCCCGTCGCCGAAATACTCGCGCACGGCCTGCGGCACGCCCGCCCGCAGCCAGTCGCCGACTAGCACGTGGTAGCGCACGCCGGCCCGCAGCGGCACGGCCGTGCGGGGCCGCGGCAGCAGCGGGTCGTCGGGCTGCTGCCAGTCGTCGTCCACGAGCAGGGCCTGGCCCAGGTCCTTGATGCCGTTGGAGCGCCGGGCAATGGCGTTGCTCATGAACCGGGTCGGAAACAAATTAATGCGCCGCAGCAGGCGCTCCACCAGCATGCCGTTCTGCTCCAGGTACGAGCCGTCGTGCGGCACGCCCATCAGAAACACCGAATGGACGTGCGCCAGCCAGGGCGCTTCGTTCTGAGTTAAGAGTTGAGAGTTAAGAGTTAAGAGTTTTTCTTTGGCACGGCGCGTGAGCTTCTTACTCGCTTCACTATCTTCCTCACTTTTAACTCTTAACTCATAACTCTTAACTCCTAACTGACGGCCATAATAGCCCGCCGAGCGGATGACCAGCCCGCCCATGCTGTGGCCCACCAGGCTCAGCTCGCCGAGGGCGGCGGGGTAGGTTTCGACCAGCTCGGTGAGGAGCTGGCTCAGGGCGCGGCCGTTTTCGGAGATGTGCAGGCCCGTGTTGTAGCGCACGTACAGGGGCCGGATGCCGGCCTCGGCGGCCAGGCGCGGGCCGTAGCGCAGGGGGCCGTTGGCCGGGTCCTGGAAGCCGGTTTGCCAGACCAGCTCGTCGCCCATCAGCCCGTGCAGGAAGACGACCGTTTTCTGGTGCGGCTCGCTCAGGCCGAGGTCGGCCACGGCCACGTCGTGGCCGCCGCGCCGGAAACTGAGTTGAATCGTGCGGCGGTCGCCGCTCACGGCGAGCTGGTCGCCGAGCGCGCCGTTGAGCACGGGCTGGAAAAAGTGCTGGTGGGCGCGGCCCGCCTGGTAGAGCAGCGTGGCCCCGCGCACGGGCAGCAAGACGGCTTTCGCCAGCGAAGTGAGCGTACGGCGCAACATGGCGGAGCGTGGCGCGAGCTTTGGCCCGCCGTTAGAAAACTGATGATAAAAAACGCTTAACCTGGCCGAAGCGAACGGCCCGGCAACGTTACTACGCACCGGCCAAAACCTCAACCAAAGCCTCAACTCAAGCCCCGTCTGAAACCGCGACAACCAAATTTCGGTTAGCCCGTCCAACCAACTACCCGGCCCGAAGACGGCCGTAGCCGCATCTTTGCACCCGTTATCACTTAGTTTGACCTTATGAATGTTTTCCTGCGCTCGGCCCTGAGCCTGACTCTTATCAGCGGCGCGGCTACGCTGCTCACGGCCTGCGACTACGCCGCCAACAGCCCCGGCGTGAACACGCAGTACACCCACGCCTTCGTGAACCCGCCCGGCTACACGAACGCCGACATCAACCGCGACAGCGTCAACAACAAGCAAACCGTGACTACGCCCATCGGCAAAGGCTCGGCCATCGCCATCAAGAACGGCACCGTGAACGACCAGCTCAACTCGGCCCCGGCCGGCAAGAGCGCGGCTTCCTCGCAGACGGCCAGCGGCCAGGTCGGCCCCGCCGACCAGAACCAGGCTCAGTCGAAGGGCAACGGCGTGGGCAAAGACGCCCAGGGCAACGTCGGCCAGGGCGGCCCGAGTGCCGGCGCCAGCGCGGGCGCGGGCACTGGCAACACCGGCCAGAAACGCACGGGAATGTAAGCAGCTGTTTGGCTGAGACCTTAAAAGACATGAGACGTTAGACCTGAGACATGAGACTCCGAAATGCCAGTCTCATGTCTCATGTCTAACGTCTTACTAATCTCAACACCGCCCGACAAACAGCCTCAGCAGCGCCCCCGGCCCCAGCGGCCGGGGGCGCTGCTTGTTTGGCCGGTGGCCGAACCCCCTTCTCAGCCGGCCGTATGGGCGGGCATTCACTTCTTCCTTTTCCATTGCCTGCCATGCTTTCCAATCATGCTTCCCGCGCCAGCACCCCGGCCTTCGACGAGGTGGTGCCCGGCCTGCACGTCCTGCGCGACGTGTTCGTGAACCTCTATTTCGCCACCACCGCGCCGGGCGCGCACCGCCCCGAGTGGGTGCTGATTGATGCCGGCCTGCCCGGCTCGACCGCTAAAATCCGGCGGTACGCGGCCGAAGTGTTTGGCGAGATGAACCTGCCGGTCGCCATCCTGCTCACGCACGGGCACTTCGACCACGTGGGCGCGCTCAGCGGCTTGCTCGAAGCCTGGCCGGGCGTGCCCGTCTATGCCCACGCGCTGGAGCTGCCCTACCTCAGCGGCCGCTCCGACTACCCCGCCCCCGACCCCACCGTGGGCGGCGGGCTGATGTCGTACGGCTCGTTTCTCTACCCCAAGCACGGCCATGATTTCGGCGACCGGATGCACCCGCTGCCCGCCGACGGCTCGGTGCCCGGCCTGCCCGGCTGGCGCTGGCTGCCCACGCCGGGCCACACGTTCGGCCACGTCTCGTTTTTCCGCGAAGCCGATAGCGTGCTCGTCGCCGGCGACGCGTTCACCACCGTTTTCGGCGAGTCGGCCCTGGCCACGCTCACCCAGAAGCAGCGGGTGCACGGGCCGCCCGCCTATTTCACGCCCGACTGGGACGCGACCCGCGCCTCGGTGCGACGACTGGCCGCGTTGCAGCCCGAAGTGGCCGCCACTGGCCACGGCATTGCCATGCACGGCGAAGAATTGCGCACCGAGCTGACCCGCCTCGCCGCCGAGTTCGACACGCTGGCCCGGCCTAAAATCGGGCGCTACGCCCACGCACCCGCCACGGCCGATGCGAGCGGGGTGCGCTCAGTGCCGCCGCCGCTGGTCAGCCCCTGGGTAAAAGGCTTGCTGGTGGCTGGGGTGGCCGGCGCGGTGCTGACGCTAGTAGCCGGCCGGCGCGGCCGGCAGCGCCGCGACCGGAGTAGCCGCTATTACGCGGGCGTGTCGCGGCCGGGGGTGTGAGGATTGTGCGGTAGGCTTTAGCCTGCCGTTCGTAGTTATTATTTCGATGACAAGACGGCAGGCTGAAGCCTACCGCACAATCTGTCCCGGCCGGGCGTAGCCAAACCGCACCGGCTCCGCCACCGCGTGGTAGCCGTCCAGCCCCGACACGGCGGCCAGCCCCAGCGCGGCCAAATCCAGCGTGCCATCCGCTCGCAGGGCGTTATCGGCCAGGTACACGTGCTCGACTAGTCCCACCAGCAGCACGGTGCCGTTGAAAATGGCATGCTCCTCACGCAGCCGCAACCCAATGCTCAACGGACTCTCCGCCACGTAGGGCGCGGGAAAGTCATCCCGAAACGCGGCCGTGAAGCCACAAGCCTCGAATTCCGACTCGTCGTCGGGAAAATTAGCCGACGTGTAATGAGCGGCGGCGGCCAGCGCCAGCGGCACGGCGTTGAGCGTGTAGCAGCCCTCGTTCTGCTTGATGTTCTGGTACGTGTGGCGCGGCACGGTGGTGGGGCGCGTCACGAGGCCAAGCACGGCCGGGTCGGAGCCGAGGTGAATGGCCGAGCTGAAAATAGCCAGATTGGTCGGCCCACCGGGCGCGACGGTCCCCACCAGATTCGCCGGCTTAAACCCCGGCAGCCCATTAACAAGATTAAGGCGATAAACCCGCTCGAAAGCGGCCAGGTCAGCAGCGGTCAGGTGACGCATTTATAGTGGTTAGTGGTTAGTGGTTAATTTTCTGTTGGTCATTATTTTGTTTATTATAGAAGGCTAAATTACCCATTAACTATTAACCGCTATTTCGTCGCGGTGCGCAAATCCTGGGCGGTGCGCTTAGCGCGTAGGGCCGTGAACTCGGCTTGCCAGGCGCGGACGCGCAGCTCCTGGCGGGCGGGCAGGTCGAGGCGGACGCGGGCCAGGGCGGCGTTCAGGCGCTGGTACGTGGCCTGGGCATAGTCCCAGTCGCGGGCCTGCCAGGCGCGTTGGCGGGGACGAACGGCCCGCAAAAAGTACCCGTAGGCATCGGCGATGGCGGTCACAGACAGCGTATCGAGCCGGTCGGCGTAGGGGCCGAGCAGCAGGGCATCGGTTTGCACCTGCTTTTTGAGGCTCATCGGCACGGCGCGGCGGGCGCGATTGGCCGAGTCGAAGCGTGCGGTCTGGCGGCCGAGGCGGCTCAGGGTGCGACCGGCGCTCCGGGCCACGGTGTCGAGCTTACGCAGCTCTTGCTGAGCCACGGCCTGCCGCTCGCGCGGGGTCGAGTCGCAGCCGCTCAACCAAAACAGCAGGCTGAGTGGGGCGATAAGGAGGAACGCTCGACGGGCAGTCCGCGAAGCAGGGCGCGGAAAAGCTGGGCGCGGACGAGTGAGGTGCTCATTCATGGCCATAAAGCTACGGCGGGCCGGTAGCGCGGGTCTCCGCCCTGCTGCTTTAGGTGAGAGTCGCGGCCGTCGGAGGGCGGGCCAGCGACCCGCGCTAGAGCTGGGCCAGCCGAAACGTAAGGGGCAGTTCGTACTCGGCGGCCACGGCGCGGTGACCGAGGCGGCCGGGCACCCACTGTTCCGGCGGCAGGGTGCGGGCCACGCGCAGGGCTTCTTCGTCGCAGCCGCCGCCCACGCGCTGCACCAGGCGGTAGTCGCGGGCGTGGCCCAGCGTGTCAATCGTGACGGCCACTATGACCTTGCCCTGCAGGTTGCGGGCTTGCGCGGCCACCGGGTAGCTGAGACGGGCCGTGTACTCGGCCAGCGCCGTGCTGCCGCCCACGAACAGCGGCGGCTGGTCGAGGCGCACGTACTTCCAATCGCCGGGCCGCACCTCGGCGCGGTAGAGCGCGTCGGCTCCCGGCCGAAAATAGAGCAGCTGCCGCGCGTCGTGGTCGTAGCGCTGCAACACGACCTTCTCGCCCGAGGGCGTGTAGCCGAAGTATTCCCACACGCCCGTCCGCCGGCCTTTGTCGAGCATGCCGTGCTCATATTTGGTGTCGCGCAGGCGTTGCGCGCAGGCCGACGGCCGGGCCAGTCCCCAACTCAGGGTCAGCAGCAAGATGGTACTTAACCAGCAACGCGTAAAATTATTCATAGCCCGAATGATAGCAAGATTTGGCCGACTAAGTAACTAGCCGCCAATGTACTACCGGGCACGAATTTTAGAGGTTCTGAACCACGAAAAAGTCCCCGGTCAGTTGAACAACTGGCCGGGGACTACTACCGCGCGAGGCAGATTTCAGCTAGGGCATCAGCACCTGGTTGATGACGTGAATCACGCCGTTGCTTTGCAGCACGTCGTAGGTCGAGATGGTGGCCACGCCACCTTTCTCGTCCACGAGTACCACGTTTTTCGGGCCGTTCATCATGGCCTTGAGCGTGCCGCCGCTCACCGTTTTGAGGGTCGCCGTGCCTTTGCCGGCTTTGATGGCGGCCATGATTTTGTCGGCCGTGAGCTTGCCAGCCACCACGTGGTAGGTCAGGATTTTGGTGAGCGTAGCCTTGTTTTCGGGCTTAACGAGCGTCTCGACCGTGCCGGCGGGCAGCGCGTTGAACGCCTCGTTGGTGGGGGCAAACACCGTGAAGGGACCTTTGCCCTGCAGGGTTTCGACCAGCCCGGCCGCCTTCACGGCTGCCACGAGCGTGGTGTGGTCTTTGGAATTGACGGCGTTCTCGACGATGTTTTTGGTCGGGTACATGGCCATGCCGCCCACCTGCACGGTGCCGGGCGTCATCATGGTTTGGGCCGAAGCCGACTGCGCCGAAGCGGCCCCGAACAAGGCCACGAGGGCCAGCGAAACAACAGAAATTTTCATGGGTAAAAAAGCGAAAGGGGGTTAAAATAAAAACCTGAGCCACTTACGCCCCTCCCCCACCGGCCGGATTGCGACTCCCAAAAAAACCTCGACAAGAGCCGTCAGATGGGGTAGCAGCGGAATTCTTTTGGACTGAAAATGAAGTCCCAAGCCTCTGCCCGCCGTCTTTTTTGCGCACTAAGCTTGGCAAATTCGGCCAAACGCGTACCTTTGCAGAACCATTCGGCACCCCGGTACCGAAAATCTCCCGCGAGAGTAGCTCAGTTGGTAGAGCGCGACCTTGCCAAGGTCGAGGTCGCGAGTTCGAACCTCGTCTCCCGCTCCAAGAAGTTTTCAAGAAACGAAAAACGCTGCCTTTGGGCGGCGTTTTTCGTTTCCGCTGATTTTGTCTTCCCAAATAGCCGCTGTGAATTGCCTGTATTGTATTTGATGTCAAGTAGCTGACTTTCAATTTATTCAATACTAACTATCTACTTATGGCCGCCCCGCGCAAGTGTTTGAGCACCGACGACGAGTTTCGGCAGGCCGTAGCCGCGAGCCTGTCGGTGCGGCAGGTGCTGAACTGCATCGGGCTGGTGCCGGCCGGCGGCAACTACAAGACCGTCCACGACCGCATCAAGCGCCTGGGACTGGACACGGGCCACTTCACGGGGGCGGGCTGGAACGTGGGGGAGCGATACCGCAATTTCAACCCGACGACCGCGCTCACAGATATCATGGTGGAGAATTCCACCTGTAATTTCACCCACGGGCTAAAGAAACGCTTGCTTAAAGAAGGCGTTAAGCATCACCAATACGAGGGTTGCGGCCTGACGGAGTGGCTCGGCGAGCGCATCCCGCTGGAACTGCACCACGCCAACGGGGTGAACAATGACCACCGACTTGGTAACTTGCAGCTTCTCTGCCCCAATTGCCACGCGCTAACCGAAAATTATCGAGGCAAAAATCAGAACATTAAACTACGTAACTAACTAAGCCAGAGTGGTGTAACCGGTAGCCACGTCAGACTTAAAATTTGATGCTCGTGAGAGCGTACGGGTTCGAGTCCCGTCTCTGGTACGAAAAACCCCGTTTCTAGCTCAGAAACGGGGTTTTTATCATTTTGGGGTACAGCCTGGGGTACAATGGGCCTTTGTAGCTATCCGGTTAGGGGCTTGCCCAGCGCGGCCAGCGGCTTCTCTTTGTATCTTCGTGCATCAGGGTTTTAGTTGCCAGCTTGCCCCGGTGAACGGGTCGGATGCCTTTCGAGGTGCCGGCCCGTTTTTATTTGGTGTTCCCACAGAGCAGAAGCAACTGGTGATAAAAAATGCTTGTGGGCATTAAATCAGGTCGCTATTTCTTATTAAAATTAAAATATCTGACTTCATACACTATATAATATCCATTATACGTTCTGTATATGAGCGCATTATCTTCCCTGTCCTCCCATTCGTTTCTAGCCACTTGTTTGAACTTTTCGGTAATCCAATTGGCGGCGTTGGGAGTATCATTAAAGAAACAGAAGTGGTACCCCGCAACAGTGTCTTCATAAAAGCTCACTTCAGTGTATGCAGTGCTATCCATACTTGCATAAATTGTCCATTTCCACCCATCAGTACCATGTTTGGTGGAAATGCGCTGCCACCCAGGCCGCCCAAGTATTACGTCCTCAATCCACTCTGTAGGGTGAAACCATCCCCATACTTTATTATACTCAGAACGGGCCAAGATGAGTGCTGCTTTTTCGTGGTCGTCTGCAAGACTATTTTGAGCAGAGGCACGAGAAAAGCTCAACACGATTAGAGCCGAAATAACAAATAATTTCATTTTAGTAGCATTTTCTACATTCCCGGTGCCCGGTGGCTTGCGCCTGCCTCACCGACATAGGTTTGATTTCGTGCTCGCATCGGCGCATGGCCGGGCAGTCTGTCGTTCGGTGATAAACGATTGTCCGACCATTATTGCACAGATAAACGGTCGGGCCAGCCGGGCGGGTAGTGGGATGGCGGTGGTGAGGTGGGCCGGTAGGCGCGGCACCCAGGTTGCCCGCCAGGGGCACTAACAACAGCACGGACAGGAGTAACCGCTTCATTGGGGGCGAAGATAGCCGGCCCGTTGCCACAGCGCCAACGCGAGCCGTGAGAAATTTCTGTATAGCAAAAAGCCCCGGCGCGTGATGTGCCGGGGCTTTGCTTGATTGGGGGTTACTATTGGGCGCTCGTCTCTATGTAGCGCCAAACTAACCAAACCTCGTGCGCTTGCGGGCCTTCCAGCGTCTCTAGGCTGGCCTCCTCCTCATTGGGTGTGTAATCGGCATAGAATAGCTGTCGCTTGTCATCATAGACAAGAAAGCGGGCCTCATAAGTCGTTAAGTCGGCGCTGGCCGTCTCATCGCCGTGCATGATTAAGGCCGTGTAAAGAATCGGGTTATTGGGCTGCAAGTCGTTCCATTCGGCGCGGGGTATTTTTGAGGTGGTCCAATTACGCTGGACAGTTTAGGGCGTTAGTTTGAAGAAGCTGTTGATGAGTGTGATAGGGCGTCTGATAGTTGATACTGGAGTGCAGG
>Ga0209511_1002292_pt1 | contig 15865 bp, 16 predicted proteins | sample SSSSmetaG_FD_184141 | JGI IMG/M metagenome (GOLD analysis project Ga0209511, IMG submission 184141) | Glacier valley bacterial and archeal communities from Borup Fiord, Nunavut, Canada, to study Microbial Dark Matter (Phase II) - ​SSSS... | ecosystem: Environmental > Aquatic > Freshwater > Ice >...
CGATCGTAATGGCTCCTTCAGGGCAATGACCAATGCATGCACCAAGGCCATCGCACATCAAATCGCTCACTAAACGAACTTTACCGTCAATTATCTGAAGCGCCCCTTCATGACAATTTGGGACACATTCTCCGCATCCTGTACATTTGTCATCGTCAATTTTAATAATGTCGCGTTCCATATTTTACATTTTTAATTATCTTCCTTTTGAAGAAACAATTTTCATTTTCAGAGAAATAGGGTGACTGTTTCTTTCGGTGACAAAAATAGGGCGACTTACTCCGCCAAAGTGTAACATCTGTGACACTCTTGTTATATTTGCGAAAAAAAAAGATGTTTGAATCGTTAAAAGCGTCACCATTATTCAAAGGATTGGAAATCGCAGAGATTAACTCGCTGATAAATAATAGTTCCCATCAGATTAAACAATTCTCGAATAAAGAAGTTCTGGCCTATGCGGGTGAGAAAGTAGAAAAGGCAATGATCCTTCTCGAAGGAAAACTTCAGGGCGAGATGATCGATTTTGCCGGAAACAGTCTTAAAATTGAAGAGATGGAACCACCACAGATGGTTGCCGCTGCCTTCCTTTACGGACCTCAGAGTGCATTTCCTGTCAATTTATCGGCAATTTCAGAAGGTAAAATGCTGATAATCTTTAAAAATGATTTTACGCAACTACTTTCAGCTGATCAGCGTGTTTTAAGTAACTATCTGAATATCATTTCAGGAAAAGCCCAGTTTTTATCACGGAAGATTACTTTTTTGAGTTTCAAAACCATTAAAGAGAAGATTGCCTATTATTTGCTACAGAACTTTAAAACAGGTAATCAGGTAGTTATAATCAATCAAAGCCAGAAAGGATTGGCAGAGATGCTTGGTGTTGCGCGTCCATCGCTGGCAAGGACGATCAGTGAAATGGAATCGGATCAGTTAATCAAGTGGGAAAGAAACCAGGTTGAAATTGTCGACCTAAAATCTCTGCAAGGAATATTAGGAAGATAATCATGGAAGACATTAATTGCAAGGATTATATCAGCAAGATGAACCAATGGGGAAAAGCGCGAAAACCCTTTATTTTCATTCTCGATTTTGAATTGAAAAACCCAATTGTTTTACCGTTACAGGAAGCCGCCGAAAACGGGATCTACTTCACATTTAACAACCTTGAAGGTGCTGATATTCATGAAACTGATAAACGTGAATTCACATTTAGAAAGTTTCCGGTCAGTTATGGAGTCTTCAAAAAATCATTTGATCAGGTCGTAACCGAAATCAAACTGGGCAATTCTTTTCTGACAAACCTTACCTTTCCGACAACCATTGAAACAGACCTCACGCTTCGTGAGATTTTCGACCGAAGCGAAGCGCCTTATAAACTGTTGTTTAAGAATCAATTCGTTGTTTTTTCCCCTGAACTTTTTATTAAGATTTCTGATAGAACGATCTCCTCCTATCCGATGAAAGGAACCATCGATGCTTCTATTCCAAATGCTGAAACAATAATTTTCAATGACCTTAAAGAAACGGCTGAACATTATACAATTGTAGACCTGATCAGAAATGATTTATCGATGGTTTCCACAAATGTGAAAGTTGAAAAGTTCAGGTTCATCAGCAAAATCAAAACACACGATAAAACATTGCTCCAGGTAAGCTCAGAAGTGACAGGTCAGCTTCCTGAAGATTACCCCGAACATTTGGGCGATATCCTTTCAAAATTGCTTCCTGCCGGATCAATCTGTGGTGCCCCCAAAAGGAAGACACTCGAAATAATCAGAAAATCAGAAATCTATGATCGTGGGTATTATGCGGGTGTTTTTGGCATTTTTGATGGGACCGATTTGCAATCCGCTGTTATGATACGTTTTATCGAGAAGAACAACGAAAAGTTTATTTTTAAGAGTGGTGGTGGTATCACCTTTTTAAGTGATCCAAAAGACGAATACAAGGAACTAATCGACAAAGTATATGTGCCTATTTCTTGAAACGATTTGTTACGAACAGGGCCGTTTTCAGCAGATTGAATTGCACAATGAGCGATTTAACCGAACGCGTCAGCAATTCTTCGGATTGCAAATACCTGTTCAACTTGATTTATTGCTTTCTGTTCCCGCAGATTTAATAGCTGAAACCGTAAAATGTACGGTCACCTATGGAACTGATATTGTCCGTATAGATTACAATTTATATCAAATCAGGCCAGTCAAGTCGCTTCAAATGGTGGTGGACGATACAATCGATTACGCATTTAAATATGCCGACAGAACAAAACTTAATTCACTTTTCAACCTGAGACATCAATCAGATGATATACTGATTATTAAAAATGGATTTATTACTGATACCTCGTATGCGAATATCGTCTTTAAAAAAGAGGGTAAATGGTATTCGCCTTCAAATCCCCTGTTAAATGGAACCCGGATAGATCGTTATTTCCGCGAAGGTCGTGTCGCTCCTGCCCTTCTCCGCCCCTCAGATCTTCCGCTTTTTTCAGAAGCCAGAATTGTTAATGCGATGATTTCGATCGGGAATTCGCCTGCTATTCTTATTGAAAATATCAAAGATTTTTTTGAGGATATTTCCAAATAGAATAATTGTATTCAAACTATTAACTTTTTTTGAAAACTTTCGTATATCCAAATTATTAGTTTGTGATTTTAAGGTTAACAAAAAGCGACTTGAAACGCAAATTATAATTTTCAAAACCTGACAAACAATGATCGCGAACCTTGAATTGGAAAAAATGCTCAGCTATTTGGGGAAGGAATTAGCGGCCAAAATTATTGATGTATCAATGGTCGTCGAAGTTGAAAAAAATACTGAAATAGTTAAAGAAGGGCAGTATATAAAATATATTCCGATTGTCATTAGTGGATTGATTAAAGTATCGACCAGGAAAGAAGATAAAGAACTATTATTGTACTACATCCAACCATTTGAAAGCTGTGTGATGTCTTTCTCTGCCTGTTTGAAGAATGAAGTAAGCAAAATATTTGCATCAACTGAAGATAACAGCACCATTATCCTGATTCCAACAGAAAATGTATTGAAATGGATAAACGAATATCCCAGGTTAAACGGATTATTTTATCAGCAATACAATTTACGGTACCTCGACCTTCTTGAAACGATCAACGAACTATTATTCGATAAACTTGACAAGCGGCTATTTGACTATCTGAAAGAAAAAGTTTTATTAACGGGAAAGAATCCCTACAATATTTCACACCGGGAGATTGCTTATGAACTCGGAACCGCCCGTGAAGTAATAACCCGAATTTTGAAAAAGCTTGAAAAAGAGAACAAGATTAAACAATTTAAGGAAGGCATAAGAATCTTAGTATGATGTGACTTAAGTCACTGCAAATGCTAGTGTCGGCATATTATATTTGTATAAAGTCTAAGCACTTTTGCTGGTTTTTGTCCGTTTTATTTATTTTTCGGTATTTCGACTTGTTGCCTTAAAAAAGTTAATTTTTATTTTTTTAATTTTCATATGTCTCACCTTTAAAATTATTTTTATGAAATCTAACATTTTCATTCTGTTTGTTTTTTCGGTAATTCTGATTTTGAATGCCTGTAAAAAAGAAAATGATCCGGAAACGAATCTTGCTGTAAGTAAAACTGCCAGCAACGATGCGCCAATCGTAGGCACCAATGTTACATTTACGGTGACAGCCAGTAATAATGGTCCAAGTGCGGCTACTGTTGTAAAAGTAACAGACAATCTACCGGCAGGTTATACCCTGGTAAGCGCCACAGCCAGTACAGGGACATGGGCATCACCCACCTGGACAATCGGCAATATGGCCAACGGCGCCAGTGCTACATTAAGTGTTATTGCAACTGTAAACGCTGCAGGGCCGTATGCCAATACAGCAACAATCATGGGCGCTGAAACTGATCCGACAGCTTCAAACAACACTGCAACAAGTACACCCGTCCCTGTTGTAAAAATCACCTACAATAAAGACGTAAAAGCAATATTTGTTGCAAGTTGTACTCCATGTCACTTGGCCGGCGGTACGAATCCCAATAAATGGGACGACTATACTTCCGCAAAAAATAAAATCGCTACAATTCTTGACAGGGTAAAAAGGGATCAGGGAGCTGCAGGATTTATGCCAAGAAATGGCACAAAATTATCAGCCGCAACAATTGCAACGTTGGAAAAATGGGTAACTGATGGCACTTTAGAAAATTAATTAATGGAATTTACAGGTCAAATCCGGCGTTCGCATAATGTCCTGATTATCTATTAATCGCTAATCTCATTTTGATTCTGAGTGCGCAATAAAAACTAAATGTAGGTTTCCGCCTCGAAAAATATCCAATGGAAGGTCGTAAAATCCGGAGTACTTCTCCGCTTTTTCGATCTTTCTTTTTTTTTGCATTACTTCAGTTTTTATTTAATCATCATAATTTAATTTAGAACGTTTCGAAATAGAACCAAAGCATTAACTTCGCACACCATTGCAAGAACAATAATATTTCTCTTCTGTTAATTTAATTAGTTTAAACAATGAAAATAATTTCAAAATCGCATCAAATTATTAACTTTATTTTGGTTCATTAATCAAAATTTGGTCGATGATCAAAGTCAATAAAAAAATAAACAATTGATAATCAGTTTAAATATTTAAACTTATTTTATGAAAGAAAAAAAAACGCTTCGGTTCTCTTTAATACTATTAATCGCAGCATCGGCTTTAGGGCTTGTTCAGACTCAATGCAGGCATGATAATCTGGTCTCAGATCCGGTTTCAGCAAAAATTTGTTATGACGATGTTGAAACAATATTTTTGACTTGCAGTGCCAAAGTGGGTTGTCACAAACAAGGAGATGAAGGCGGTATTGCGCTTGTCGATTATACTTCGATCAGGAACTCGGTAACACCGGGAAATGCACAAAAAAGCAAGGCATATCAAGCGATTACAGGAAAAGGATTTAAGCAATTAATGCCACCCACGGGGGCATTGCCTGAAAGCGATAGAATTTTAATTAGAAATTGGATTGACCAGAGTGCCAGTTCTGATACAACCGCCTGTAAACATTTTAACTAAAAAAATATGAAGAAATTAATATTACCACTTGTGTTTTTCATCCTTTCTGCCTGTTATTACGATAGCGAGGAAGCCTTATTTGGCAAACCTGGAGCATGTAATACAACCGATGTTAAGTACAGTACTTCCGTTAATCCAATTTTGTCAGCTTATTGTATAGGCTGTCATAATCCGTCATCAACTGAAAATGGAGGGATTTTTCTTACAAATTATAAAGAAGTAAAAAACTATGTGGATAATGGCCAGTTAAAAAGTTCAATTGAACATACTGCCGGAACTCCAATGCCTAAAAACGGTGGATTTCTGAGCAGTTGTGATATTTCTATTATAAATAAATGGATTACTAATAAGGCTCCAGAAAACTAACGTTATGACAAACAAATTTATAATTTCAACATTTATTTTTTGGATGATTGTGCTGCATTCTGCCCCTGCAAAAAGTCAGGACCTAGATTCATTACTCGATAAAGAGACAACTCCCCAAACAAATTATGCAGTGGCTACATTCAAGTCCACAAGGATTGTGAACGGTCATTCCATTGAACGAATGAAAAAGAAACAACTTGAATTCAGGGTTTCACATCGTTTTGGGCAGGTGAATGATGGTTCTTATAAACTTTGGGGTCTCGACCAGGGCACCATCCATTTGGCTTTGGAATATGGGCTGACTGATTGGCTGGAAGTTGGAATCGGCCGGAGTACTTACGAAAAAACATTCGATGGTTTTGGTAAAATTTCACTGTTAAGACAAAGCAACGGAGTGAAAAATATGCCAATCCACCTTTCCTATCTATTAAGTACTGAACTTATTTCGTTTAAAACGAATCCGGAAAAATATAAAGATGTCTTTTCGAGAATGTCTTTTGTCAATCAAATCCTGATTGCACGAAAATTCAATGAAAGCTTTTCTGCACAATTAACACCAACGTTTATTCACAGGAATCTTGTTCCTTCCGAATTGGAAAGGAACGACCTTTTTGCGATGGGTGTTGGAGGCCGCTATAAGTTATCAAAACGTATTGCGTTTAATGTGGAGTATTACTACGTTTATCGGGCCAATTCAAGTTCACTTCCTGTGACCTATTATAACCCTTTGTCTGTCGGTATTGACATTGAAACAGGAGGTCACGTTTTTCAGATCATGCTTACCAATTCGCAGGCAATGCGCGAAGGCGGTTTTATCGGCAAAACTGAAGGAAAATGGAGTGATGGCGGTATTCGTCTCGGATTCAATATTTCGAGAGTGTTTTCTTTTAATAAATAAATAATAAAAACACAGATTATGAATAAGTTACTATTATTATTTGCCTTTGCTTTGGTGTTCTTTAATGCCGGAGCACAGAATCGTTTTTTTACGAAAGACGCTAAAATCAACTTCAACTCCTCTACCCCACTTGAAGATATTATTGCTGAATCGAATCAGGCAACAACCTTTATCGATATTGAGAAAAACGAAGTTGCATTTTCGGTATTAACAACCTCATTCAAGTTCCGCAGGGCTTTGATGGAAGAGCACTTCAACGAGAATTATATGGAGTCTTCAAAATTTCCAAAAGCTAAGTTTACAGGGAAAATAGTTTCGCCAATTGACTGGAAAAGCGAAAAAGCGGTCGTAGTTGATGTAAAAGGTGAACTTACGATGCACGGCGCAACGAAAGAGGTAACTTTTAAGGCTACGATTACACCCGGTAAGTCGAAGGTTATTGCAATTGCTGAATTAAAAGTTACTCCCGAAGATTTCAAGATCTCAATTCCGTCAGCAGTAAGAGATAAAATTGCCAAAGAGGTTACAATTAAGATTGATGCCGTTTATGCACCTTATCAACAATAATCAAAAACATGACTAAGAAACTTAAAACATTCCGTATTATTCTGTGGATTTTTTTGATCGGAATAGTTGTTGGATCTGCTGGTGCTTATTACGTTTTCAATATGCCACGCCGGAATATATCCAAAGAAAATGCAGTTTACACATTGGATGCCAAACAATTGATTTCTGATTTCAAAAGTGATGAAGCTGTAGCAACCAAAAAATACCTCGATCAGACAATTTCGGTTAAAGGTGAAATTAAAAGTATCCGAACACTGGATAACCACAGCATGGTATTTAGTCTGGAAGATGAAATGGAGGGAGTAAGTTGCACGGTCGACAGCGCTGATGTTGTAAACAGTTCATCTAAACTCAGCCAATTTACAAAAGGATCAACGGGTACTTTTAAAGGACGATGCTCAGGTATGTTAATGGATATTCAACTGATAAATTGTGTTCCTGAATAGCTTATTTTTAATTTATTGAAATTCAAAATAAACAACCCGTACAACAAATTATTGTGCGGGTTGTTTATTTTATAACACTATTATCTGTCAGGATTTCCATTCAGAACAGGAAAGGGATAATCGATCCCATATTATAATCACAATCTCTTTTTAAAATGAGAACTATTCCGTTGCAATCCGACCTCTCTTTTTTAAGGCTGACTTTAAGCCTGCTATTGGCAGGCACATTTCTGATTTCTTCATGTCAAAACTCAACAACTTCGGAGGATGTTCCGGAAAAAGTAAATTCAGGCAGGATTATCTCATTTTCAGGTTATGACTGGCTTGTTAAATCTTCTGCCACCACCCTATCGGGCATAGCTGCACCGGGAAATAACTTCTACTCCGATTCAACAGAAAATGTCTGGATTGATAATACAGGGTGGTTGCACCTGAAAATTACAAACAGAAACAATAAGTGGTATTGCGCGGAGGTTACACTTACAAAACCATTAGGTTATAAAAAATACATTTTTCAGGTTTCGGGTTCGATCGGACAGTTTCATCCCAATGTTGTAGGAGGATTATTTACCTATGTTGACGGCACAGATAATGCAGAAGAGATTGATATTGAGTTTTCAAAATGGGGTAATACCAATAATGCAAACATTCTCAGTTATGCGATACAGCCATCAAATATTTCAGGTAACACACAAAATTTTAGTGTTGATTTAAATGTCAATGCATCCACCCATTTGTTCGATTGGGAGCCAGGAAAAGTAGCATTTGCAAGCTATCGTGGTTATTACACTTCAGCTCCGGCTGACAATACGATTATCGGTGAGTGGAAATATTCAGCCAAAGATGTCCCGATTGATTTAAATGGAAAGATTCACATTAACTTATGGCTTTTTCAACGCGAGAAGATTGATACGAATGATCGTCCTGAAGCAGAATTAGTTATTAAGTGTTTTCAGGCGCTTTGATTTGGTATACAGGATTATTTCAGGTTTTATTGGCACCTGACTGTTAATGGTTCAATAAAATCATTTTTCTCGTAAGACAGAATTTTAAATGATTCACTACAGGCGCCAGTTGTGAATAGTCAGAATCCATTAGATAACTTTTATTTAACATCGCTATTGCAACATAAAAATGATTGAGGTGTTATATTTACATATTAAGAAAAATAGAAATGTTGGTACAAAATTATCTCTTAAATATTCCTGATACAACTGATAAAAGGATCGTTATCGTCGGTGGCGGATTTGGCGGATTGAAACTTGCGCTTAAACTTTACAAAAAGAAATTTCAGGTAGTCCTGCTCGATAAAAATAATTACCATCTCTTTCAACCACTGCTTTACCAGGTTGCAATGTCGGGACTCGAACCAAGCGCCATCTCGTTTCCGCTGCGTAAAGTCTTTCAAAAGACAGGGATACATTTCCGCATGGCAGAGCTCGAGACAATTATTCCTGAAAGTAATGAATTGGTAACCGACATTGGCCGGTTGAAATACGATTACCTTGTTCTGGCTACCGGAGCTAAAACCAATTTTTTTAACCAGGAAAAGATTGAAAAATATACGCTTCAGATGAAGTCGGCCCCCGATGCACTTTACATCCGTAACCGAACGCTCGAGAATTTCGAAAAAGCTTTGAATAAAAGTCATGAAGAGGATGTAAAGTCTTACCTGAATGTGGCGATTATCGGAGGGGGACCAACTGGAGTAGAATTGGCAGGTGCAATGGCCGAAATGAAAATGTATGTTTTGCCGAAGGACTACCCCGAACTTGACATGCGTAATATGAAGATCATGCTTTACGAGGCTTCTCCCCGTCTTCTTGTAGGAATGTCAGAAACCGCGTCGAAGGTCGCAAATGAGTATCTTCACCGGTTGGGCGTTGAAGTACACACAGGAACCGCTGTAAAGGATTATGATGGCCGTACGCTGACGTTGCCTGATGGAGTTAGTGTTGATGTGAAAACGGTGATCTGGGCAGCTGGAATCACTTCGGCAAGAATCGATGGGATCGCAGATACTTCTTATGGACGCAATAACCGTTTACGCGTAAATTTATTCAATCAGGTTGACAGTTACCAAAATATTTTCGCATTGGGCGATAATTCGATCATGATCGATGCCGCGCATCCGAACGGACATCCACAGGTTGCACAAGTAGCTCTTCAACAAGCACATTCTTTGGCAAATAATATAATTCAATTGAATCGGAATAAACCACTTAAACCATTTCATTACACCGACAAGGGTTCGATGGCAACTGTTGGTCGCCACCTTGCTGTTGCCGATTTACCCTTTGCAAAGTTTAAAGGATATTTTGCCTGGCTACTTTGGTCAGTTGTTCACCTTTTTTCAATTGTGGGGGTGAAAAATAAACTCTTCGTATTGCTTAACTGGTCGTGGAAATACATCACCTACGATCAATCGTTGCGACTGTTGGTTAAGCACAAATCGAAAAATTAAAAGGCAATTCCGATACTGAATCCACCGCGAAACCAGGGATATGGAACATGGTCAGCATTGACATTGATCTGTTTTTTATCCGTGGATTGAGTAACTGTGAGTTTATCACCGATAAACGATGGGAGATTATCAATTGTGTTTTGGATATCCATCCTTAGATTTTCAGCATCCGCCAATTGATCAGAAATTGCAATAACATCACCGCTTAAGAAGCCAACTTCCAATCCTAAAAAGTAGAAATCAAGTGTAATTCTTTTGGCGATCAGGAATTGGGCACCTAATTGAAATCCAAGGTTCATCGAATTGAGGTTTACATCAATCTTGCCCTTGTAAGTGTTAAAAAAATCGGTATTCTCGACATTTCCATTTCCGGTTATTTTCTGATACTTCAAATAAGGCTCAATATAAAAACCTTTTGGGAGCATCCGCTGACCTGTATAATGGCGGTAAGCTGCCCTAATGTGCATTGTTCCTAATTCGGCTGATTTAACATCTGAACCGAAATCCATCCCGTATTTACCAATCACCGACTTTTGATTTGGAATGCCAATTCCAAGCGTTATATAATTCGAAGGATTTATCATCCGTTCATATTCGAACGAGATTGATTGAAATGGGAGATTAACCGGTAAAAACTTTACCACATTATTACGTTCAATTATAAGAGAGTCCTCATCCTGAGCATATCCAAGCGATACCCAGGATACTAAAAAAACAAGTACAAATAGTTTTTTCATGGTAATATAGTTTTGATTGTAATTGGCGTACACAAATTTACTAAAATATAATCCAAAATATATCCAAAATTGAAGTTTAGTTTTGGAATAAAAAAATTGGTTGAAAAGTTTACAAAGACATCAGCCTAATTAAAACAAGATTGATATATTTCTACCTTTACCAATCATTATTCATTTTACTTTCAAGGTCACTTAAGCGATGATAAAATCCATTTATAGTACGCTGATTTTGGCTGTCTTAATTTCCGGTAAGGTATTTGGACAATCACTTGACATTTACATTTCCTCTGCTATTAAAAACAGCCCTTTAATCTACGATTACAACAATCAGATGCTTGCCGGAAGGTTAGACAGTTTGTTGATAATTGCTGCTTTTAAACCACAAATTAACCAGATTTCCCAGGTTTTGTATTCTCCAACCGGCTCTGGATGGGGATACGATGATGCCATTACGAATGGTGGCAATTATTCTGCTGTTGTAAATGTTACACAATCGTTATTCAATAAAAAACACATCAACGGTCAATTACAAAGCATCGACCTATTGAATCAGACGCTGAAGAACAACGCAAAAATCACGGTTATTGATCTCAGAAAAAGCATTACAGCCCAATATCTTACTGCCTACACCGATTTCATGCAATACCAGTTTAACCAATCTGTTCTGGCCCGGCTGACCGATGAACAGAAGACGGTGAAAATTTTGGTTGATAAAGGTGTTTACCTGATGACTGATTATCTGAATCTGCAGGTTTTAACCACCGCCCAAAAGATCGCCATCTCTCAGTCTTTTATTCAACTGAAAAACGATATTGCTGTACTTAATTTTATTTGTGGCGTTACAGATCAACAGGAGATAAATCTGGTAAAACCTGTAATCACTGTTCAGAATGATCTAAGTTATGAAGGTTCCCCTTTATTTGCCCAATTCAGGATCGACAGCCTGAAAAATACGAACAACAAGCAGATCATCGATCTGAATTACAGGCCACGGCTAAGCGCTTTTGCAGATGCAGGATTTAATTCAATCGCTCCGGAAAATATCCCTCACAATTTTGGAGGAAGTTTCGGCGTCAACTTCTCCATTCCGATATACGACGGAAAGCAGCGCAAATTGCAATACGATAAAATTAACCTTGCCGAGAATTCACGGATCTATTATAAAAAGTATTACTCATCGCAATACAAACTTCAATTCGACCAGCTCACGAGTCAGCTTAAGTTGACTGAAAACCTGATTGGTGAAATCAGCAATCAATTGTCGGAACAGGAAAAGCTGATTGATTTGTACCGGATTGAACTGGAGAAAGGGCTGGTCCGGTTTCTCGACTATCTCACTGTTTTAAATAATTATACAGCAACCAAAAATACTTTTCTGGTTACAGAAATGAACCGGTTGCAGATTATTAACCAATTGAATTACCTCAAATGAGCAACTTCCGAACAATCCTGGCGTTCATCGTACTTATTAACCTGATCGGCTGTAACAACAGCTCACCCACCAAAACCGAAGAGACTCCTAAAGTTTCAACGCCGGTCACGGTCACATCTATTGAAAATACGGCCATCAGCGAGTCTATAAGTTTTAATGCAGTTTCACAATATCAGCGGAAAAATATGGTGAAATCAACCATCAACGGTTATATCGAAAAGTCGTTTGTAAATCAGGGAGATATTGTTCAGGCCGGAAAACCATTGTACTCCATCAAAACGAAAGAGGGAGAAGCGCTGAGTAAATATGCAGCTAAAGATACGTCGTTTACTTTTACCGGAAAACTCACAATTGTTGCACCAACCTCGGGTGTCGTAATTGAAGCGACCAAACAGACAAATGATTACGTGAGCGACGGAGAACAACTTTGTGTAATTGGCGTACAAAGCAGCTTTGTTTTCCTGCTTAACGTTCCGTTTGAACAGAACAAATATGCAACGCCTGGCACCAATTGTTCCATCCTTCTCCCCGACTCCACCGTCTTAAATGGAACGATCTCCGGAAAGCTTTCGATAGTTGATCCTGTATCCCAGACGCAAAGCTATGTAGTGAAACCCATTACTTCAGCCATTCTTCCTGAAAATCTTTCTGTACTTGTTCAGGTTAGTAGAAGTTCGAAAGAGAATACACAGGTAATTGACAAGTCATGTGTGTTGTCGGATGAAACAATGGAAAATTTTTGGGTCATGAAACTGATCAACGATACTACAGCTGTAAAAGTTGCTATCAAAACGGGAATTAGTGCCGGAGACAAAATTGAAATAATCTCCCCCGCCTTTACCCAAAGCGACAGGCTGATTAACACCGGAAATTACGGCTTGGCAGATACCGCATTTGTAAATCTCATTCAACCCTGAACACGATGAGAGACTTTTTCGTTTCGCATAAGAATCCGGTAGCCGTCATACTTGTGATCATTTTAGCTGCAGGCATTTACACCTTTTCGAAAATGCAATCGTCACTTTTTCCTGAGGTGACTTTTCCAAAGATAAAAGTGATTGCAGACAGCGGATTACAGCCGGTCGGAAAGATGATGGTAACGGTAACAAAGCCGCTTGAGAATGCCATCAAAAGGGTACCTAACCTGAAAACTGTGCGAAGCATCACCAGCCGTGGTAATTGCGAAATATCGGCGTTTATGGAGTGGGATGCAGACATCGATTTAAGCAAACAGCAGATTGAATCTTCGATCAATCAGATCAAAAATGAACTTCCCACGGGAACCACGCTGAGTATTGAGAAAATGAATCCGTCCATCCTGCCGGTGATTGGTTATGTAATCGAAGGGCCGGGAAGAAGTAATATCGAACTCAATCAAATTGCCAACTACACGATAAAGCCTTTCCTGTCGCAGGCGAAAGGCGTCGCAGAAGTATGGGTAATCGGTGGTAAGACAAAAGAATACCACATCGAACTGCTCCAGCAAAAGATGGCTGCATTGAGTATCACGCCTGCAATGATTTCCACTGCTTTAAGTCAGACCAATTTTATCAGTAGTAACGGGTATCTTACGGACTTTAACCGGTTGTACCTTACAGTTACCGATGCGAATGTCGAAAATCTCGAACAATTGGAGAACCTGGTCGTCAGCAACAATGGCAAAAGGGTGCTGCAACTCAAAGATATTGCAGTGTTGAAAGTAGCCGAACAGACACAATATATAAGGGTCAACGCCAACGGGAAAAGCGCCGTTCTGATGGCCGTCGTAAAACAGCCAAATGCCAATCTGATTGACGTCACAGATGGTGTTACCCAAAGAATCGACGAACTCAACAATCGCATCTTACCCAAAGGAGTAAAGCTCAGCCCCTATTATGTGCAATCTGATTTTGTAAACAATTCCATAAGGAGTGTGAGCGACAGTCTTTGGATTGGTTTGCTGCTGGCTATTCTTGTTGCATTTGTTTTTCTGCGTTCATTTAAATCGAGCGCAGTTATTCTGATCACGATACCAATCACGCTGTCGTTAACACTGATCGTCCTGCATGTGATCGGGTATAATTTCAATATCATGACGCTCGGAGCGATTGCTGCAAGCATTGGGTTGATTATTGACGATGCAATCGTAATCGTGGAACAGATTCACCGCACGCACGAAGAGTTCCCCGAAAAGCCCACGAAAGAGCTGCTTAGTGGTTCTGTTGGCTTCCTGTTACCGGCCATGATTGGTTCATCGGTAAGTACGATCGTGATTTTTCTTCCGTTTATGATTTTGAGCGGTGTGGCCGGAGCCTATTTTAAGATCCTCACCAACACGATGATGATTACGCTGATCTGTTCTTTTTTAGTGACATGGATCGGACTTCCGGTGATCTACCTGCTCTTCTCCGGGAAGACAAATACAGTTGCGAAACAACATCCCGAAGAACATCGCACGAGTGGAAAGTGGATTTCTTTCTTTATTCTACGGCCCATTATCAGCATCTGCTTTATCGGATTACTACTCTTTTCGATCCTGTTTATTTCAGGCAGGTTAGAGACCGGTTTTCTTCCCGAGATGGACGAAGGAAGTATTGTGCTTGATTATACTTCGCCACCTGGTACCTCGTTGCAGGAAACAGACCGCATGTTACGCGAAGTGGAGAAGATCCTTCCGACTATCCCCGAAATTGAGTCGTATTCGCGCAGAACCGGAGCCCAAATGGGATTCTTTATTACTGAACCCAACTATGGTGATTACCTGATTCAGCTGAAAACTGAACGAAAACGATCGACCAATCAGGTGATTGATGAAATCAGGGCAAAGGTTGAATCATCACAACCTGCGCTAATGATCGACTTCGGACAGGTGATCGGCGATATGCTGGGTGACCTTATGAGCTCGACACAACCCATCGAGATTAAAATCTACGGCGATAATGTGAAGGTATTGCAAAATCTTGCGCGGCAGGTTGCCGGTATTACAGAAAATGTAAAAGGAACAGCCGATGTTTTTGATGGAATCACGATTGCAGGACCGTCGATCAATGTCGAACCGGACTATAAAAACCTTGCGCTTTTCGGGATTACACCAGCCGATTTTCAGAATCAGCTGCAAACGCAACTCGAAGGAGTAACAGTTGGCAATATTTACGAGAAAGAGCAACTGACGACGGTGCGAATGTTGTATCCCAATGCGGCAAATACTTCGCTCGAAAAGATCAAAGATGGATATATCTTTCTGCCAAGTGGCAAGCTCCAGCCACTTTCGACGTTGGCGCATATTACAGTCGATGCCGGGAGTGCGGAGATCGAGCGGGAGAATTTACAGACGATGATTCCTGTTATTGCGCGGCTCGATAACCGCGACCTGGGCAGTGTAATGACCGATTTAAAACGTGAGATTGAATCGAAAGTTAATCTTCCGCAGGGATATCATATCACGTATGGCGGTGCTTACGAAGAGCAGCAAAAATCGTTCAGCGAACTGATGATGATACTGATTACCGCTATTTTGCTTGTATTTGCTGTAATGCTGTTCCTATTTAAAGAGTTTAAAATTGCGTTGTTGATTGTATTTCTTTCAGCTTTGGGAATCTCCGGAAGCCTGATTGCCCTCTACATTACAACAACTCCGCTTAACGTGGGAAGTTATACCGGAATTATCATGATCATCGGTATCATCGGTGAGAATGCGATCTTTACGTTCCTGCAATTCCAGCAAACCCTGAAAACTTCCAATCCCGATGGCGCGATCGTTTATGCGATCTCAACACGACTTCGACCGAAACTAATGACCGCTTTGGGTGCCATTATTGCCCTCTCTCCGATCGCGCTTGGCATCGGAACCGGCGCCCAGTTGCATCAGCCTTTGGCAATAGCCGTAATCGGTGGTTTTATCATTGCGCTGCCG
>Ga0209511_1002297_pt1 | contig 15855 bp, 5 predicted proteins | sample SSSSmetaG_FD_184141 | JGI IMG/M metagenome (GOLD analysis project Ga0209511, IMG submission 184141) | Glacier valley bacterial and archeal communities from Borup Fiord, Nunavut, Canada, to study Microbial Dark Matter (Phase II) - ​SSSS... | ecosystem: Environmental > Aquatic > Freshwater > Ice >...
TGCTTTTTACCATTTTTAAATAAAAGTTCCACACTTACATCGTGCGGCTGCAGTGAAATAAAACGACTTTGTTTTTTTAATTCAAATACTTTTAAAGGCCCACGGTTTTGGCCTGCAGCAAGCAAATATTTTCCATCTTTGCCCCGTAATTTTACCAGCGCTTTTCCGTTTCCAGGTATATAAATGCCGCTTTCAAGCATTGTTTGCGGAATAAAATTTCCTTTGCCATCACCTTTCAATAATAGTCCATTTAATGCATCGTAACGCCCAACGCTTACATCAGTTGAATAATCATTTGTATTTATTGCTATGTCCAAATTACCATCGCCATCAAAATCTTCTGCTACCATACCGTTTAAGGCAGAAAACTGAGCCTGAATGGGCAAAGGAACAAGCGTAAATTTACTTTCCCCATCATTTCTCAAAAAGGAGGAGCTTAAATTATTTGCTCTTAAAATTAATGCATCTTTTAATTGCTCTTTTGAAAACAATTGATCCATGGTAGCAACAGCATAGGATTTATAATTTTGAAATTTAGACCGCATACCAATCATTTGTTTAACAATATCATCCCTGTTTTGCGCAGGAAATTCTTTTTTGGTAGGGTCTTCCTGACTTGCCGGAAGGTATAATGATGGAAATGCGTCATAACTGCTGTTATTATCAAAGTCTTTAGCGTAAATTGATACAGGCATTTGTTCGGTAGCTTTATAAAATGAATTTTTGCCCAAATTTCCGATTACATAATCTATATCTCCATCATTATCAAAATCGCCGGCAACTATACTGTTCCACCATCCAACCTGGTTTGCGATACCTGATTTTGCAGTTACATTTTTAAAAATACCTTTTTCATTTTTTAAAAATGTTATTGGCATCCATTCTCCTGCCAGTATCAAATCAGGCCATCCATCATTATCAAAATCAGTAAACATAGCATCGCACACAAGGCCAATATTATTTAAATCTTTTGCTACTTCATTGGTTACATCCGTAAATTTAATATGCCCATCTTTTGAATCATTTCTGTAGATAAAACTAGAGACAGGTTTTGGATAACTCCAGGGTTCAACACGGCCGGCAATGAAAAGATCAAGGTCTCCATCTTTATCAAAATCTATTGCTCTTACGCAAGCCTTACTGGTAAAATTTTTTGGTAATGCAAATGAGTCGACTGTAAAATTTCCTTTTCCATCATTGATATAAAATACATCCTGGTAAGCTGCTGTATTGGGTTTGCTTTCAAAGCCACCGTGAGATAAATAAAGATCAAGATCACCATCACCATCAGCATCAAACAAAGTAGTTCCCATATCCTGATACTGCATAGCCATATTTTGGATTGGCTTGGGGAATGTATCTTTTAAGAATTCTCCATTACTTTGTTGTAATAAAACTGTTGCTCCTGCCAAAGAATTACCTCCAGCAACAATATCGTCCAATCCATCTCCATTTAAATCTCCTGCAGCAAGTGAAGGGCCATATTCTGATAGTTTATGAGGTATTAATTTCTGAATATTAAAATCAACATAATCTTTTTGCGAATGCGTATAATGTGCCCCTACTTTATTGGTTATATCTGTGAATAAATTATTTTGTGCAAACACAGGCTGTGGCCATATGTAGGTATCTTTTGCATTTGCTTTATTTATTTTTATAGTTTGATTTGTGGGAACGTTTTTTAATACTTCCTTCTTGCCATCCGGCCATTTAATAACCAAAGAATCTACAATAGCAACATCATTTAAACCAAAATGAGGATTTAACTGAACGGTAGACAAATAACCCCGATAAGGTGTTTGTTCATATGCTTGCTGCTTACCGCCGTAATATAATTCTATCCATGTGCCTAAACCATTTATATTTAAGGAGTCGCCAAGCAATTTTACAGATAAATAATGCTGATTTTTGTTATCCGACTCCTTCTTTGTATTCTCAAAAATTGAAGCTTCATCATTGATATTATTAATAACCATATCAAGATCGCCATCATTATCCAAATCGGCATAAACTGCGCCATTGGAAAAAGTTACCCCTGTTAATCCCCAATCTTTTGAAACATCAGAAAACGTTAAATTACCATTATTGTGAAAGGCATATTTATGTAGTTTAACTTGTGGTATCTGTGACAATGTGTAAGATTTGGGAGCTATGTTAGAAGCCTCCCCTCGAAAAGTAATAAAATCATGATCAGTGATGTCTTTAGGAAAACCATTGGTTACAATTAGGTCACGTAAACCATCATTATCAAAATCTGCCACCAGTGGGCACCAGCTCCAGTCAGTCTCTGCTATCCCCGCAAAATAACCAACATCGCTAAATACAGGATCACCGATTGAGTCATTGAAATTCACCCGAGGGCCTTGATTTACCTGTAGGGAATTTCTCACATATTGATATTGATATTTAAAATAATCGCTGTTTTGATATGTTTGATAACTACTTGAACTTAATATCATTTTTTTTCGGTAATTATCTTCAGGGCTCATATCAAGTTCTACTATATCAGATAACCCATCATTGTTAATATCAATTACATCTTGCCCCATTCCGTTTGCAGATGTATGTTTAAAATAAGACTCAGCTTTGTCGGTAAATGTACCGTCATGATTGTTAATATAAAGCAGGTCATTCGAATTGAAATCATTGGTCACAAATATATCTTTCCACCCATCTTTATTAATATCTGCAATGTTTACACCATGTCCGTATCCTTCAATGGTTAAACCAGCCGGTTTGGTTACATCCGTAAAAACAGGATGTTTTAATATAGCATTGAAATCATTTTTATACAACTTTCCTGTACTGGGAAAAGTACCATCGTTTATTTTAGGCCTGAATATAGCAGGATTTACGCCAGGTATAATCTGGTTTACAACCAGGTACATATCTAAATCTCCATCATTGTCATAATCAAAAAAACTGGCCATAGTAGAATGTGATGTATCATCCAGTCCATAGGCGGCAGCCATTTCTTTAAAAACTGGTAATTTATTTTTATCAAGCCCCTGATTAACGTATAGAAGGTTTTTTCGTTTTTCAGGGACTTTATCCATGGATGCACAAATATACATGTCCATCCATCCATCATTATTAATATCTACAACTGCTACTCCCCTACACCATTTACCATCACCGCTTACCTTGGCAATGTTAGTAATATCCTCAAATTTTAATTTACCCCTGTTTAAGTACAATTTATTGGAGACCATGTTTCCGGTAAAATAAATATCCTGCAATCCATCATTATTAAAGTCTCCAATACCAACACCACCGCCATTATAAATATTGGTAACGTCAATCGGATTGATAGAATCATTTTCAACAATAAGATTGCTAAAATGAATATTTGAATGTTCGGATGTTACAAGTTGAAATAACGGACTTTTTTTATTACAGGAAAAAAATAAAAATAAAAATAGCAGGCACAGAAAAAACTTTATACATTTCATTGACATTACTTTAGTATACAACAAGACTTTAATAAACAAGATAACAAAACAAAATAAAAAAGTGGCAACGATATTAACGCTGCCACTTAAAATATAATTAAAAAACAAAATTAATTTATCCGATTAAAACCCAGCATTTTGTTTTAAAAAAACTTTACCGGTTGCATTTTTTACGTCGATTTGTTGCTGAGGAATTGGAAACCATTGATATTTTGCATTAAAAACAACCCCAGGATTTTGAATATAAAAAGATGGTCTTGTTTTTTCAACGGTAATATAATTATTTAGTATGGTAGTCATAAGTCCGGAACCATTATCAAAACGGCGCAGTGCAAAAAAGCGTTGACCTTCCATAGCTAATTCCAATCTTTCTTCATGCAGTATAGCTTTAGCAGCATATACTTTATCATCAAATGCGCCTGCTGGATAAGGGCTTATTTTATAATTATCTGCCGCTGTGGTTTGTGTTGCGTATTTACCTGTGGCAGCTACATAAGCACTATTTTTATACACCCATCCTGTAGGGTCAGCAGCACGGTTTCTAACACGGTTAACATAATCCAAGGCTTTTGCGGGAGTTCCAACAGCGAGTTCGCATTCTGCACCCCATAAAATCACCTCCGCAAACCTTATCAAATTTACATTCATAGCTGTCATCTGAGTTGGACCCCAGAAACTTGTTTCCGTAGAAGAAACAGTACCTATCTGGCTTTTTGCATACACGATTTTTTTAGGGCTAAACCAACCATTATCGGCTGGGCTTCTAATCCAATCATTTCTAGGCACTATACCCCAATCGTAATACGGGATACCAGGTCGTCCCATTACAACATCAACTCTTGGATCCATATTGCCTGTATATGGGTTTGTTGCAGCACTTACCATATTACCATCATTATAGGTATCCAATAAAGGTAAACCTGCAGCATCAGTTTTGTAAGCGTTGGCAAGATTTATAGAAGGATTATTAAATCCACAACACCCTCCCGGACCTGAACCGTTAGGAAACTGGAGATTATCACCATAGTTGCCATTAGTTCCAGAACCATCATTTACTGAAGCCTGAAATGCCCAGACTGACTCTGGCCCATTATCTTGGTCTCCATTAAAATTACTCTGGTAATTTACTAAGGCATAATTATCACCCTTTGCTGTTTTTCCTGTAGCGATTATATCTTCCAAAATGGGTTTTGCCAGGGCATATTTGTGTTGCTCCATATAGCATTTTGCAAGGTATGCCTTGGCAGCTGATTTATTGGCTCTTCCCGGTTGTGTTTGTACATCTGGTAATCCTGCAATAGCTGCCTGAAAATCAGCTTCTATTTTTGGCCAGTAATCAATATAAGCACCAGCATCATCAACATTTTTTGTTTCAGTCGTTGTCTCATCAGCATATACGATATGATCAAAGAGTCTTTTTACTTCGAAATGAAAGTGACCTCTTAAAAACTTAGCCTCTGCTGCAATAACTACAGCATCCGTTGTTGAAATATCTTTAGCCAAAGGTAAAACACGCAATACATCGTTTGCTCTTTGCACGCCATCATACATAGCTACCCATTTTTCATTTAAATAAGCATTGTTAGTAGCGTAAGTAAAAGTCGCAAGCGTACTAAAACCTTCATTCATCTGGTCGGGGGGTATAGATCCTTTGTAAGAATCATCGACAATAGCACTGCCATATACCCAATTAGATGCTGCCTGCCCCCAGTTATTTCCTGCGGCTCCACCTTGGCCGCTTATCATGTGATACGCCCCTACCAATAATCCATCTACACCAGTTTTATTGGCAAGTACGGTAGAACTTAATGCTCCCTGAGGTGCTTTATCTAAAAATGTTTTGTTGCATGCATACAATACGCAAAGCAGCGTGAAACAACAGAATGGTATTATTATTTTATACTTCATTTTTTTCATAATAGTTATTTTTCGAATTTAGAATGTGAGATTTACGCCAATATTGAAGCCCTTTTGATTTGCTGGGTAGTTGCCAAAATCAATACCAAAATTTGTATTGTCTCCAAGGTTTGAACCAGATAATTCAGGATCTAATCCGGTATATTTAGTAATGGTGAATAAATTGACAGTTTGCACGTAAACTCTAAACTTTTCAATTCCAATATTTTTAAATTTATTTGCAGGAATACTATATCCTAACATTAAGGATTTACATCTAAAAAAAGATCCATTTTCCTTATAATACGAACTGAAATTATCCGTTGTACTGAAACTAGCACCACGCTCTAATCTTGGAACTTTAGCACCAGTATTAGTAGGTGTCCATGAATTATATACCGCATCCTTACTTATAGCACCATCCCAAACTTGTGGAAAATCTGTCCAAAAGCGTACATAATTTATAACGTCATTACCAACAGATGCATAAAAGAACGCAGAAAAATCAAATCCCTTATAATTAGCCGAAAGATTAAGACCTGTTGTAAATTTAGGATTTGGATTTCCAAAGAAAGTCCTGTCATTTATATCAATTTTACCATCTTTATTTACATCTCTAAATTTCATTCTTCCTGGTTTAGCTCCATCTTGAATTGGAGATTTGGTTACTTCAGCATCATCTTTGAATAACCCGATTTGTTCATACCCAAAAAAAGCACCCAATGCTTGCCCAGGCTGTAATCGGGAAAATGCACCTAATCGTCCAGAACCATCACTACCTCTATCATAATATTTAATACCGTCAGGCAAACTAATTACTTTATTTTCGTAAGAGGTAAAATTAGCAGTAATATCAAATTTTAATTCTTTATTAACTGCTAATCCATGATAAGTAACTGATGCATCAATACCTTTATTTTCAATATTGCCAGCATTTATATAAGCTGGTGTTGCTCCTCCCACTACTGTAATATCATTTAATGGAGCAAAAAGCAAACCGTTGATTGCTTTTTTATACCATTCCAAAGAAATATCTAATTTCTTAGCAACTGTTACATCTAATCCAATATTTGTTATAACATCTTCTTCCCATGTAGTATTCTTATTTCCAATCTGACTTGCATATATTCCAAGTGAAGAACTATTGTTAGCACCCCCGAGATCATAATAAGAATTTGCTGCGGACTGGTTATAAAGACTAAAGGCATTCGTTGGATTTATATTACTAAGTGAACCAAGCTTACCCCAACCACCACGAATTTTAAGATCACTTAGCCAGGATATTTTATCTTTCATAAATGCTTCATTAGATATTCTCCAGGCTCCTGACACCGAAGGGAAAATACCATATTTATTTCCTTCTGCAAATACTGAAGACCCATCCCTACGTATCGTACCGCTTAGTAAATACCTGTCTTTAAAAGAATAATCAACTTTTCCGAATAAAGAATAAAGTGAACGTGCGTAAGGTGTATTATTTATGTTACGGGTAGTTTGTCCGCTGGGAGGGCCAAAATCTAGCGTAAATAGGTTAGGATCTACGGTTAAATTATTGGGGTTAGTTACGTAATAACCACTTCTTGCTCCCTGAATAGCTCGTCCATAATTCTTAATAGCTTCTGAACCTACTAATACTTTTACACTATGATCACCGAATGTTTTATTGTAAGCAAGTGTATTGGTCCAGGTCCAACTACTATTGTATCCAAAATTTTCATTAAAACTATTGGGGTTCTTGTTATTTTCAGCATTTTCATAAGCAGTATAACCAAAAGAACTGTAATAATAATTATCAATAGTACCTCCAAAACTGGTACGTGCAATAAAATTCTTTGCGATATCTGCTTCTGCAAATACATTTCCCAAAACCTGGTAATTATTGCCTTTATTTTCATGTAATCTCCTCATATTGGCAACGGGATTTTGTGCATTCCCTAAACCCTGTGATCCAGTACCTGCATAGTTACCTGTAATGTCATAAACAGGTATAATCGGGCTTTCTCTATAACTCATTGAAATTCCATTTGCTTCACTCTGATTATTAAATCCCGGATTTTGTTTGTAGAAAACATAGGCATTTTCTCCAATCCTGATATGATCTTTTACATTAAATACAGTATTTATACGAGCAGAATAACGCTTCAGGTAGGTTTCAATTAATGTCCCTTGTTGATCAAGATAACCAAGTGAGAAAAAGAAAGAGGAACGATCTGTTCCCGAGCTTACTGAGACAGTATGGCTTTGGAAAGGAGCATTTTTAAAAACTTCATGAAACCAATCTGTACCAACTTGATTTGCCTTTGTAATTTGATTCGTATAAACAGCATAAGTAGCCGGATCTGCTGACGCACCCGCAGTAGGGGTAATATATGCAGGAATAATAGGGATAGTTCCATTTCCAAATTGCTTATGTGCAGGAGTTTGTCCACTATTAATGTAAGATTGTTGGGTTGCATTAGCAGTTTCTTGAGTATTAGCTATTCTAAAACCATTTGTGTTAGCAAGCTGCGTACCATAAAAACCATCATACGTTACTTTTGGTTTACCAGATCTTCCCTTTTTAGTAGTTACAACAACAACTCCGTTTGAGCCACGTACTCCGTAAATAGAAGCAGCACCTGCATCTTTTAACACCTGTATTGATTCAACATCGTTCACATTAATATCATGCAAACTACCAGGTGTTCCATCGATAATTACCAAAGGATCTGTTGACCCAATTGAAGTAATGCCTCTTATCCTTACATTACTTCCTCCACCAGGAGCACCTGAATTAATAACAGTTACTCCGGACGCCTGTCCCTGTAATAAAGATTCAGTTGTTCCACCTGGTATTGATTTTAGGTTGGCAACATTTACAACTGCAACAGAACCAGTGATATCCTTTTTTCTTTGTGCTGTGTAACCAGTAACCACTACTTCATTTAAAGAAGAGGTACTTTCTTTTAGCGCAACTGATATGTTGGTTTTACCAACAATGTTTATTTCATCTTCTCCATAACCTATAGAAGAAATAACCAACGTGCTCTTACCATCGGGAACATTGATGGAGAATTCACCATTTGCCCCTGTACTAACAGCAACCTTAGTTCCTTTTACATTTACCGTTGCCAAACCAACGGGAGAATTATCTTTTGCATTTGTTACCTTACCGGTAATCGTTTTTTGCTGAGCAAAGACTTAGGGAGAAAGGAACATACAACATAACAATGCGCAAATTCCAAAGAGGAGTTTTTTTAACATATAGCAGCTTGGTTTATTTAATGTTCGACAAATGTAAATTTTTTTTTTTAACAAATCCAAAAATAAAAAAATACTAAGTTGATATTATTTTATCCTCAATTAAATAATTGTATAAAGAAAGGCACTTTAAGTAATGATTATTTAAAAAAAGCATGGTTGAAAAGTGATATTTTTTACTTTTTCTAATAATATTTTATAACAACTGAAACTAAAATTAAGTCCAAGAAACTGACACAATAATATGATAGTTATAATTTAAATATAGTGATTCTTTGCAAGTATTTCTTACTTTATTCATTCTTTCCGCTATATTTTTTAAAATCTTTAAACAACATAACAAAATTTACTTTTTCAAAGTATTGATTTTGTTTTGAAGAGGTTTAAAATTATTTAATGGTTCAAGGGTTTTTATGTTGGTTATTCCTTAACGAGAGGAAGGGGGTAGTAAGGCTATCAAATTATTTTGATAAATAGAGAATGGAAGAAAGGAACAACTTTAAAAGTGCCAACAATACTTTATTTTGCAGCCATGAGTATAAAAAAAATTGGTATTTTAGGTGGGGGGCAATTAGGTCGTATGTTATTGCAGGCAGCTGCTAATTATCCTGTGGAAACATTTGTAATGGAGAATGATGCTCATAGCCCTGCAGCACACTTGTGTCATTATTTTACAAAAGGGGATATTACCAATTTTGAAGACGTATATAATTTTGGAAAAGGACTGGATGCTATTACAATTGAAATAGAAAATGTAAATGATGAAGCATTGGAAAGACTGGAATTGGAAGGTGTTAAAATTTATCCAACTCCCGCCGCTTTGAAGATTATCAAAAATAAAATTTTACAAAAACAATTTTATAAACAAAACGAAATTCCCAGTAGTGATTTTTTAATTACCCAAAATTTAAGCGATCTTAATCAGCTACTGCATTTTTTACCTGCAGTACATAAACTTGCAATGGGTGGATACGATGGACGTGGTGTGCAGGTATTAAAGATAAAAGAGGATATTACAAAAGGATTTGATGCTCCGTCCATATTAGAAAAAATGGTTGACATTAAAAAAGAAATTGCAGTCATTATTGCTGTAAATACAAAGGGCGAACATGCAATGTATCCGGCAGTTGATATGGTTTTTGATCAACGGTTAAATTTATTAGAATATCAGTTAAGCCAGGCTGAATTGCCGGAAAACGTATTGTGGAAAATTGAAGCCATCGCCACCAAACTGGTAAAAAAATTAAATAGTCCTGGTATTTTTGCGGTGGAGTTATTTGTAGATAAAAATGACAATGTATTTGTAAATGAAACAGCGCCACGGGTGCACAACAGCGGACACCATACTATCGAAGGAAATTATTCTTCGCAATTTGATATGTTATGGAGGGTTATGTTAGATTATCCACTGGGTTGCACTGAGGCTATTTTACCGGCAGCCATTGTAAACTTATTAGGTACGGAAGGTTTTACCGGTGATGCTATTTATGAAGGATTGGAGGAGATAATGAAGCTTGAAAATGTATTCATCCACATTTACGGAAAAAAAGAAACTAAGCCTGGCCGTAAAATGGGTCATGTAACAATTCTTAGCAAAGAAAAACAAGAACTGATTCACCAAGCTAACAGGATAAAAAATACACTGAAAGTTATCGCAGCCTTAAACCCGGAATTAAAAACGTAAAAAGGGCCTTTTTGAAACAGCAGATTTTATGGAAATATAAAAAACAGGCTATTAAGTTGGGAATTATAAGGCTAACTTATTAGCAAGTCTTTTTAATTCTATCTCTGCGGATTTAGCTGCGAAATTTAGATTAACCAATCTATACCCCGATGCTTCAAAACTTTGCTGTGCATTTTTTACATCTACAATAGTAGCCTGCCTAAACTTAAACCGTTGTAAAACCAATTCCAATAACTGATTAGATAAATTGTAATTTTCCTGTTCCGTTTTCAATTGCTGCATAGTGATGGCGTAAGACTGATAAACTTTAACTACCTGGGCATGGTAATCCCTTATTAAAACCTGTTTATCCAATTCAGCATTGCTAACATTTATTTCTGCCACTTTTTGTTGCCGCTTATTAACAGATCCGTTGTAAATGGGTATACTTACATTAAGGCTCAGGAATGGACCATAATTCTGATTTAATAGTATCTGGCCGGCTGCAGCCTGGTTACGGGTAAAATTGTAACCCGTTGATGTCCTTATAGAAGGATAACGTAAGGCTGCTGTTTCTTTTACCAACAGTTCATTTATTTTTATTTTATCCTGTGCTGCAACTATGTCTGCATTTTTGTTTAGGTTATTTAAAATATCTGCTATCAGTATGTTCTTATCAACCAAAATAGTATCTTGAATGATAATAACAGAATCAGGATTTAAAGATAGCTGCCTAAGTAATTCCGTTTTGGCCTGGTCAATAGTTAATTGCTGAGATTGCCTTGCCTGTAGTAATGCATTAAAATCTATCTGTGCCTGAAAAAGATCTGCATTATTGGCAAGACCAACAGATTGCCTTGTTTTAATAATTTCAAGTTGTTGGTTGGATGCATCAATAGATTTTTCAATCGTCTTCAAGTAACTCTGTTGCCGCACCACATCGTAATAACCCACCATAACACCAGCCATTATATTCTGAATTTGCGAATTCAAAAGTTGTTCACTTTGATTTACCAAGGTTGCCAATCTGCTTTTGGTTGCAACTACCCTATTGCCATTGTACAATAGTATACTACCTGTAATACCTAATGAAAAATTATTTGCAGCGGCAGCATTTCTCAAAATGTTAGCCCCGGTATTAAATTTTTGATTGATACTTGATATCTGTTCATTATCTGCTATTGAAGTTGTAACAATTGGCAAGCCCCCTGCAACGCCGTAATTATTTAACACAGTATTTGTCTCTACAAAATTTTTGCTCAGCTGTACTTCCAAACTGTTTTTAAGCGCCAAATTAACGGCATCGGGTAAACGCAACATATTTTGCGATAAAGCATTGGTGCAAATCAAGAGAAAAAAAAGATATTGAACTGTTACTTTCATCCGCATTAATTTTTCCGTTTAACTATATTGATCTGTCTGTATTATTATTTTCAGTCTGCTTCACAACTATCACTTCTTCAGCATTTTTTTTTCGCCCTTGTGTTTACCAGATAAGTAAGTATAGATGGCCGGGATAATGAATAAAGTCAAAATCAAAGAAAATAAAATTCCTCCTACAACCACAATACCCAATGGCACACGACTGGTTGATGATGCCCCCAACCCTAATGCAATTGGAAGTGCTCCCAATGAAGTAGCAAGACTCGTCATTAAAATTGGTCTTAACCGTTGTTGAGATGCATGCAATATTGCATCCATTTTATTTGCCCCTTCCTCTCTTTTTTTGTTGGCAAATTCTACAATTAAAATACCATTTTTTGTTACCAATCCTATCAGCATAATCATTCCTATCTCAGAAAATATATTAAGCGTTTGTCCAAATATAAAAAGGCTTAGCAATGCACCTGCCAATGCCAATGGAACCGTGATCATAATAATTAAAGGATCAACAAAACTCTCAAACTGTGCCGCTAAAATCAGGTAAATTAACATCAATGCCAATGCAAAAGCAAAAGCAATATTGGAAGAGCTTTCTGCATAGTCTCTCGAAGGACCAGTTAAAGAAGTTTGATAACTTTCATCTAATAATTTTTTTCCAATAATATCCATTGCCTTCACACCATCACCTACAGTTTTACCATCTGCCAGTGATGCAGAGATAGTGGCAGCTTTGTAACGGTTAAAGTGATACAAAGTAGCGGGGCTGCTGCTTTCCTCCAATTTAACTACAGCACTAACAGGTATTTGTTGACCCTTATTATTGCGTACATATAATTTAGAAATATCATCAGGTTGGCTACGATCACTTCTGTCTACCTGAGCTATAACTGAATATTGAAAACCATTCATGATAAAATAAGCTAACCTGCCGCCACTAAAAGCTGCCTGCAGCGCCGCAATTACATCCTGCGATGATAACCCGAGATCTTTAATCTTCATCCTGTCAAGAGTAAGCTGTATTTCGGGCTTATTAAATTTCAAGTTTACATCTACATTAGCAAAAGTTTTATCCTTTCTTGCCTCTTCCAAAAACTTTGGTATTACTTCTCGTAATTTATTAAGGTTCTGATTCTGTAACACAAATTGAACGGGCAAACTTCCTCTTGAGCCGGCACCCACTGCTATCGTTTGTTCCTGCACTGCAAATATTCTGGCATCATTAAAACGACTCATTTTTTTTTGCAAATCACTCGCAATTTCCGCCTGGCTTCTGCTGCGAAGATCGGGTTCTACCAGTCCAAGTCTAGGCATGCTGCTATTGATTGCGCCAGCAGGTGTTCTTGCAAATACAAAATCCCTTTCCGGCACAGAGTCATACAAATAGTTGCTAATATTATCTGCTATTTGTTGCATAGCACCAAAGCTTGTTCCTTCTGCTGCCGAAACAGTAAACCGTATACTATTTCTGTCTTCCAATGGTGCAATTTCACTTTGTAAACTAGAAATTATTATAGCAATCATAACACCACAAATTGCTATCACACCCCATGCCAACCACCTTACTTTTAAAAATCCCTTTAGCAAGCGTTCATAGCCATTTTCCATACCTGTAAAAAATGGTTCTGTCTTTCTGTAAAATTTACCATGGCTCGCAGTTTTTCTACTCAGCACAACATTTAAAACAGGGGTAATAGTTAGTGATACCAAAGCCGAAATTAATACTGCCGCAGCAAGTGTTACACCAAATTCCCTAAACAGCCTGCCTACAAAACCTTCCAAAAATATTACAGGTAAAAATACCACTGCCAATGTGATAGAAGTTGAGATTACTGCAAAAAATATTTCTTTACTTCCTTCAATAGCCGCTTGTTTGATAGGCATTCCTTTTTCAAATTTGCTAAAAATATTTTCGGTTACAACAATGCCATCATCAACTACCAGTCCGGTTGCCAGTACAATGGCCAGCAGTGTTAAAATATTGATAGAAAATCCAGAAAAATACATAATAAAAAAAGTGGCCACCAGCGAAATTGGGATATCTATCAGTGGACGTATAGCAATTAACCAATCCCTGAAAAAGAAAAAGATAACGAGTACTACCAGTGCAAAAGAAATTATTAATGTTTCTTCAACTTCTTTGAGCGACTTGCGGATATTGGTGGTGTTATCCAATAACACATTCATTTCAATATCGGTTTTATTTGCTTTTTTTATCCCCTCGAGCTTTTTATTAAAATCGTTGGCAATCTGAATATTATTGGCACCGGGTTGGGGTATTATAACAATACCAACAGCATTCATACCATTGTATTTCCAGCTTTGTTCCAATGTTTCAGGTCCAATTTCAACACGGGCAATATCACTTAGCCTTACTATGCCGATGCTATCTTCTCTAAGAATAAGGTTCTGAAAATCTTTTTCGTTTGTTAACCTGCCCAGCGTTTTAATTGTTAATTCTGTATTGGTACCATAAATTTTGCCGGGAGGCAAATCAATATTTTCATTGTTCAGTGACGTTCTGACATCAGAAAAAGAAACACTTTGTGCATTCATTTTATCAGGATCAAGCCAAATGCGCATGGCATACCTTTTTTGCCCAAATATATTTACAGCACTTACCTGGTTGATGGTTTGAAACTGTTGCTGCAAAACATTTTCTGCATAATCACTCAGCTCTAATAGGCCTTTGCTTCTACTTTGTACAGCAAGAATTAAAATAAAATCGCTGTTAGCATCTGATTTGGTAACTACTGGTGGCGCATCAATATCCTGTGGTAAACTTCGACTGGCCTGCCCAACTTTATCCCGTACATCACTGGCAGCAGCTTCAAGATCAACACCAAGTTCAAACTCAACAGTTATGTTGCTGTTTCCTAAAGTGCTGGAAGAAGTGATTGTTTTAATGCCGGGGATGCCATTTATCTGCTTCTCCAATGGCTCTGTAACCTGGCTTTCCATAATATCCGGATTAGCCCCGGTGTAGGAAGTACTGACGTTGATGGTGGCAGGGTCAATGGCGGGATAATCTCTAATAGCCAGAAAAGTATAACCTACAATACCAAACAAGATGATCATCAAATTTAGTACGGTAGCAAATACTGGCCGTTTTATAGAAAATTCAGAAATATTCATGCAATAAAAACAGGGTCTAAATATTTATTAAAATCAGCAACATACAATTCAGTTATTCCATTCCAAAAGGCATCTTAAATCCATCGCCTTAGTCAATCCATCATTATTTAGCCACTCCTGTCGTAATTAAATCCTGTAATTTTTTTACACTCCTTACTTTCACCATATTCTTTGGCCTTGCAAATAAAACCCCTGTTACAACAACCGAATCTCCCAAACTAATTCCTTCCAAAACTTCAACAGTATTAGCTTCTCTAATACCTGTTTTAATACTTACAAAACTGGCTTTCCCGTTCTTAACCAAAATAACCTGATTATTTTTATCGTCAGGAATAATACAATTACTTGGGACTTTTATCGACATCCTGCTTTTCCCTGCATCGATGTACACTTTTGCAAAACCACCTATGTTGGCAATTCCGTTATCCAATATTGCCCTTACTTTTAAATTACGTGTCTCCGTGTTTGCACCGGGCTCGATGGCGATTACGGTTGCATTTCTTTTTTCTTTTGTTGCTGCATCTAACTCTACACTAACTATCATTCCATTTTTTATCACACTCCTATATATTTCGGGTAGGGTAAAATCAATTTTTATCTGATCAATTTGCTGTAGGGTGGCAATAACCGTAGCTGGTGTTACATAAGCTCCCGGGCTAACTCCTCTTAAACCTGCTACACCTTTAAAAGGTGCTTTAATAATAGTTTTATCTATCAGTGCCTGTGTATACCCCATATCGGCATTTAAATTATTTACCTGGTTTAAAGCGGCATCATAATCTGCCTGATTAAGGCCATTTACATCCAGTAATTGTCTATACCTATCTACTGTCTTTTGAGCAAGTATCAACTGAACTTTACTTTTGAAAAGTTGTGCTTTGAGGTCGGCATCATTCACATGTGCCACTACTGTTCCTTTTTCAATGGATTTCCCTTCGGGTACCTTTAGGTAGGTGAGTCTGCCACTTACTTCAGGACGTAACTCTACTTGTTCTCCCGCTATAATTGTTCCGTTAGCTTCAATAACATTACTAATGCTTTCCGGTGTGGCAATAATTACATCCACAATTGTTGGAGGATTTTCTTTAC
>Ga0209511_1002298_pt1 | contig 15849 bp, 12 predicted proteins | sample SSSSmetaG_FD_184141 | JGI IMG/M metagenome (GOLD analysis project Ga0209511, IMG submission 184141) | Glacier valley bacterial and archeal communities from Borup Fiord, Nunavut, Canada, to study Microbial Dark Matter (Phase II) - ​SSSS... | ecosystem: Environmental > Aquatic > Freshwater > Ice >...
CGCTCGACTCGATCGCGCTCACCGAGGCCGATCGCGAACTGCCGATCAAGGTCAACCGCACGACTCGCCTCGACTGGGATGCGTTGCGCGCGAAGGTCAAGGGCGGCATGCGCAACGCGACCCTCACGGCGATTGCGCCCACGGCGTCCATCGGCTTGGTCGCGGGCACGACGCCGGGTCTCGACCCGCAGTTCTCGCAGATCTTTAGCCGCGCGACGTCGAACGGCAAGTTCCTTGAGGTCAACCGCAACCTCGTGGTCGACCTGCAGAAGCTCGGGATCTGGGACTCGACTCGCGAGGCGATCTTGCGCAGCCAGGGTGACATCCAGAACATCGCATCGATTCCCGACTCCCTCAAGGAGGTGTACAAGACGAGCTTCCAGCTCTCGCCGTACGCGTTCCTAGAAGTCTCCGCTCGCGCGCAGAAGTGGATTGATCAAGCCATCAGCCGCAACATGTATCTCGAGACGCGCGATCTCGGTGACATGATGGACATCTACTATGCGGCGTGGGAACGCGGCGTCAAGACGACCTACTACCTGCACATGAAGCCGCGCCACACGGCGGAACAGTCCACTGTCAAGGTCAATAAGGCCGAAGACATCGCCGCCGCCTCTGCGGTCGGAGTTGGACCCTCGCCTTCGGGCTCGCCGCAGCCGCAGGCGGCCGCGCCCGCTCGCCGCGGATTCGGCGGGCTCGCACCGAAGGCCGGCGCATGAGCACCGATCGCACCTTCGACACATCCGAATATTCAGTACCGGTCGATCCGATGGACGACCTCCAATGTGAAAGTTGCCAATAATGGGAATTCTAGGAACAGGCCTGCAAGAGGGCCTTCTGCTCAAGCCGATCCGCTACCAGTGGGCGATGGATTTGTACGACCAAGCGGTCGCGAACACGTGGTTTCCCAATGAGATCCAACTCGGCGAAGACATCGCTGACTTCAAGAAGATGACCGACGAGGAACGCCACGCGGTGACGTTCCTCATGAGCTACTTCAACCCGAACGAGTTGCTCGTCAACAAGGCGCTCGCCTTCGGCGTGTATCCCTACGTCAACGCGGCCGAGTGCAGCCTCTATCTCGCTAAGCAGATGTGGGAGGAAGCCAACCACTGCATGAGCTTCGAGTACGTGCTCGAGACGTTCCCGATCGATCGTGAAGCCGCATACAACTCTCACGTCGACGTGCCGTCGATGGCGCGCAAAGAGGAGTTCGAGGTCAAGTACATCCGTCGCATGACGGAGAACACCCTCGACATCACGACGACGGAGGGCAAGAAGGACTTCGTGCGCAACCTTGTTGCGTACAACGTGATTCTCGAGGGCGTGTGGTTCTACTCGGGCTTCATGGTCGCCCTGTCGTTCCGCCAGCGCAACTTGTTGCGCAACTTTGGTTCGCTCATCGACTGGGTTGTTCGTGACGAGAGCCTGCACCTCAAGTTCGGCATCAATCTGATCTTGACGGTTTTGGAGGAGAACCCCGATCTTCAGACCGAGGAGTTCGCTGCCGAGATCAAGCAGATGATTCTGGATGGCGTGGAGATGGAAGAGGACTACAACCGCGACCTGCTCCCGGGCGGCATCCTCGGCCTCAACTCCACTTACATCAACCAGTACGTGAAGTACTTGGCCGACCGTCGACTCGAAGAGCTCGGATTCGAGGCACATTACAACGTCTCCAACCCGGCCAAGTGGATGGCTGCCGCCAACGACACCCTGCAGCTTGTGAACTTTTTCGAGTCGACGAACACCTCGTACGAGTCAAACGCGAGCGCGTCGTCGAAGAGCACGTCGGTCGGCGCACAGGTCTAGTGGCGCTCTCGATCGCGCGGGTCGACTGGTTCGACCCGCGCGGCGTCGCGCTTCGTGCAGCGATGGATATCGAGACGTCGGCCATTTACGCCGAGTCCACGGTGGTCCGCACGCCGGAGGTGCGTGAGGCGATTGATGCGGCACTGAGTGTCGACCCGGTGACGATCGAGGTCAGCGTCATTGCCCTCGATGGCGACGGTACGGTCGGCCATGCGGCGCTTCGCCCTTTTCACGACACCGCCGGCGCATTCGGCGACGAACTCGAGGTGCAGAAGGTGTTCGTAGACGCGACGGCCCGCGGCACCGGTGTCGCGCGCGCGCTCATGGCGTGGCTAGAAGGGTACGCTCGGTCTGTAGGAGTCGGTTCGCTCGTGCTCCAGACCGGGCCGTTGCAGCACGACGCAATCGCGCTGTACGAGAAGATCGGTTACGTCGCAATCGAGCCGTATGGCGGTTACGGCGTGATCCCCGGTGCGCTGTGTTACCGCAAATTGCTCGTCAGCGCCTGACTGCAGCGATCGGAGAGATCACATGAGCCGTGCCATCATCGCGCCGACGTGGGGCGAGCCGGATGGTCTTGAATTCGTGGAGGTGCCCACGGCGGCACCCGGCGACGGGCAAGTGACTGTCGCTGTGAAGGCCGCGGGGGTCAACCCGGCCGACCTCAAGCAGCTGCGCGGGCAGTTCGGCCGCAGCGAGGCATCCTTGCCGCTTCGGCTGGGAAACGAGATCTCGGGGATCGTGACCGCGGTTGGCCCCAACGCCGCCGGGGTTCATGGCACGATCAACGTCGGCGACGAGGTCGTCGCATTTCGCGTGACGGGCGGCTATTCCGAGCACCGAACTGTTGCCGCAGCGGCTGTCCTCCGCAAACCCGACACCCTCGCCTGGACCGAGGCGGCCGGATTGCTGCTGACGGGCACCACCGCGTTTCATATGCTCTATGCCACGGCGGTCACGGCGGGCGATCGCGTGCTCGTGCACGGGGCATCGGGAGCGGTAGGACTGCTCGTGGTGCAGCTTGCGGTTCTGCGTGGTGCGCAGGTCGTCGGAACGGCGAGTGCTGCGAATCAGGACCTCGTGCGTAGCTTCGGTGCTGAGCCCGTCGTGTATGGGCCTGGACTTGCGGAGCGGGTTCGCGCGATCTTCCCCGGTGGTGTCGATGTCGCACTCGACACCGTGGGCAGCGACGAGGCCGTCGATGTATCTGTCGAGTTGGTGCCAGACCGGGCTCGTATCGCGACCATCGCAGCATTTGCGCGTGGCGCGGAGCTCGGGATCGCCCTGCTCGGGGGCGGACCGGGTGCCGATCCGGGATCCGCGGTGCGCATGGGCTCCCGGGCCGAGCTTGTCGACCTGGCTGGCCGCGGGCAGCTCAAAGTCGTTATCGGTCGGGAGTTCCCGCTCGAGAACGCGGCGGACGCCCTGAAACTCATCGCATCCGGGCATCCCGGTGGCAAGATCATTCTGCTGCCCTAGGCGTGGCCTTCGCCGCAACGCCTAGGCCGGCTCGACCCCGAACGCTCGCGCGAGTTTGTCGATCTTCTCAGCACGACCGAGCCTCGGCAGGTCGCTCCCGTCGCGGATCACTCCGCCTCGCGACTCGAAATCCGCGAGGAAGTCGCGAGCCCAGGCGACGTCCGAGCGGGTCGGGCTGATGACTTCGTTGATGATGGGCAACTGATCGATGTCGAGGCACAGTTTGCCGGTCATCCCGAGCGCAACAGCCATTGCGCCCTGCTCGCGGAGTACGGGGTGGCTCGTTCCGACGGTCGGGCCGTCGATCGGGCCCGGGAGGTTACCGACTCGGCTCGCGACCACGAGTCGCGATCGCGGGTACGCCATCGCGAGGTCATCGGAGCTCGTACCGGTGTCGCGCCGATAGTCGCCGCTGCCAAAGGCGAGGCGGTACGCGCCGCGCGCTCGAGCAATGCTCGCCGCTTCCTCGATGCCGAGCGCCGATTCGACGAGAGCGATGACGGGAGTAGCGCCGTGGAGGCGGTCGAACGTCTCCGAAACGTGGGCGGCCGCCTCGGTCTTGGCGAGCATGACTCCGCGCAGACCCGGCAAGCCCACGAGCGCATCCACATCGCCCGACCAGAAGTCGCTTGTGCGGTCGTTGATTCGCACCCAGCCGGTTCCGCCTCCCGAAAGCCAAGCGACAACGTCGGCTCGCGCGTCATCTTTGCGGCGCGGGTCGACGGCGTCCTCGATGTCGAGGATGATCTGGTCGGCTCGCGAGGCTTCTGCCGCATCGAAGCTCCCGGGTCTGGTTGCCGCAACGAGCAACCAGGAGCGCGCGATTTCGGCGGAGACGCTGCGAGGGGCGTGCTGCTGCATGAGTTTCTTTCCGTTGGTGCGTAACCCATGATGTGCGGGCCGTGGCTAGCGTTCACTTTAGCTACCCGCGCGTATCGGCGCTGACGACTGGCTCAGCACCTTCGTGATGCGCTGCACACTCACCGGCTCCGCCGTTGAAATGTGCTGCGCGAAGAGCGAGACGCGTAACTCCTCAAGCATCCAGCGCGCGTGGACGATGTGGGCGGGTGCCCCGGGCGCGAGCGGGAGAGTCCCTCCCGCCGCGATGTAGCGCGACGTCGCGAGCTGCACGTCGGTCATCCACACCCTGTCGCGCGACGGGTTGTCCGTAAGCCTTGAAACTCTGTGTACGAGCGCATCGAGATAGACAGTGATGCGCCGCAGTCGCTCTAACCCCGTCGCGGCGATAAACCCCGGCCCTGACGGTCCCGCCCAGACGAGGGCGTCGAGCGCAGATCGGGCGTCACCGAGTGGTGCCACGAGGGCGAGCGTCGTTGCGGCGCGGATCGCTTTGTCCGCCTCCCGTGATCCGGCAATGATGCGAGAGACGAGCGCGACCGTCTGGAACAGCGAGTCGACGATGACGGCCGAGACGGCATCCCGAGCGGCCTCGAATTCGGCTTTCGTCCAGATCTCCCGGTCGCCGACCACGGCATCGATGCACGCGACCGTGCAGTCCTCGAACAACGCCGCCGTGGTGCGATACGGGCTCTGCGCGAGCACGAGCTTTTCCTGGGTCGTGAGGTGTTCTTGCACGTACCCGGTGGGGGAGGGGATGGCGTTCAGCAGCAGCCTGCGCACTCCGCCCGGGTGGGCGGCGGCTTGGTCGTCGAAGGTGCTCATGAGCCGGATCGCGACGGATGAGCCTTCATCCACGAGCGCGGGATACGCGCGAATCGTGTTGCCGCCGTGGGCGACATCGCGCGTGCGGTCGAGACTCTCGAAGTCCCACGATGTGATCCCGGATCGCTGAATAGTGTCGCGCTCGCCGGGCACGGGGCTGTCAACCACACGAGCGACGCTCGCGCGGGCTGCGGGTTTGAGGCTCGCCTGAAGCGCACTGAGCACTTTGCCCATCGCAACCCGCTTGCCGTGCTCGTCGGTCACGGCGAACGTCATGCGCAGATGGGCCGGAACGCGCACGAGGTCGAAGTCGTCCCTCGTGACGGCGGTGTATGTCTGTGCAGTGATCTCACGCGCGAGGTTCTCGGCGAGGGTTCCGGTGCTGCTCACGGGAAGCGCTGCGATGAGTTTGCGCGCCCAGTCGGCGGCAGGCACCACGGTGCGACGAATGTGTTTCGGGAGGGACTTGATCAGGGCGGTGACGAGTTCCTCGCGCAGCCCGGGTACTTGCCAGTCGAAGCCGTCCGGTTTGAGCCCCGCGAGGAGGGGGAGCGGAACGGCAACGGTCACGCCGTCATCCTCGGCGCCAGGCTCGAAGCGGTAACTCAACGTCAGCCGCTGATCGCCCTGTGACCACTCGCCGGGGAATGCCGTCTCGTCGAGGACGGCGGCATCCTCGCTCACGAGGTTCTCGGCAGTCATCGTGAGCAGGTCGGGATGCTGCACTCGCGCCTTGCGCCACCACCCCTCGAAATCGCGGGTCGACGCGACCTCGGCGGGGATCCGCCGGTTGTAGAAGTCGAAGATTGCCTCGTCGTCGTAGAGGATGTCACGCCGGCGAGTGCGTTCCTCGAGCTGGGCGAGTTGAGTTCTCAAGGCGCGATTCGCGCGATCGAACGCCTGCTGCGAGTCCCATTCCCCCTCGACGAGCGCGTGCCGAATGAAGAGTTCGCGAGCGTAGCCTGGATCGATCCTCGAGAACTGCACACGGCGCTTCGCGATGATCGCCAGCCCATAGAGTGTGACCCGTTCGTACGCGACAACCGAGCCTTGCTTCTTCTCCCAGTGCGGCTCCGAGTACGTGCGCTTGGCGAGATCGCCCGCGACGGGCTCGGCCCAGGCCGGATCAATCGCCGCGTTGACGCGAGCGAAGAGTCGGCTCGTCTCCACAAGTTCGGCACTCATGAGCGCGGCGGGTTGCTTCTTTGCCAGTGCCGAGCCGGGGAAGATCACGAACCGTGACTGGCGGGCACCGAGATAATCCTTTTTCGCCAGATCACGCACACCGAGGTGGCTTAGGAGCCCCGCAAGAAGCGATCGATGAATGCCGTCGGGATTCGCGTGCGGGTCAGCAATTACGAGCCCGAGCGGCTTCGCCATGCGCGAGAGTTGCCGGAACACGTCTTGCCACTCCCGCACTCGCAGGTAGTTGAGATACTCCGCCTTGATGCGGCGCCGGAATGCGCTCCCCGAGAGTTCGGCCCCGGTGGTTTCGAGGTAGTTCCACAGGTTGAGCAGGGTGAGAAAGTCGCTCGTCGGGTCGGTGAAGCGCGCGTGCTGCTGATCGGCCTGCGTTCGCTTCTCCAGCGGGCGCTCGCGGGGATCCTGGATGCTGAGTGCCGCGACGATCGCCATCACCTCGCGCGTGACCGCGTGCTGTTTCGACTCAATCACCATGCGAGCGAGGCGCGGGTCGATCGGCAGTTGCGCCAGCTGCTTGCCGATTCTCGTGATTCGATTGTCTTTCTCCACCGCGCCCAATTCGCGCAACAGGTCGAGGCCGTCCTTGATACCGCGGGAATCGGGCGGCTGAAGAAACGGGAAGTTCTCGATCTCGCCGAGACCCAGTGAGATCATCTGCAAAATCACCGCCGCGAGGTTTGTGCGCAGAATCTCTGGCTCCGTGAACTCGGGCCTGCGGGCGAAGTCCTCTTCCGAGTAGAGCCGGATCGCGATCCCGTCGCTTGTGCGCCCCGATCGGCCGCTGCGCTGATTGGCGCTCGCCTGCGAGATCGCCTCGATGGGAAGCCGCTGGATTTTCGAGCGCACGGAATACCGGCTGATGCGTGCCGTGCCCGCATCGATCACGTAGCGAATCCCCGGGACTGTGAGTGATGTCTCGGCGACGTTGGTCGCGAGCACGATGCGGCGCCTCGTCCCTGCCACCGACGATGGCTGGAACACACGATGCTGATCGGCCGCGCTGAGGCGGCCGTACAGGGGGAGGACCTCGGTGTTGGGAAGGTTCCGACCGCGGATGGAGTCTTCGGCATCCCGGATCTCGTTCTCCCCGGAGAGGAAGACGAGCACGTCACCGGTGCCAGCCAAGGCGAGTTCGTCGAGCGCGTCGTTGATGCCCTGCAGATAGTCGCGATCGGCGGTATTGCCCGCGGCCTGCTCGTCGTCGTCGGCCTCAAGACCCGCAGCTAGGCTCTGCTCCGCCACGAGCGGGCGGTAACGGATCTCGACCGGATAAGTTCGGCCGGAGACCTGAATGATCGGCGCGGCGTTACCGTGGGCGTCGGCGAAGTGGCGCGCGAAACTCTCGGGATCGATCGTCGCACTTGTGATGATGACCTTGAGCTCGGGCCTCCGGGGCAGAAGCTGTTTGAGGTAGCCCAACAAGAAGTCAACCGTCAGGCTGCGCTCGTGCGCCTCGTCAATGATGATCGCGTCGTACTTCTTCAAGTCGCGGTCGCGGTGGATCTCGTTGAGGAGGATTCCGTCGGTCATGAGCTTGATGCGGGTGTTCTTGCCGACCCGATCGGTGAAACGCACTTGGTAGCCAACGGTAGCGCCGACCTCTTCGCCGAGCTCCTCGGAGATTCGCTCGGCGATCGTGCGTGCCGCGATCCGACGGGGCTGCGTGTGCCCGATCGACTCGTAGCCAAGTTCGAGCAGCATCTTGGGAATTTGCGTGGTCTTGCCGCTTCCCGTGGCACCCGCGACGATGACGACTTGGTTGCCCCGGATGGCCGTGGAGATGTCGTCCTTGCGCTGGGTGACCGGCAGCTCCGGTGGGTATGCGAGTGCCCGCGGAGGCGAGGGTGACTCGGCGGCATTCATCAGCCTGCCAGTTTACTTGGCGATTGTCTCCCGCGGATCGTGATTCGTGTATACACTCAAGGCACAGAGCGCCGGAAAACCCCACGATATACTCTGTGTGTATACACGGAGGGAGTTGGTCGCGTGCGTGCAAGCGAACGGGCCTACTCACGACTGCGGGAGGAAATTCTCGAAGGAGCCCTTCCCGCAGGTACCGTGCTTGCCGAGGTCGAGCAGTCGACGCGGCTTGGTGTGTCACGCACCCCCGTGCGTGAGGCACTGAGTCGACTCGCGAGCGAGGGGCTCGTGTCTGGTCACTCTGGGCGCGGAGTCGTCGTCACCGAAGTGTCGCTCGACAACATCTCCGAGCTGTTCGAGGTACGGCAGGCGCTCGAGGAGCAGGCAGCGCGACTCGCGGCCCGCCGGCGGGATGTCGCGATCTTCGAAGCGCTGCAGGCCGAGTTTCGCGACGCCCACCGCTTGCTGAACGACGAGGATCCGACTCGGTACGCGTACTACCAGCTCGTGGCACGATTGGATTCCGCGATTGACAATGCCGCCGCAAATCCTTTCCTCGTTTCCACCCTCGCGGGAATTCGCACGCACACAGCCCGGCTTCGACGGCTGTCGCAGGATAAACCTGATCGGTTGCGTGCGGCCGCCCTCGAGCACCTCATGATTGTCGACGCGATCATTGATGGCTCGGAATCGCTCGCGGCGCACGCGATGCAACTCCACCTCTATCGCAGTCTCAAGAACATCCTCGGATCGCACGACGTGCAGAAGTCCCAAGAAAGGTCGGCATGAAAGTCCACCCGGTCCGCGTCCATCGCAGCGACGAAAGCCTGCCCCGTGATCACCAGCTCGCCTGGAAGATCGCCGAAGTTGCCGCCGAGCAACTCGAGCCGACCGCCGCGGTCATCGACATGGTCATCAACCGGATCATTGACAACGCGGCCGTCGCCACGGCATCGCTCAATCGCGCGCCGGTCGTCTCGGCACGCGCGCAGGCCGAAGCGCACCCGGTCTCGCGCAATGGGGCGGGAAGCACCGTGTTCGGCAGCGAACTCGCGACGAGCCCGGAGTGGGCGGCGTGGGCCAACGGTGTCGCGGTGCGCGAACTCGACTACCACGACACGTTCCTCTCGGCGGAGTACTCGCACCCCGGCGACAACATTCCGCCGATCCTTGCCGTCGCGCAGCACCACGGTGCCACTGGTGCCGAGCTCTTGCGGGGCATCGTCACCGGCTACGAGATCCAGATTGACCTCGCCAAAGCAATCAGTCTGCACAAGCACAAGATCGATCACGTGGCCCACCTCGGCCCCAGCGCCGCCGCGGGAATCGGTACGCTTCTTGGCCTGTCGACCGAGACGATCTTCCAGGCGATCGGTCAGGCGTTGCACACGACGACTGCTACGCGACAGTCGCGTAAGGGCGCGATCTCCACGTGGAAGGCCTACGCGCCAGCCTTCGCGAGCAAGATGGCGATCGAAGCGGTCGATCGGGCGATGCGAGGGCAGACAAGCCCGACACCGATCTACGAGGGCGAAGACGGCGTGATCGCTTGGCTCTTGGACGGCCCGGATGCCCGGTATGACGTTGCACTCCCCGAACGCGGTGAAGCGCGCACCGCGATCCTCGACAGCTACACCAAAGAGCACTCCGCCGAGTACCAAGCGCAGGCGTGGATTGACCTGGCACGCAAGCTCGGGCGCGAGCATCCCACACTCGGCGCTGACACGATCAAGCGAGTCGTGCTGCACACGAGCCACCACACGCACTACGTGATCGGCTCGGGGGCGAACGACCCGCAAAAGTACGACCCCAGCGCGAGCCGCGAGACCCTCGACCACTCGATCCCGTACATCTTTACGGTGGCACTCCAAGACGGCGAGTGGGATCACGAGCGCTCGTACGCTCCCGAGCGCGCCGCGCGATCCGACACCGTCGCCCTCTGGCAGCGCGTCACGACAGTCGAGGATCCCGAGTGGACGCGCCGCTACCACTCCGACGACATCACGGAGAAGGCGTTCGGCGGGCGCGTGGAGATCGACCTCACCGATGGCTCGCGGATCGTTGACGAGATCGCCGTTGCCGACGCGCATCCGCTGGGCGCACGGCCGTTCGGTCGCGCGGAATATACTGCCAAGTTCCGATCGCTTGCCGAGGGCGTGCTCGCCTCGAGCGAGATCGAACGCTTCCTCGACGCCGCACAGTCTCTCGTGGACCTCACCGATCTCTCGGCGCTCACCGTGCGCGGAGACTTTCCCGCCGTCACGCCGAAGGGGATCTTCTGATGCTGTATTCGACTGTCACTCCCGCCGAGAAGCGCGCGGCCTTCCGAGCCCGTCTCGACAGCGGTGAACTGATCCGAATGCCCGGCGCGTTCAATCCGCTCAGTGCCGCGCTGATCCAAGACGCCGGCTTCGAGGGTGTGTACATCTCCGGCGCCGTGATCGCCGCAGACCTCGGGCTTCCAGATATCGGGCTCACGACCCTGAGCGAGGTCGCCACGCGGGGACGTCAGATCGCGCGAATGACCGACCTCCCCGCGATCATCGACGCCGACACCGGGTTCGGCGAGCCGATGAACGTGGCACGTACCGTGCAAGAACTCGAGGATTCCGGAGTCGCGGGCTTCCACATCGAAGATCAGGTCAACCCGAAGCGGTGCGGCCACCTCGACGGCAAGGCCGTTGTGGACACCGAGACGGCGACCAAGCGCATCCGTGCCGCGGTGGATGCCCGGCGCGACCCGAACTTGCTCATCATGGCCCGCACCGACATTCGCGCGATCGAGGGATTACCAGCGGCGATCGCGCGCGCGAAGGCACTCGTCGATGCCGGCGCTGACGCGATCTTCCCCGAGGCCATGGCCGACCTCGGCGAGTTCGAAGCCATGCGTAAAGCCATCGATGTGCCGCTGCTCGCGAACATGACCGAATTCGGCAAGAGCGAACTCTTCACAGTGAGCGAACTGAAGAACGTCGGAATGAACATCGTGATTTACCCCGTTAGCCTCTTGCGGATTGCCATGGGAGCCGCGCAGCGTGGACTCGACGCCCTGAATGCCGAGGGTTCGTTGAAGTCGGAGGTGCCCGGCATGCAGACTCGCGCGAGACTGTATGAGTTACTCGATTACGAGGCGTACAACGCCTTCGACACCTCGGTTTTCAATTTCACCGTTCCGAAGGGTTAGCGCACATGACTGATTCAGACATCCGAAAAGGCCTCACCGGCGTCATCGTCGACAGCACCGCGATCTCGAAGGTCAACCCCGAGACCAATTCGCTGCTCTACCGGGGCTATCCCGTTCAGGAGCTCGCTGCCGCGTGCACCTTCGAAGAGGTGGCGTATCTGCTCTGGTATGGCGAGCTTCCTACCCCGGTTCAGCTCGAGGAGTTCGAGACCGCCGAGCGTGCTCAGCGCAATCTCAACGAAGTCGTCAAGCGCGTGATCGACGAGTTGCCGGTGACTGCGCATCCCATGGACGTCGTGCGCACGGCCGTGAGCGTGCTGGGCGCGATCGATCCGGATGCCGCGGACTCGAGCCGCGCATCCAATCTGCAGAAGTCGCTTACGCTGTTCGCTCAGCTGCCGGCGATCGTGGCATACGACCAACGTCGCCGCCGCGGTGAGCACCTCGTCGAGCCCAGAGACGACCTCGGCTACTCCGCAAACTTCTTGCACATGACCTTCGGTGAAGTTCCGGACGCCGTCGTCGTGAGCGCGTTCGACGTGTCGATGATTCTGTACGCCGAGCATTCCTTCAACGCGAGCACCTTCACCGCGCGCGTCATCACCAGCACCCTGTCTGATCTGTATTCGGCGGTCGTCGGGGGGATCGGAGCACTCAAGGGCGCGCTTCACGGCGGGGCTAATGAAGCTGTCATGCACGTCTTCGATGAGATTGGTTCTGTCGCGGGTGCGGATGCCTGGCTCGATACCGCGCTCGCCGAGAAGCGCAAGATCATGGGATTCGGCCACCGGGTATACAAGCATGGCGACTCGCGGGTGCCGACGATGAAGGCGGCCCTCGACACCCTCATCGTCGAGTACGACCGTCCCGACCTCGCCGAACTCTACGACGCCCTCGAGCACGGGATGGCGGTGCGCAAGGACATCAAGCCCAACCTCGACTTTCCGAGTGGTCCCGCGTACCACCTGATCGGATTCGACACCGAGATGTTCACGCCGCTGTTTGTCGCGAGCCGCGTGACCGGGTGGACGGCGCACATCGTGGAGCAGCTCGAATCCAACGCACTCATCCGTCCGTTGAGCGCGTATATCGGTGTCGATGAGCGGCACGTGGCCGCGGAATAGACGGCTCGTAATTGCTGTACCGGCGATCGGGTACCGTGTGAAAGGAGAACAAACCAGAGTGGGAGCGAATCAGTGAAGATCATCGTCCTCGTCAAGCAGGTGCCAGACACCTGGGGCGAGCGCAAGCTCAATCCGACCACCGGATGGGTTGAGCGCGACCCCCGTGATGCTGTCGTTGACGAGATCAACGAGCGCGCCCTCGAGGTCGCGCTCGCGCACAAAGACCGCGCCAAGGACACCGAAGTGGTCGTGCTCTCGATGGGACCCGCGTCAGCAACCGAAGCGCTGCGCAAGGGGCTCGCGATGGGCGCAGACTCCGCCGTACATGTGCTCGATGACTCGCTCGCGGGGGCCGATCTCGGCCTCACCGCCGCCGTGCTGTCGGCCGCGATCGCGAGTATCGGATTCGACCTCGTGATTGCCGGAAACGAGTCGACCGACGGCCGCGGCGGGGTCATCCCCGCCATGATTGCCGAGCACCTCGGCCTCCCCGTGCTGACCGCGCTCGATAACCCCGTGTTGACCGACGCGAGCGTGTCGGGGGATCGGGGCATCGAGTCGGCGAGCATGACCGCGCACGCCGCGCTGCCCGCCGTGATCTCAATCTCCGAGGCCGCACCCGAGGCACGCTTCCCCGGCTTCAAGGGAATCATGACGGCAAAGAAGAAGCCGCTCACCGTTGTCACGGTCGCCTCTTTGGGGATGGATGCCGCGGCCACCGGCTCGCGCAACACGATCGTCAGCGTCGCCGAGCGCCCCGCCCGCACGGGTGGCCGCAAGGTCGTCGATGACGGCACGGCCGCCACCGAACTCGTCGAATTCCTCGCCGCCGGCCGGCTGATCTAGGAGCGCCAGCATGTCGAACACACTCGTCCTCATCGGCACCGATGCCGCCGGTGCCGCGCGCAGCTCAGCCGCCGGACTCATTGCTGCCGCTGCCGGACTCGGCACCCCGGTCGCGGTAGCCGTCGTTACTCCCGGCACGGGGGACGCGCTTGCCGCGCAGCTCGGGGCGCTTGGAGCCGCGCAGGTGTACCTCGCCGAGACGGACGCTGCTGGCAGCCTGCTGGTCGGGCCGCAGCTCGAGGCGCTGGCCGCAGCATCCGCCGCCCTCAGCCCCACAGCGATTCTCGTGGAAAACTCGGTCGAAGGTCGCGACGTCGCGGGCCGGCTCGCGGTGCGCTTGGGCGCGGCGCTCTTCGTCGACGCGGTCGACGTTGCCGTGGTCGGCGGGGCGACAACCACCACTCACTCGGTCTTCGGCGGCGCGTACACCGTGCAATCGACTACGCCCGGTTCGCTGGCAATCGTCACGATTCGCACGGGAGCGATCGACGCGCGAGCGGATGCCGCCACTGCCGCGATCACGCGCCTGCCCGTCTCCGTCTCGGAAGCCACCTCCGCGACGATCGACGCGATCACGGTATCGACCGAGGTCTCGAGCCGGCCGGAACTGCGCGGCGCGAAGACGATCGTCTCGGGCGGACGAGGTGTGGGATCGAAGGAGAACTTCCACATCGTCGAAGAGCTCGCTGACGCACTGGGAGCGGCGGTGGGCGCATCCCGTGCCGCAGTCGATGCGGGATACGTGCCACAGTCATTCCAGGTGGGTCAGACCGGAAGCACTGTTGCACCGCAGCTGTACATCGCGGTCGGAATTTCGGGTGCGATCCAGCACCGCGCGGGTATGCAGACGTCGAAGACGATCGTCGCGATCGACAAAGACCCCGAGGCTCCGATCTTCGAGATCGCGGACTTCGGCATCGTCGGAGACCTCTTCACCGTCGTGCCGCGAGTGATCGCCGCCCTTGACGCGCGGGCCAAGTGAACCAGGGATGAGCACCGCCCGACCCACTCCCCGCAGCCGCTACCTCGCCCTGGTGTGGATCATTCCGGTTGCGCTTATCGTGCTCGCCGCGGTTGTCGTCGGTGCGCGCGCGTTTCGCTTCAGCGACGCGGGCGTTGCCTTTCTCGCGGCATTCCCGGGCGCGTCGGCTCCGGCACCGGGCACGCCGGTGGGGTTCCCTGCTTGGCTGGCGTGGCAGCACTTCTTCAACTCGCTGCTGATTCTCCTGATCATTCGCACCGGATGGGCGGTACGCACGACGACGCGCCCGTCCGCATTCTGGACCCGCAACAACACCGGGCTCATTCGCACCAAGGGCGCGCCTAAGCGCATCAGCCTCAACCTCTGGTTCCACTTCACGCTCGATGCGTTGTGGGTGCTCAACGGCATCGTGTTCTATGTTCTGATCTTCGCGACGGGACAGTGGCTGCGCATCGTGCCGACGAGTTGGGATGTGTTCCCCAACTCCGTGTCGGCGGCCCTCCAGTACGCGTCTCTGCAGTGGCCGAGCGAGAACGGCTGGGTCAACTACAACGCGCTGCAGTTGCTTGCATACTTCACCACGGTGTTCATTGCGGCCCCGCTCGCGATTCTCACGGGCATCCGGATGTCGGCCGCCTGGCCGGTCAACGCCACGCGTCTCAATCGCGTGTACCCGGTCACGGTGGCGCGCACATTGCACTTGCCGATCATGGTCTATTTCGTCGCGTTCATCATCGTGCACGTCACACTCGTGCTCGCGACGGGGGCTCTTCGTAACCTCAACCACATGTACGGCGGCAGCGATGACGTCAGCTGGGTCGGGTTCATCATCTTCGCGATTTCGATCGTCGTGATGGTCGGGGGGTGGGTCGCTGCGCGCCCGTTATTTCTTCGGCCGGTGGCCTCACTGATGGGCAAAGTCTCGCGGTAGCGTGAGTGTCATGACTATTGCGACCCTCACTCTCAATGACGGCACGACGATCCCGCAGCTGGGGTTCGGCGTATTCCAGGTCGACCCGGTCGAGACCGAGCGAATCGTGTCGGACGCGCTCGAGGTCGGCTACCGCCACATCGACACCGCCGCGGTGTACCGCAACGAGGAGGGAGTCGGCCGCGCAATCGCGGCGTCGGGAATTCCGCGCGACGAGCTGTACATCACGACCAAACTGTGGAACAAGGATCAGGGAACCCAGTCGGCGTTCGACGCGATGGACTCAAGCCTCGAGAAGCTCGGCCTTCAGAGTGTGAACCTTTATCTGATCCATTGGCCTCGCCCCGACCTCGACCGTTACGTCGAGACGTGGCTCGCCCTCGAGCAGATTCAAGCCATGGGCAAGGCCATCTCAATCGGGGTCTCCAACTTCCACGTTCCCCACCTGGAGCGAGTGCTTGCCGAGGGAACGGTCGTTCCCGCGGTCGACCAGATCGAGCTGCACCCGGCCTTCGCGCAGCACGAGATCCGGGATTTCGCGCGCGGTGCTGGCATCGAAGTCGAATCGTGGGGCCCGCTCGGTCAGGGTAAATATGACCTGTTCGGGATGCCGCCGGTCGCGTCCGCCGCGGCCGCGCACGGCGTATCGCCCGCGCAAGTCGTCGTTCGCTGGCATCTCCAGTCGGGACTCATCGTCTTCCCGAAGTCGAACTCGCGCGAGCGCATGGCGCAGAACTTCGACATT
>Ga0209511_1002302_pt1 | contig 15838 bp, 14 predicted proteins | sample SSSSmetaG_FD_184141 | JGI IMG/M metagenome (GOLD analysis project Ga0209511, IMG submission 184141) | Glacier valley bacterial and archeal communities from Borup Fiord, Nunavut, Canada, to study Microbial Dark Matter (Phase II) - ​SSSS... | ecosystem: Environmental > Aquatic > Freshwater > Ice >...
CGCCGCCACCAACAACAAGTACCTTAGTATTGACCGTTGATTGGACCGCAGGAACGGGTTGATAGGTTGCGTCATACGAATAGGAATCTATTGCACTCGTTGACCATGACGTCGTACTGTCCCAGTCAATATTACTCCGCGCCAAGACTTTATTCGTCGATAGATCAACTGCCGTAAGCAAGAATGCGGCAGGATTTGCTGCAGCACCGCCATTATATAGCCGAACACCAAATGTGTGCGTACCTGGCTGAATAGTAATCGATTTACTCGTTAATGTTGACGCCGCTAACACAAAGTTACCGTCAAGATAAATATTACACGAATCATCACAGTAACTAGCGACACGGACGGTCGTTGCAGTGTTCGTAGTGAACGGCTGCGCTTGCCTGAATAATGCATATGAAGACGGTGGGCGGAGAGTAGCGCCGGCATTAAAGTTAGTCGTGATCCATTCTGTCAACACATCACCGTAAGACCCCCAATTTGCTGGATTACCACCCCATGGAACACTAGGGTCATTCCAGATGCCGGCTGTGACTGCTTGCTCCCAGCTAGTTGAACCCTCGAAATAATTGTTTGTAGAAAAGTGTGTCGGATCACCTGTCGTCACGCGCCAAGAAGTGTCAGTCACAACGATAGGTGTTGCCGCGCCAGGTCTTGTGAGTGAAGCAGTGAAGTCTGACGCCCTAGCGGAATAGGCGTCATTCGTTAAGGCGACAACCATCGTGTGGCAACCTGACGTCAGCGTTGTCTGAACGGTCGATAGAGCCCCCGTAGCCGTCGAAATTGGCTGGCCATCGATATACGTAACCGCACTATCCTGCGAGCTAGGCGTGTAGACATTCAAGTCGTAGGAGCCATCCGAACTAATGTTAAAATCTTTTCTAAAATACATAACTCCCGCATTAAGGGTCGTGTTGGCAAGACTAATAGTCTGCGCACTCGAAGCCGAAGAGAGAGAATCCTGCCCTGTAGTCTTGACCGCAGCGTTCCAGCCACGACTTGACGTCGCATTACCAGAACAAAGATCAGGTACAACGGCAGCCTGGACGCCTGGCTGCGTATATGTCCGCCACACTGCACCGTTTGAGTCACGCGTAATCTCGACGTAGCCGCTATTTTGAATCGTTAAAGCACGCCCTTGGCTATCAACAGTCGGTTTTGGCACACTAAACGAACTCCGCACATTTCTGTTCACCGTCACTGAACAGACTGGGGCCGAGGGACAACTAGCACTTCCGATAGAACTTACTGTAAACGTACCATTTGATGTAAACTTGTGAATTTCATTGCCGTTTACCGTAGTCACTGTTCCACCCGTAGCTATAATCCCGCTGATGACAGGGAATGAAATAACCACAACACCAGAGCCTCCAGCACCACCATTACCGTCAGCATACGCCCAACCACCAGTCCCGCCATTACCTGTATTCGCTGAAGCCGAAGCTCCAGGGCCGTTAGCAGGCCCAGGGGTTGTACTGCCACCAGTCCCTGCGATGCCCCCATTCGAGCCACCGCCACCAGCAGCATAATAGAGCATCGACCCGGTAATATCATACTGAACGCCAGGACCGCCATTACCACCAGCGCCGTTACTGCTTCCTGCAGCACCTAGACCACTAGCGCCGCCGCCGCCAGAAGCCCCGGCAATACCAAGGGGTCCACCAGCATAACCTTGTCCCTCGGTACCATTACCGGAAGGAAATGCGCTGTGGTAGTTTTGGCCACCACCACCAGAACCACCGCTGTAGCCGGCAGAGTCGCTACTGCTGCTCGTTGAGTGACCACCGCCACCACCACCGATTGCAACAAGTCCGTTAAATGAGGAGTTAGCGCCACTTATTCCTCGGGTTTGATTTCCAGGAATCGCGCCACCAGAGCCAACAACGACAGGATACGCTGTCGCCGAGATACCAACGGATGTGTTGTAAACGACACCGCCAGCGCCACCACCGCCACCAGTCGATCCGCCACCAGAACCACCGCCAGCGACAACAAGAGCTGTGATATAAGGTGAAAGATTCACATTACCAGAGCAATCGCTCGCAGGAGTCAACGGCTGCGAATCACTCCATCCAGGAACGTTACCGCTCGCCGCAAGACAAGATTTCGCGTAGGCGACGCCAGCTTCACCCGCAACCTGCGCCAACTGATTATAATATTGGTTCTTTAGCGCCGTTCGAACTGTTGCGGTTGCCGTCACAGAGAGGGCGAGGATAGAGAGCAGAACAACGGACGCAATTAAAACAGTAGGTAACGCGAACGCCCGTGATGTTTTTACTTGCCTTTGTGTGCGCATATATTTATTCAGTCAATCTAAAAATATCTACTAAAACTCTTTTGATTATTGTAGCATAAGCACATAGCTCAACAGGTTATTTACTCGTGTTAACATTTACTGTACAATGTATAGTGAAATAAGAAGGGTATACTAATGACTAATACAACAAGTCCACAAATTACAATCTACCGTACCAGTTGGTGCGCCTTTTGCCACACTGAAATGCAGTGGCTCGATAAACTCGGTATTCCTTATATCGCCAAAGATATCGAAGCCGATCCAGCCGCTAACGCAGAGCTGATGGCAAAGATCAACGGCGACTTCCGCGGTGTCCCTGTGACAGATATTGGTGGTGACATGATCCTCGGTTTTGATCGTCCGAAAATTCAGGATGCCATCAAAGCTCACGGCATTCAACCTATCGCCGCTTAATCCCGATTTCATTCTTTTTCGTAATACTAATGTGGGGGTGGAAATGTCCTTCGAGATGATTACTCGAGGCCCTGTCATACACACAATTATTGCATGAGGTATAATGACCAAAGATGAAAAAACCAACTATTATCCTGATCCACGGCTTTCGTGGCACACATCACGGGCTTGCGCTCATTGCTGAACACCTCAAAGGGTACACCACAATCATTCCCGACCTGCCTGGATTCGGTAAGGGTGACCACCTCGAAACACATGATCTCAATTCGTACGTAGAGTGGTTACAGCTATTTATCGAAAAACAACAGCTAGAGACGCCACCAATTCTATTAGGCCATTCGTTCGGGAGTATCGTCAGTGCTGCGTATGCGCAGCGCTACCCGCAAACAATCGACAAGCTCATCCTCGTTAACCCAATTGGTGCACCGGCGCTTGAAGGCCCTCGCGGAATCCTGAGCCAGCTAGCAGTATTCTACTATTGGCTCGGAACAAAACTACCGACTGGTATTGCGCATGCCTGGCTTGCATCACCTATGATCGTCGATGTCATGAGCAGGACGATGACCAAGACGACCGATAAAAAGCTCCGCACCTACATCTACGACCAGCACCGCCAATATTTCAGCCGTTTTCACACCCCAACATCAGTCGCGGAAGGGTTTTCGACATCGGTCAACAACAGTGTTCGCGACTTTGCGCCAGCTATTATCACCTCAACGCTCCTGATCGCCGGAGCACAGGATGACATCACGCCTCTAGAAAAGCAAAAAGAGCTGGTCAAGCTCTTTCCTCATGCAACGCTAAAGATCATTCAAGATGTTGGACACTTAACGCACTACGAGACACCCGACCAAGTCGCTGCCTCGATTCAGGCGTTTATCAAGTCGGTATAAATCGCTTCGAAACGATCAAGTGTCGTGTTTAAATCGTGGGTTTTGGCGATCATGAGACTCTCGTCGCTCATACGCTTTCGCTCTTTTGGATCAGAGATGATCCGCGTGATACCAGACGCAATCTGTTCGACACTATCTTTTTCGCATAGGTATCCGTTGCGCTCATTCTGACATAACTCTTTGAGTGCGCCGGCGTCAACTGCAACGACCGGTTGTCCGCTCGCCATCGCCTCGAGTGTTGCAATGCTCTGGAGTTCAGTCGGGGACGGCATGACAAAGACGGTACCGATTTGGTGCAGCAGGACTTTATCTTCTTCGCTGACACGGCCCGTAAACGTCACGTCATCAGAGATACCAAGCTCGTGAGTAATCTCTTTCAAATTCAAGGTATCTTGACCTGAACCGACAACCAAGAGGTGAGCGGCCTGTGTTTTTCGGACCTCGGCAAATGCCTGCATCAGGATAGGGAGGTGTTTTTCGACATCGATACGACCAACATAAGTAATGATAGGCACGTCTTGTGGCAAGGCGAACTTCTCGTAGATCTGTGCGTCTGGCGTACCTGGCTGAAACCTGACAAGGTCAATTCCGTTTGAGACCGCTTCCATCGGGACCGTCACACGGTCGGTCATGTTAAACATATCAATCGCAGATTGTGTTGGCAGGGTGACGTAGTCGGCTTTTGAATGGAACCGTGCGCCATATTGACGAAGCATATAGTTAATTGGACGCGCAATCGGCGCAAGGAGCAAGATGTTATCCATTAAGTTTTCAGGCATAGCGTGGTTCGTACTGACAATCGGAATACCAAACTTGTTGCCATATTTCATGGTTGCTTGGCCAATCCATAGCAACATCTGAATGTGGATGACGTCCGGGTCAAATTCCAAGATTGCTTTTTTCACTTCACGACTAGGATTCGGTGAAACACGGAAGTTCTGGTAGGGGACGAACGGTACAGACGCAGTACGAACAACAACGTGATTGATGTCGACTTCTTTAAACCGTTTGCTGGTTTGACTCGGTGCAATCACCATCACCTCGTGGCCACGACTAGCAAGGCCCATAGCGAGGTTACGGCCAAAAGTAGCAACACCGTTAATGGTCGGGTAGTGTAAATCCGACGCGATCAGTATTTTCATATGAGATTCATTATACCATGAGTGCCGCATCCAAGAGCCCCGTGGTACAATGTGTAGATATGAAATTATTCTACGACGCTCGGTATATACGTACCGACTTCCATGACGGTATCAGTCGCTACTCGACCGAACTTGGTAACGCACTCGCGAAACTCACCGACGTCACGTTCCTGATTTGCGACCTTGCGCAGGTGCAGTTTTTACCTAAAAAAGCCAGCTATATCCAGATCCACTCACCACTTTCGCCACTCGAAATCTTTACAGCCAGTATCTTGAACAAGCTAGGGCCAGACATCGTTTTTTCACCAATGCAAACGATGGGAACGGCCGGACGAAACTACAAACTCATCCTCACCTCACACGACATGATCTATTATCGTCACCCGATGCCCCCTAGTAATATCAATGGCATCCTCCGACTTGGTTGGCGTCTCTACCACCTGACGTACCTGCCCGAGCGAATATCCTTAAATGGCGCTGACATTGTCGCAACCGTCAGTACGACAGTGCAACGAGAATTTGAACAAGCCAAGCTCACCAAACGGCCAATTGTCGTCATTCCAAATGCACCACAGCAATTCCATACCCACACCGTGACACACACGAACGTGCCACAAAATATTATCTACATGGGTTCGTTCATGCCATACAAAAATGTCGAAGTGCTCATCAAGGGGATGCACTGGCTCCCAGGGCGCACGCTCCACTTGTTGAGTAAGATCGCCCCGGCTCGTCGCAAAGAGCTGACGGCGCTTATTCCAACAGGAGCTGACGTTCGTTTCCACGGTGGCGTCACCGACGATGAGTACGAGGCACTTCTGGCAGATAACGCCATATTAGCAACAGCCAGTTTTGACGAAGGCTATGGCATTCCTGTCGCCGAAGCATTAGCCATGGGCGTTCCGGCAGTCATCAGCAATATTCCTATTTTCCATGAAGTTGCGGCCGGCGGCGCATTATATTTTGAACCGACTGACCCAAAACAGTTCGCCGGTTGCGTCAAGCAACTCGATAACAAAACGACCCGCGACACCCTTATTAAAAACGGACGAACACACATCAGCTCCTTCTCGTGGGACGATTCAGCACAAGCCTTACTCAACACCATAAACTCCCTTGTGTAACCTGTTATAATAGGGGCAATATGGCTAAGAGCAACGCAAAAAAGAAAAAGCCCACCAAAGTTGGTGCGATCGTTAATCGTCGTGCGTCTTTTGACTACGCCCTGGACGAAGAACTCATCACTGGCATCGTCCTGACCGGACGCGAAGTACGGGCAGCTCGTACTGGCCGCGTCCAACTCAAAGGCTCGTTCGTGACGATTCGAAATAACGAATTATGGCTCAACAATTCTAGCTTTAGTATTGTCCTGAACTCAAAAACAGATGGCGGCACTAGTGTTGATACCTCACCGCGCAAACTCCTCGCCAGTCGCAAACAGATCGACGAATTAGACGATCGCAAACAATCTGGTATGAGCATTGTGCCTCTGAAACTCCTCACGCACGGCAATCACATCAAGCTCGTGATCGCCCTCGGAAAAGGTAAAAAGAATTACGACAAGCGAAACACAATCAAGCTCCGCGACCAAGAGCGTGACAATAAGCGACTAACCAAACATCTCTAACCTAACTCTGGTACCATAAGAACATATGAAACTCTATTCCTGGAACGTCAATGGCATCCGCGCAGTCCTTACCAAAGGGACTTTTCAGGCTTTCGTCAAAGACCATGATCCTGATATCTTGTGTCTCCAGGAAACGAAAGCAAAGCCAGAGCAAGTCGACCTCGACCTTCCCGGCTACACCTTGTATTGGAATAGCGCCGACAAAGCAGGCTATAGCGGCACGGCCATTTTTAGTAAAACCAAACCTCATCAAGTCATCAACGGCTTTGCCGATGCTATTGCCGAGAAATACAATCTGGCTGGCGACAGTTACGGCGACCCCTCAAAAGAAGGTCGTGTTATTTCAGCTGAATTTGAAAAGTTCTGGGTCGTAACCGTTTATACGCCAAATTCAAAAGGCGACTTATCTCGATTGGACCTCCGACACACACAATGGGACCCAGCTTTCCTTGAACATATTAAAGAGCTCGAGAAATCAAAACCGGTTGTTTTTAGTGGAGACCTAAACGTCGCCCACAATGAGATTGATCTTTCTAACCCAAAACCAAACATCGGCAAGCACGGCTTTACAACCGAAGAGCGTGAAGGTTTCGATAACTTTGAAAAAGCTGGCCTCGTCGATACATTACGCATGCTCTACCCAGATACACCTGAACTCTATACCTGGTGGACCCACTGGGCGAACGCACGAGCTCGCAACGTCGGTTGGCGGATTGATTACTGGGTCGTGAGTGAATCCCTGAAAGATAACGTCATAGCCGCGGCAGTTCATCCCGACGTCATGGGCTCTGACCACTGTCCTGTCAGCATCGAACTGGATATCTAGGATGGACTTTTCCTATTGGAAAAAACAAGTTCCTGGCACGCCACTATTCCCGAATATCGAATGGAGTAAACCTGAACAAAAATCAATGGCCGGTAAGCTCGGGATTATTGGTGGTAATAAATTGGGCTTTGCTGGCGTTGCCGAAGCGTATTCGGTCGCCCTCGCCACAGGCACGGGGCATATTCGCGTCCTTTTGCCCGATGTCCTCCGCAAGACAATTCCGTCTACCATCACTGACGCAATCTTTGCACCAACTAACCCCTCGGGGAGCCTCAACAAAGATGCGCTCGATGAGATGAACGCCATGAGTGCCTGGGCTAATGAAGTACTTTTGATTGGGGATGCCGGACGAAGTAGCGAAACGGCGATTCTCTACGAACAATTCATCCAAAAATACGAAGGGCAGCTCGTGCTCACCCGCGATGCGATCGATCTGGTTAAAAATAGCGCCGAACTACTGGTTGAACGACCCAAGACGATGCTTGTCGTGTCATTCGCACAGCTCCAGAAATTATTCCAAGCGGTCTATTACCCCAAAGTACTGACATTCAGCATGCAGCTCACCAACCTGATCGAGGCTGTTCACAAATTTACGATTACGTATCCCGTTACGATTGTCGTCCTTCATAAAGACCACCTCGTGACTGCCCACGGTGGGGAAGTGACAAGCCAAGCATGGGATAACCCGATGCTCATCTGGCGTGGTTCGGTGGCCGCCAAGGCTGCGGCGTACTGGCTCTGGTCACCCGCGAAGCCGCTTGAAGCCGTCACTTCTAGTATTCTCTAGCGTCTATCTATTGATAATTAGTACTAAATATGCTATAATATAGGGATGCGCGATGATAGGCGAATTTTCCTCACAAACGGCTTCACGAATGAAGCAGGCTCGAGTGTTCCACACGGGATTTCTTTTCCTACCGAAGAAAAGCTCGATGAGGCATTATGGCTCGACCCTGAACAGGCAAAAGAGCCACTTCGCTACCTACTCAAAGCAGAGAGTGGTCAGCTCACTCCGGCACTCAGTCGCATCGCCTTAAAGGCCCTCACGCTCCCATTATTTACCCGTGAGTTCCAAGGCGACGACGTCACCGCCGAAACCCAAGAGGCAGTCAATGGCATTGCCTCGCAAAACGGCATCCTTTTAAGTACATACTTGCGATATCTAGGAGACGAAGATATTGACCAAACGGTGCTACATCAAGCAATCAACGAGGCCACGATACTACAGCTTGTTGCCAGGTCATTTCGTTCAGCCGCAGAAGATAACATCGTCCTCCTCCCAATTGCACACGAGGAATACTCCAATAGCCCAAAGATTGACTTCACGCTTCTACGGCGCAAAGAGTTGGGACGAGCACACTTGATTGTTTCCGAACAAACCGATGCTTTTTATCGCAAAGACATTAACGTCAATCCGTATCGCATCCGTATAAAGCCATCAGAAATAACTCCTCCCGAGGAAACATACATCGATCTTGCTGAAGCGCTAGTTGCCGAACAGCATCCCGAACGTATAATTCCCGTGGACGGAGACCCCGAACGCATTCAATACTCCTCGGACAAGCTTTTGAGGACCATTCAAGACCATTTCAGTAAACTGACAGTATAGAAAAAAGCCCGCCGAAATCGACGAGCTTTTTTCTTTGGTACCGCGAACCGGATTCGAACCGGTATGTCCATAATGGACACCAGATTTTGAGTCTAGCGTGTCTACCATTCCACCACCGCGGCGCATGAACGCTACTACTGAAAAGCACCAATGTATTGTACAATAGATACTACTAGGAAGAAAGATATGAACCCTGATAAAAGCAGTCCCAATGGTGGTATGAGAGATTTGCAGGCGCAGCCAATTGGCGGCGCATCCAGCGATGGAGTCAGCGATAACTCTCCCGTCGCAACCCAAACACCCGAAGATATTCGCACCCAACAGGCTGCGGCCGCTAACGTGATTCGATCACAAATTAGCGGTATGTACAGGGGTGAAGCGGCAGTCTCACCACAGCCTCAAGCCACGGCGCCAGTCGCATATGAGCAAGAGGGGACTAACCCATACCATCGCACCCACACACCACACCCTCAGCCCCAAGCTGAGCAGTGGAAAGAATATCACAGCGCGTGGCAGAATTATTACCAAAAATACTACGAAAATTATTATACCGCTCAAGCCGCAAGGGTCCCAGCAACAACAATTCCCCAGAAAATGACGACAGCTGCCGACGATAAAGGCTACTTTTCGTCTCAACCAGTCGAGGCCGAACAAGCACCTGAAACGGTCGAAACACTTTCAAACGACCAGGCATTATACGAACTGCGTCAGAAACTGCTCGGTAAAGTCCAAGATTCAGCCCACAAGATTCGCAAGAGTCGTCACTTTATCCCAATCCTGTCTGCCGTTTTGGTGGTGCTTTTGTTTGTCTTTGTCCAATACAACCAAGTCTTTATCGCCAACGTTAAAGCCTACGTTTCGCCAGGCAGTATCGACCCGCAGAATATCGTCGTTGATCCCACGACTGATGTCGTCGTCTCTCAGGAGTCTCGTTTGATCATCCCAAAGATTAATGTCGATGTACCAGTTACCTACGACGTTGGAACCGACAACGCATCGCAGATGGCAGCGATGGCAAACGGCCTGGCGCATTTCCCAATTCCTGGCGCCAATAGCCACCCAGGCGAAGTCGGCAACACTGTCATCGCCGGACACAGTAGTAATGACCTGTTTGATGGGGGTGACTACAAGTTCATCTTTGCACAACTTGAAAAGCTGAGTGTTGGCGACACGATCTACGCAAACTACAATAGTAAACGCTACACCTATGTCGTGACGCGAACAGAAGTCGTCAGACCAACCGAAGTCAACAAGCTCGTCTACCCAACGACAAAACCAGTCATCACACTTATCACCTGTACACCACTAGGAACCTCCCTTAACCGCCTTCTCGTGACGGCCGACCAAGTCAGCCCAGATCCAACTGTAGCCGCAGCAGCGCCTGCAGGAAGTGGCACAGCGACAAGCGGCACGACCAGTGCAATCCCTGGTAATAACGGCACACTGCTCGATAAACTCTTTGGTGGCGGTAAATAGAGGCCGTCGTTCCCGATAGACGAAACCGAGAAGTCTAGTTGAGAATCATCACGACGCGTTGTAAGTGATAGGCACCATCAGACTTGGCAATACCATAGATATATTTACCGTTTTGGCTGAGTGTTGCATCAAAGCCAGGCTCCATACCCATAATGACGTGGGTGTTCGTGCCATCAAACTCGCGAATAGAAAGGTGTCCGTCATACACCGCCCAGAGGTAGGCATCATCGAGCCACTGCAGGTTATGGGACGTCACTTCACTTGTCGTGACAGTGGACTCTGTTTTACGCATATACTCGATCTCGTAACTGACAAAATCAAGGCCCGACTGCACGACAAGGTGACTGCCGGTTCCACTAAACGAGAGCGTATCAACTTTCGACGTCGCGATAAAAGCGTCGTATGGCTTGAGACTCACATTATCTATGTCAGACGAAGAAGGGTATTTACCCTTTAATACTGCAACTTGTAGACCTTCCGAAATTGCGATGTAGTCATCGCTATAATACTGGACGCCCGTAATTGACAGTGGGGTCGTGAGGTCATTGACGACGCGGAGTACGTGCGGCATTTCATCACCTTCACGGTAGATACCGGCGACTTGATGCGTCGCATCAGCAGGGTCGATTCCGACGTACGTCATGACATTCGTGTCGAACATCTCGAAGCTTTTCACGTTCGAGAGAAGACTACGCGAGATAGTTGCACTACTCAAATCGAGTTTGCGAATCACGCCATCGCTCAGACCATAAAGGACGTTGCCGCTTGTTCCAGAGAACTGCAGCTCAGACACCGTGATACCCAGGAGCTGCGTCACATTGATACTTGATTCAGGCTTTTGTGTATCAACAACAATACGCTCGGACTGATCGTTGTAATTATGTCGGATAATAACGTAGCGGCCGTCAGTGTCCCAGCTCTCTATCGTGAACGTATGAGTCACGCCCACGGTTGTTGCCTCGGCGTACAGTGTTGCAGGTAAAACGATATTGGTTGTCTTGACCTGTTGAGATCGAAGGTCAATCAGCTGGAATGAAGGTGTGTCGGCTTTTTCTTGAACCATCAGCCATCTGTAGTCAGGGGAGGCTTTTTCGCCGTAGACCGCGCTAAAGTCTGCCACCGATTCGGTAGGGAGACTTTTTGGTACCATTCGAACGTAATCGAGCCACTCAAGCGTGCCGGCTTTGACGTCGAGCGTCTTTGACCATGCCTGGTAGCCAGCGCGATTCATTGCAAATGAATGCATACCCGCCATGACAGATTGTTTGGAAGGTGTATTGGCATTAATCGATTTACCGTCAATTGCAACATTCACGCCATTTGGTTTCGAGTCGAATTGTACGAGCGCACCTTGCTCGAGTCGACCCTTGTCACCATCGAGTCGATAGCCAAGAATAAACAAAATCGTTCCCGAGACAATCACCAATACGGCAAGAACCATTACGACATACGTAATAGTACGACGAATTAATAACTGTTTTTTCGTGGGACGTCGAAACATATCTCCCTATAGTATAGCAGTCTGCATACATTTTTTAATCAAGGCTTGCATAAGCGTGATGTTCCTTCTACTATAAGTAACAATGTATGCGGGCAAATCCCATACTTCATTTTGACCTGCGAGGAAGAAAAAACAGTATGCAATCGAACAAAACGGTAACAATTAACGGTAATCTTTACGACGCCGTGACCGGTCTACCCATTAAAAAAACTTTTAAAAAGGATGACAAGCCTGTGTCGCCGACTGTCGTTAAAAAACGCGCCGCCGAAGTAGCTTCGACGAGCGTGCACGCTCAGCCAGATAGGTCACATACCTTGAATCGCCGAGCGATCAAAAAGCCAGTCGCCTCAGTCGTCAAACGACCTGTTGGGCCTCGTCACATGGATATCGCCCGCAGCTCCAAGGTTGCAAAATTTGCTCCGCACCCTGTTGCCGTTGCGACAAAGAAAGCCGCTGCACTTGCCGCTGCCACACCTGACATCGCGCCAAAAGCACATCCTGTCGCCGCGAGAGCCCTTGCCCGAGCTAAAAAACCAGTCGTAACCATTGTTGCTTCAAAAACTCCAAAGCAGATTAAAGACGAAGCAATCGCCGCTGCACTTGCAACACCAACCGTCAAACCGGCCAAGAAAAAACGAGGCTTTCGTTGGTCACGACGATTCACTATCATCACCGCTATTTTTGCTGTCCTGATCGTTGGCGCGTACTTGACCTGGGTAAATATCCCGAGCATCTCGGTTGGATTCGCCGCATCACAAGCCGGCATCGATGCAACGTACCCACAATACAAACCAGACGGCTATCACCTCAGCCAACCGGTGACATATAGCGATGGCACTGTCACACTCAGCTTTAAGTCGAACTCAGACAGCAGTAAATACACGATCATCCAGACACGAAGTTCATGGGATTCTTCAGCTGTTCTGACAAACATCGTCAAAAAAGCTGCCGGTGATAACTACGTGACGACACAAGAAAGCGGACTGACTATTTATTCATTCAAAGACTCTGCAACTTGGGTAAATGGCGGTATCCTTTACACGATTAACAGCAACGCACCACTTTCTGGCGAACAAATTCGTCACATCGCAACCAGTCTTTAGCAGACCAACGGGCGAGCGTTTCGGCACCTGGTATCTGTTAATCTTCCGTACCATCTGCTATACTAGGCCTCATGTCTGATTCTATTATTCGCACTCGTTTTGCCCCAAGTCCAACTGGTTTTATGCACGTCGGTGGTGTTCGTACGGCACTCTTTGCGTGGCTCATTGCTCGTCAGGGGAAGGGCGCTTTCGTACTTCGTCTTGAAGACACTGACCAAAAGAGGGAAGTCGCCGGCTCGGCTGATCACATTCTGGCCGCCCTGGGCGCCCTCGGCATTACTCACGACGAAGGTCCGGATATTGGTGGCCCCTACGCACCATACATCCAGAGCGAGCGCCTCGACACCTACAAAGCCTGGGCTCAAAAGCTCATCGACAGTGGTCGCGCCTACGCCGATCCATATACACCAGAGGAATTAAACGCCTTCCGCGAATCTGCCAAGGCCAACAAAAAAGCTTTCTTATACCGCGAGCACCGTCCCGAAACGCCACCCGTCTGGGATGGCACGATGCCACTCCGATTAAAATCTGATCCAAAAAGCTACCAATGGCACGACGAAGTCATGGGTGATCTTTCGACTGGACCAGAAGTCATTGACGATATTATCCTCATCAAATCCGATGGCTTCCCAACCTACAACTTTGCCCACATCGTCGACGATGCCGAGATGCACATCAGTCACGTTATTCGTGGCCAAGAGTTTATCGCCAGCCAACCAAACTATCTGAACATTTACGAAGCACTCGAAATTGAACACCCTATTTTTGCAACGATGCCACACATCATGGCTGAATCGGGTAACAAAAAACTCGGTAAACGTGACGGCGCAAAAGACGTCCTTGAGTACCTGACAGAGGGATACTTACCTGAAACGATCGTCAACTTCATCGCCAGCATGGGCTGGAACGACGGCACTGAACAAGAAATTTTTACAGTTTCTGAATTGATCGAGAAGTTCAGCCTCAGCCGTGTACAAAAAAGTGGTGCACGTTTCGACGAGAAGCGACTCGAATGGATGAACGGACAACATATTCGCTTACTCGCACTCGACGACCTCTACGACCGAGTCACTAATTTCTGGCCAGCGTCTGCGGCCGACGCTAGCGAAGACTTAAAAAAGCACGTTCTGGCACTCGTCCAAGATCGCCTCAAGACACTCAAGGACCTCGCGATCCTAACGAACTACTTTTTTACTGAACCAGTGCCCGATTGGACAATGATCGATGGCAATAAACAACTCGCAAAACTTTCACCAGTTGAGATCAACACATTCCTTAGTGAAGCGGTTGTGACGTTCGAAGACATAGACTTTACGCCCGAAGCCGTCCAGATAGCGTTAAACGAGTTATTAGAGATTACCGGACAAAAACCAGGCATCCTTTTTAGCTTGATTCGCATCGCGGTATCATGGGCGCCATTCAGCCCAGCCTTGAACGACACGCTGTCGGTTCTTGGTAAAGACACGACTCTTCAACGGTTGCGTGCCGCCACCAGTACTCAACAGTTATAAAAAGCTCGCATCTCTACGAGTTACAAAGCGTTAACACTTTGCTATAATGACACGTACGTGATCTTTAAACGCAAACCAAAAAAAGAATATATTGAGATTGGCCCCAAACAGCCAAATTGGTTTCGTCGTCACAAAAAACTCGCAATTATCTTGAGCATTGCGATCGTTCTTGTTGTGAGTGGGGGAGTCGCGACGGCGCTCTACTTCATCAACAAAAAACCAGCCGAAACCCCCGCGCCAGCCAGGGTCGTCAAGACTGTCCCAAAACCCGAAGCACCAAAATTTTACTCACCGTTATCCGGCAACGTAGTGGCTGATGATGCCGCAACCAAACAGGCCGTCACTGCAATCATGATCGAGAATAGCCCAGATGCTCGTCCACAATCTGGTCTCAAAAATAATGGCGTCGTCTTTGAAGCGATTGCCGAAGGAGGCATTACGCGCTTCCTCGTTTTGTATCAACAGGAAAAGCCAACCCTCGTCGGTCCCGTTCGAAGTGTCCGTATGTACTTTGTCGACTGGCTCGCAGCTTTTAACGCCAGCGTCGCCCACGTCGGCGGAAGCCTGGCCGCACTCAACGAAGTGCGTAACGGCAGTTACCGTGATATCGACCAATTCTTTAATAGCAACTCATACTATCGTGCCGGCGATCGTTATGCACCACACAACGTCTACACGAGCTTCGAACGCCTTGATGCATTAAATGCAGCCAAAGGCTACACGAGTTCGACCTTCACTGGCTTTACACGCAAAGACAGCGTCGCCAGAGCAGCACCAGCAGCAACGGCCATTAATGTCACGATCAGTAGCGCGCTTTATAACAGCTCGTATGCCTACAATACGACAACCAATACCTATGACCGCTCAGAAGGCAGTGTACCTCACCTGGACCGCGAATCAGGCCAGATTAGCCCTCGCGTCGTCGTCGTCATGAAGATCCCGGAACGAACTGTCCTCGAAGATGGCTACCGTGAACAAATCGATGCTATCGGAAGCGGCGCAGCAACCATCTTCCAAGACGGCACTGTCCAACAAGTCACCTGGAATAAATCAAGCATGACCAATCAAATCACTTTCGCCGACGCAAACGGCAAAGACGTCCCACTGGCGCGTGGCCAAACCTGGCTCACCTCGGTCCCTGAAGGTGGAGGCGTGACGTGGCAGTAAAGACTGTCCCCCAAAAATTCGCCAAAGATTTCTGGCCCTATTTCGCACGTATCGTGATAACTGTCATCGTCTTTTCACAGCTGACGATACTCGCCGTTCTAGCGGCTATTCTATCTATGTTCGACTTTTTGGAAATAGATCCGTTGGCGTTTGTGAGTATTCTCGTTGCACAGGCAGTCCTTGGGAGCGTCTCGTCAGTCATCGTCTACAAGTTCGTCGCACAACCAATCAAAGACCTGCTTGCAGCAGTCATCCACGTATCAGGCGAAC